>Ga0310696_10005092_pt1 | contig 15932 bp, 18 predicted proteins | sample AusTroGonzalo_MG_4_FD_203885 | JGI IMG/M metagenome (GOLD analysis project Ga0310696, IMG submission 203885) | Bovine rumen microbial communities from tropical cattle in Woodstock, Queensland, Australia - Gonzalo_02 (v2) (version 2) | ecosystem: Host-associated > Mammals > Digestive system >...
AGTCCTTAAGCAATTTAGAGAAGATGTTATCTCTCGCTGGGACAGTTATGACCAATGGAAAAGAGATACAATCAAAAAAGAATATTCTGAAGCAGTTAATGAAGAGCACAATTATGATGAATGGAGAGAGTTCAATAGAAAAATGTTCAATAAATGGGGTCAAGGCTGGTATGATTTCAGATATTTAACTAACGAACAAATCCACAATAAGAATGTCAAAGATTCAGAAACAATTATTCTCAATCTTATCAATAGAGTATCAGAAATCACAGGAACATTCACAGATTGCAAAGGCTTACATCTTGATTCAGATAACAGCGGTTACGCAATCATCAATGGCATCGTAATCGGCGAAAAAGGCAAAGCCAAAATCGAAAGTATCGGAGCCGGTGGTTACAACATTCAGAGATATCACATCAGAGTCTTAGTTAAGGAGGTCAGATAATATGAAGACATTCGAGCAATTATACGAAGAACTCTACGAGCAAATGTGCAAGGATTGCCCATGCGCTCATCGCTGCCACAATCGCTGCGAAGAATGTGAAGAATTCCAGGATGAACTCGAAGCATCTTTGCAAGAGGAAGGAATCGAATATTAACGGAGGTATGGCTATGCGCACGAAATACTATGTGAAGGACCACTCAAGCAATTGTATCCTCGGCAGCAATCTGACTCAGCGTGCTGCTATCGCTCTGATGCGTGCTTGTTCAAACAAGGCATCCACGCGTATGTATCCAATGGCCGCATACACTGTGAAAGATACACTCATTGGCGAGTCTGTAACATACTCAGATTACGCAGATGCTCGCATGGATGCTGAGCGTCGCTGTATCAGACATCGCGAAGGTTACGAATACAAGCACGCTACAGTGCCTGCTCGTAATGCTGTGATTATCGAAAAAGGCGATTGCCTTATCGTAAAGGAGGCTAGATAATATGTTATTTAACGTTTTGAAAAATACCGAGAGCCAGGCTGTAATCGGGTATAATCATATTGAATCACTGAAAAAATATGCCGCAATGGCAGGTTTAACTATCAAAGTATCGGAATATACCTATTGGTATTCTGTGGATATGAATGGCAACGGATTGCTATCGTATATCTCATACAATCATTTCACTGACCAATCGCATTCGCTCCATATCTATCTCGAGCACAATCACGAGTTATGCTTGAATATTCCTTTGAAAGACTTGGAAGTGATATATATTTTATAATATAATAATATCGAAGGAGGAATAAATATGGCAGAATTTGAAGGTAAAGAAGGTAAATGGATTACCACGAAGACAGGCGTTCACGTCTTTATCCCTAACGACAAGTCAGTGCAGGAAGTTATGGCTGAGCAATTCGATGAATTCGAATGGGATGATGAGGAGGACGACTGGTCCCGCGAAGGCGTCCGCAAGCGCTATTACGAATTCTTTGTCCCAGAAATCACTGATGAGGCTGAGCGCAATCACAAGGACAAGGTTATCAAGTCATTCCGCGGCTTGCTCGACTCTCCGATGGCATACATCCGCAACGGCTTCAAGCGAGCAATCCTCAAGCACCCGGTATACGATATGCCACTCGAGAATTGTATCGCTGATATGATGATGGCCAAAACCAATGTCCAATATATGTATGTGCGTGATATCTGGTCCAGAGGCGAAGATACATTTTACAATCGAATCACTCGCAGGCTTAATATGAAATACGACGGCGATTCATACACAACGCTCTCGAACTACTACCACGAGTCAGGCCACGCTCTTGATAGGGACCCAACCACAGGCGACTACTCAAGTTTCACAGTCAAAGGCGAGGATGGCAAGACTATCTCAGAATTGCTCGTTGAGGAAGTAACGCCAGATAAATACGATTATATTGTGAAGCAAATCGAATCAATGACGCAAGTGAAGGAGGATGCTTACAATCGCTACAAAGCCGGTGAGATATCATTCAGCAAATACCGCGAGTATAACAGACCATATTGGAATATCAGGTCTTCGCTTGGCGATGTTATCCACGCTGCCTCAGGCGATTACGATAAGGCTGTTGTATTAACTGGAGCAGGCGGACATCCTCGAGGATATTTCAAGGATTACAAATCCGAAAGAACAGGCAAAATCTATCCAGAAGGTAGCAGAAAACGCGGAAGCGAATTTTTCGCAGAGATGGTAGATGATTTAATTACAGATAAGCATAGAACATTTTCAAATATGATGGAGCATATCGCGCCAAAGGCTTGTAAATTGTTCTATCAGATAATGAAGGAGAAATACGGATATGAAAGACAGTGAGCAAGCAATGAAGGATTTCAATCAATTATTGGCTGATTACGAAGAAATGTTTGGCGAATTACCGCCTATTCCGAAATGCGGAAGTTACTCTACAATCTCAGATTTATTGGAGGATGCTTTAATATCTAAGAAGCCTCTCACCTGGGATGATGTAGTTGGTGAATTCGAAAATGTTAAATGCGACCTAGTGTAAGTGCAAGATAATTATTATAATTTTATTAGTTCGTGAATTTTAGCAGAACCCTTAAAACCCTTAAGTTTTTCGGGTTTTTATTATACATAATAATCTATAACAATCTGATATCCCGGTTGGTTAAGGGTTTTAATGGTTTTCCGCATTTTCTGAAACTCTTTCTACATATATATGATACGAGTTTATAGATTTTTCGAAAACTATTAACATCACGTATCGAAGATACTGAATGAACTATTAAAAAACCCTTAAAAACTATTAAGAACGGTTAACCGGTCAGATGCACGCAATGATGGCGTATTTAATTAACCGCGCGTTTTAATTTAAAGACGGCCGTTAATCATCACTAGCGATGCCGTGTGTGCAATAACAAATATTCCATCTTTATTTCTTGGATTTTACATTTTATAATAATTACGATAGGTCGGTCCGAGCATCGATATCATATTTGGAGCGAGGTAAGCGATGGCAAGACCAAGTAAGTTAACAGAAGAATTGATTGATACGATGGCAAGCAAGTTACGCAAAGGTTTGCCTATTTCTTCGTGTTGCGATTTGCTAGGAATTACTGATATGTCTCATTCTAACTGGATGCGACAGGGTGAAGAGGATTACAAGGCAAACATAGATTCTTTATTTGCTGATTACTTTTACACCATTAAAAAATCGCGTGCAGAATTCGAAGAAGCAGCGTTAGAAGATATCCGCTCTGGACGCCCTGGTTGGCAAGGATGTGCTTGGGTGCTAGAAAGAACCAATCAGAAATATATGCCTAAGCAAGAAGTTGTAGCCGAAGAAGGCAAAGTTAACGTAATCATTGGCGGCAAAGTTAAGGAAGTTAAACGCTCCGATGATAAGGCAGGTGCTCAATGATAACGCTAAACGATGAGGAACTTTACCTTCGTGATTTCGAAGATATCTGGTTTACGAATTGTAACGCTAGATACAGAGTGCTCAAAGGTGCTCGTGAAACTGGTAAAACTTACAATTTTATCGGTCTAGAGTCTGTATTCAAAATCCTATCCGATGAGCGTCGTAACATTATGATGATTCGTCAACACGATAAGGATAACTCGAATTCAAACTTTACCATTATTAAATCCATCGTGAATAGGCTTGGTATTAAGCATCTATTCAAGTTTACGAAATCGCCATTACAAATCGAGCGCAAGGATACCGGTCAGGTGATACTATTCGCTGGTATGAACGATGTTGAGAATATCACATCCACTAGCGTTGTAACAGGCTACTGGACCGACATATACTTCGAAGAGGCTAGCCAGTTAGAATCCTATGAGGATTTCAGAGTCGTCGATGGCTCGCTAAGATTACCGAACCTACCAGATGCCGATGACCTATGCTGTCAAATCACATTCTGCTTTAACGCTTGGGATGTAGGTCATTGGTTATACGATGTGTTTTACAAAGATAACCTCGAAGATGATGTAGAAGCGCTGGAATACAACAGATACCAATTCAAATACATTCCGGACTTCAACTTAGGCTATGGTTACGGTTTGGCATTACATATATCGTCATTCAGATGTAACTCGTATCGCAGACCGGAGAAGGACGAATCGATGCTCATACTCAAAAACAAGGCATACGATATATACAAGGTCGAAGGTCTTGGATGCTGGGGTCACATAGGCGATGCCACATATCCTTATTTTAATGATAAATTAGTGATATCGCAAGCACAAGCAATGGCATACCAATACGGCCGATATTATATTGGCATTGATATTGGCGGAACCAATGGCGAAACAAAGGTGCTGAAAGAGAATTATCGTAGTGCGATGACGATGGAATTAACTGGATTAACCTCTGATAATCGATACCTGGTGAGCATCAACGAGTATTTCTATTCAAATGAAGGCAAAACCACTCACAAAGATGGTCCTGAGATAGCAGATGATATGATTGAATGCATTATCGGCTGGATTAACTTATATGCTGGTCATCCAAGCCTGATGAAGAATACGATTATATGCTACGTTGAATCAGCGGACCCAGGCGACTTTCAGGGCTTACTCAGAGTTAAGGCTCAGCAACACGGCATAATGAATATCCGGTTTGTAAACAGCACCAAAAACAAGATACAAAGCAGAGTTGACTTCGATAACCTATTGATGGCATTCGGAGAGCATATTATTACCGAGCAATGTAGCAACCTAATCAGAGAAATCAAAGCATCGAAAAAGGATGAAGAAGGCCATTGTAGGCAAGATGGCAACGACCACGCTATTAACGGTAGCGAGTATTCGTGGATTCCGATGCTTCCATATATCAAGAGATACAAAGAGTTTAAGGAGCACTAGTATATGACATTAAGCGAATGGATTAAGAAAAAAATTATCAAGTTCCTGGGATTGGAAAAGTTAGCAGAGAATCCGAATAACGACCGCTTATTATTTATCAACGATACTGATAATATCAAAGCGGAGCAATTACAGGCGAATAAGACCTGGTATTTGGGCAACGGCGATGATTTACTATCATTCTATGCTGGCGAAAATATCAGTGGATTCAATAATAATCCTATTTATAACCGTAATAAGCGTAACTATTTCTGGAGCAAGAGTAACCAAGAATGTAACATAAAGCGCGTTCACAGCGGTATTCCTCACGCAATCGTTCAAACGATAACAAACATCGTGGATATGCCAAAGATTAACGTGGCAGAGAAGCAAGATGAGTGGGATAAGATTTGCGAAGCGAATGATTTTAAAAATAAACTCACGCAACAGGCTAGGCCATTAACGCTTGCGGAAGGCTGGGGCGCTTGGAAAATCAATTTCAATAAATCATTATGCGATGAGCCAATCTGGGAATTCTATGAAGGCTTAGATACCGAATATATTTACAAGTGCGGATTGCTCGTTGGCATCGTATTCAAATCGTATTATGCTCAAAAAGATAAAAATTACGTATTGCTCGAAACTCGATATAAAGCGAATAAAAATTCATACATCGAATACAATCTGTTTAGATTAGGTAAAAACAATGAAATCACTGAAGCAAATCTCGATGATGTGCCAGAGTTGGCTGATATTCCTCGTGAGAAGACAGTGATTGAAGGATTAGATATGATTCTAGCAGTGCCAAGCAGGTATTTCTACGACCCATTGAATCCAAAATACGGCAAGAGCATTTACGCTGGTAAACTCGACCTATTTGATATGCTCGATGAGATATGGTCACAGGCTAGCCAAACCGCTAGAGTATCAACACCGATTACTTGGATTAACCCAGATGTGATGCAGAGAGGTGCGAATGGCGCGATTGGCTATGAAAATCTGTATAATAGGCAGATAATGATGAAGGAAGGTATTCCTGATGGCGAAGGTCATATGAATCAAGACATCGTAACAGAGCAACCAGACCTTAACTTCGATAAATATGGAATGCTTAGCAAAGATGTGCTCGATTATATCCTTACCGGCGTATTATCGCCAGCGACACTAGGCATTGATGTGGCAAAGAAAGATAACGCAATGGCTCAGAGGGAGAAAGAGAAGATATCCATTATGCTTCGTAACAACATAATTGGTTCAGAAGAGATGATGGTTAAAAATATCGTGAAACTCTCGCTTATGATTAAAGAGTTTATGGATACGGGCAGAATCACATTGAATGATTACGATATTAACATCAAGTATTGCGAATTCGCTAATCCTAGCACAGAAACGATGCTACCTATCCTTGGTAATGCTTGGTCGCAAGGTCAGTTATCCACAGAGAGATTTGTTAAGATGATGTGGCCAGATGATTCTGATGAAGAGATAGCAAAAGAGGTTGCCTGGCTCGACGAGAATAAAGAGAAAGATAACTTCGATTTAGAAGGAATGTTAAATAACAATGAAGAAGCAATTGGAAATGCTATGGCGTCAGCAGGAGCAGATGAAGAAGAGCCTGCTTTCCCAGAAGAATAGATACTTAGCAATCATATACGATGATGTAATAAAACATAAGCCAATCAGGGAAATTCACCGCGATTTACTTAAATCAACCCTGAATCCTAACAAGAGATTGCTAGCATATGTAATGAAACTGGCGAATCGGGCCAAGAAACTCGATAAAGGCGCCGGTGCTTACTATGAAACCGGGTTAGATGTGCTAGCAGGCGGTATAATTACCTTATTTATGACGGATGCTACCAATTACAAGGCGAACAAACTGATAAATTCGGAGATTCGCAGGTATGAATCCGAGAGAAAAGCGGAGATTCTCGATAATGCGTGGAAAATGAACCGTCGAGACGAGAGAATATTCTATATCGCTTCGGAACACAGGGATTCTGCTGCAGACCACGAGCCTTGGCAAGGTAAAATATACGTTGATAGGTATTGGCATAATTACGATGTGGATGGCCGGTTAGGCGAATTCATCAGAAGCAAAGGTATTCGAACTGTGCAATGGGTTGTCGGTAAGCCAGTGTGGTTCGTTACTAGACCGAATTGCCGACATTATTTCGTGAATTATGGTATTGAAGACATACTGAAAGGCAAATACAAGATACCTCACAGGATAATTGGCGATAAGCGACTACAAACTCCGCAGCAAGCCAACCTTCAGTATTACCAAGATAGGCTACGCTTACTTGAGACAATGTATAAACGACATCAAACCGACTTGCTCAGAAAGCAAATCTTAAAAACCAAGATTTTAATAACAAAATGGAAAAATATGGTTTAAAATGGCTAAATCATAATTTATAATAAAATAGACTCGGAGGAGGAAAACTCATTTATGTTAGATGAAATGCCGGTTAATCCTGGTTCAACACCAGATAGTGGCTCTACGGCGGAGGCACCTGTAACTGAAACAGTTAGTAATGACTCAACGCCAGTTATGAATACTGAAGTAGGTTCTGAAAACGAAAGACGCTATACGAAGCAGCAAGTGATTGATATGATGAAGCGCAGAGTCAATCGTTCACACAATGCTTTTTTCACAAGATATGGCGTAAAAGATTTGAAAGAATTGGATGGATTATTCGAAAATAGTCAGAAATTCAATTCAATGAATGACGAATTCGGCAGAATTCAATTAAGAAATTCCGAATTGATGCGAGAGAATGCGTTTTTAAGGAATAATATCGACCCAAGCAGATATGATGATATTATCGCATATTTCAAAGGCAACAACATTGAATTCTCTGAAGATGAGTTATTAAAAGCATTACCTACTCACAATGAATGGTTAAAACAAGCAGCGCCAGCAATGACAACGATTAAGTCTTTGGGCTCTGAGGCTCATACCTTACCAAAAGCAGATGAATCTGAATTGGCAAGTAGGTTGTTAGGCGTTAAATTATAAGAAGGAGGACGCAATAATGTCCGTAGAAGAATTATTGAAGATGCTCCAAGATGGTGGAATGGATGATGATGCTATTAAAGCGTTGCTTGAAGAAGCATTAAATACATTAAACAAAGATTTTGAAGAGCACGATGACAAAGAAGAAATGGCAGAAGATGAAGACGCCAAGGCTGCCGGAGAATTATTAGGCGTCGAATTATAATTAAGGAGATAACATATGAATAGTTTTGAACTAATTACCAAATATCTTCCAAAAGCAATTGACAAATACTTTTTCGAAGATGCTAAGTCCGCAATCTTAGAACAAGGAAGCAAATTCATTGATGTCAAATTCGACCAAACTGGTTACGTTAAAATCGCTTCCTTATTGATGGATGGCTTATCTGATTACTACCAAACACAACAAAACAGTATGGATTTTGTTGCTCCAGGTAGCGCCAGACCAAGCGACCCAGCCAATTATGCTGCTTATGCTGGCAATGTTTCCAGTGGTAGCAGAGATGGTTTTGCGTTAGGCAATACCACACTTCAATGGGAAATCTTCAGACTCCAATGGGTCAGAGGTAAACAATTCCGTATCGATTACATCGCTGATGAAGAAACAGCCGGTATCGTTATTGGTAACGCCGTTGAAGAATTCAACAGAACAAAAGTTATCCCAGAAGTTGATGTTTGTAGATTCGGCTTCATCGCTGATAAAGCAAGCGTTTCTCTTGGTAACTTAATCGCTTCTGATTCAATTTCCGCAAACCAAATCATTGGTAAATTCAATACCGCCTTTGAATGGTTAGCAGAACATGAAGTCCCAGAAGAAGAACAAGTTATTTTCGTGAATCCTGCGGTTATGACCTTAATCAGAAATACCACAGAATTAACAAAGTTCTTAACACAAGGTGATTACAGAAGCCCAGCCGGTTTAGATTTCACCGTTGAGAAATATATGGGCAGACCAATTATCCAAGTTCCAAGTAACAGATTCTTCACAAATCCTTTACTTACACAAAACGGCTACAGAGCACAATCTGGTTCCAATGTTATCAACTATATGGTTGTTAGCACCAAAGCAGTTGTTCCTGTTCGTAAACTTGAATGGTCCAAGATTTATGGCCCAGAGCAATCCGGTCTTGCTGGATTCCACGGCTATTTAATTAACTACTTGTTATACCATGGCGTAGTTATTCCAAGAAACAAAATCGTTGGTTGTTACGTTAGCACATCCAGCACAGCAGCATCAGGCAAAGTTAACACATTAGCAGTTGACACAAGAGCCGGTGGCGTTCAATATGCTTGGAAACTCGTTAACTTCTACACATCACCAGCCGGTTTAAGAGGCAACGTTGTGTTCATCGAATACAACAGTGGTGGTAGCGGTTATGCCAAAGATGGCTTCGGTTTAGGCGATACCTTAACCGGAACTGCTGGCACAGATTACAAAGTTGCTACATTAGGTGCTGATGTTACTGAAGCCGCCGGTAGCGTTTCCGCTTATTTCGCTTTAGTCGATGACAGCGGCACAATTATCGCCACAAGTGGTAGCACACCAGTTGCTTTAGCGCAACACGCTTAATCATAAGTAGTTGAGCAAATAAAGGCCAGATTCAAATCTGGTCTTTTATTTTTGTTTCCATTATAATATAATAATTGTGAAGAGGTATATAAATATGGCTAATAAATACAAAGATGAGAATGGTCACTGGACTACGAAAGAAAACGATGGAGGTCCTTGCCATCATAATGGTGGTGATAAATCACAGGATAATTCCGAAAGAGAAAATCTAAGAAAAGAAGTTGAACATAAGTTGAAAACAGAAGGCAATACATCTGATGTTAGATTGATGGCCGAAAGAAGAGGTTTCAAAATCGAAAACGGAAAAGTTGTTGAAGATTTGAAATCACAAGCAATGGCCGATAGAGCAACTGGTGGAACTGGTGATGCTTTTGATGATGATTACGAAGAAGAATTCAATGCTTATGATGATAAAGTTTATGAAGAACTTAAAACTAAGAAATCTGCTATTGAAACCGATGGTGACCAGATGGATTTTGATGTTCGTTTAGAAGAAGCATTAGAAGATGGTAAAATCACAGAAGAACAATATAATGAATTATCTGGTAATGACGAATATAATCGTGAGATGGCTAAAGCACAAGAAGAAAATGCTATGGAGAGTATGACTGCTGAGGACGAGAAAAAATCTGAGGAAGAACCAACACAAGATGAAGAGAAAAATATGTATAAAAGATTTATCGATAAGTATTATAATGGAAATCCAGAAGAGTTTATCAAACATTCTGAAAAACGTGCAGAGTTTTTGGAAAGACATGGGGAAAAAGATTATGCCAAGAGATTTAGAAAAGATGCTGAATTAGTTAAGAGATTATTTGGTGGTAAGGAAGCAAATACAGAACCATTCAAAGGTGAAGTTTATACGAAGAATGAAAAGGTGCATTTCAAACCAGAAAAAACAGATGAAAAACAAGAAAAGCAAGCCGAAAAACAAGAGGAGCGTCCTATTCAAGACGAAGATATAGACAAAGCAATGCTACATTCTCGACCAAGAATGGGACTATATAATTCAAAAGACCTTCCAAAGCATGCATGTTATATTTATAATGGGTATTATATTGCAGCAGATGACCAATCTAATTTAACTCATGACCAAATCAACAAAGCACTTGGAATTGATTTATATAATGATAAAGAGTTAATTGCTTTAAATCCAGGAGTTTATGGAAGTAGAATTGCTTCAATTGATATTCCACAAGGAAAACAAATTACAGATGCTGAGTGGAATTCAATTAAAACATTTATTGACAAAGCTAAAGCAGAAGGCAAAACGATTGATTTCGGTCATGGTCCATATAATACAAAAGACTATGATACAGAAGATATTCTGACAATGATTAAAAGGAAACTAGGTAAGTAACTTATGCTAAAAACAAAGTATATCTCATTAGATGAATTCAACGTATATTTCAATATCGACCTTCGTGCTGAAATGGGAAGCGAAGATAAAGCACTTGCTTTCCTCAGACGCATTGAGGATAGATTAGCGACATTCTGTGATTCAAAGTTTAACACAAATATCGATTTCAAATATCCGAAATTCACAGATTATCAAAAATATCATTATAAACTTGCTTTATTGGAGCAAGCGATTTATATCTATCGTAACGGCGACATCTCTGTTGATAGCGGTTATGACCCAGAAAAAGGCGAAGTTGCTAGACCAGAAAGATATGCTATTGCTCCTAATTGTAAAGATAATTTAAGACTCTGCGGTATCTGGAACCGTAACATTCCTAATATGGTAGGCAGTATTTGGCCGAATGATAATTGGTGGTTATGCTAGTATGATTGATATTTATCATTCTCGTAGAACTAAATACGAAAAATGCCCATATTACACTGATAAGCCAGATAGAGATCTTAACGTGTGGGTTCTAACAGCCAAACCGAAAGGCTATATCTATTGCCAGCCAGTTGATATGCGCAGTTTACAGCAGAATCAAATAAATAATGCTATGATGTTTGATAAAGACAGCATAGTTTTATTAACAAGCGACGATTGCGATGATTTAAGCAGAGGTAATGTATTATTATATCGTGGCCATCCTTGGATTGTAGATAATCTCACAAAAGAATTACATCTTAAAGAATCTGAGTTTGGCGAAAACCATTATGAAACATACATTTATTTAAGGAGGTAAATATGATTAGTTATTTCTTAGAGAAATTATATACTCTAGTTGATGAAAATCTATATTTATCTTGTCCTGTGTTATCAGGTAATATGCGTAATCACATCGCAATCAATCCTGTGTTTTTAGGCGGAGATGAAGAAATAACGCTAGTTATATCTGCTCCGTTTTATGATTTGAAAGAATGGCAAAAGAATCACAGAATCAAATATACAGGCGAAATTATCAACGGTAAGCAAGATTACGCAGAATGGGTTAATGCTTATGGCGCATTCAATAGAGGCGGTAGAGATGTTAACTGGGTTCATAGAGCGATTTTTGAAGCAGCCTGCACGTTAGCATCTGAAATTGGTGCTGAAGTGATAAATGAATTACCGCTTAGTTAGAGGTTAAATTATGACATACGATTTCGAAACATATTTAAGAGATAAATTAACAAGGATTGCTATTGATTTAGAATTCAGAGATTTGAAAATCTATGTATCAGAAGAGCAGATGTTCAATAAAATGGATAAGATGACGCCAGATACGATTTATGTTGTGGTTAAATATCTATCATCTGATATTCAATATGATGCTGAAACAATGCCAATTCAAATCTTAGTATTATCAGAGCAAAACTCGCTAGAGAAGACTCAGATGATTCTCAATAAGTTTGCTAACGATAATAACTGGCAAGTGATTACAGGCGATGGATTATACATAAAACAGCAATACAATAGCCCAGTGGTTTTGAATAACTATGCTGAAGTTGGATATGGTTATCGTTCCGTGTTATATATCACAGGCACATTATTCATAATGGAAAACGTTGTGGATGTTAAAAATGTGTATATTGATTATGTTAGTGGTGACGAGCCATACAAGCCATTGAATTTCAGCATCGCTTATTCTATGGCAACTAATACACAGCAATTAAGTAATGATAAATTCATTGCTACATCATTAAAAACTGTATCCACATTTAGTATCAGTATGATGATACCTATGCTAGAGAGCAAGTTAGTAACAAAGGTTATAAATATATTGAATGAAACCGATAATACAGATATTGAAGGTAGTGATGGCATTGCCTACGATGGTAATAATTCTTTCGATATTCAGTTCGATTGCGGAATCACAATACATAAACCATATATGCGATTGATAAGCGTTCAGATCATAAGCGCACCTAACCAAGTGCCTTCATTACAATTAGGATTTATGGAGTAACATTATGGCTGAGAGTGATGGCAAGATTTATATAACTATATCTGATAGAAGGTTCGGTAGTAACGTTGCTGAGGCTGACGAGCAAAACAAGATTGATAAAGAGAAGAGCGCTTCAAAAGAATCTAATGTCAGTAAATTCGTTCGTCATAGATTTTTTAATTTAATTGAACAGCAAACAATGCAGGCAGTGAATTACACTGTGAATAACATTGGTAATTTTACTGGCGATTATATCACGCAATCACAAGTATCTGAAGCGATGCAGATTGGCGGATTTTTATTAAATATCGCTACAGCAACTGTAGCAGGTGCTAAGATGGGTGGTCCAGTTGGTGCTGTTATCGGATTATTAACAGTTCCTGTAACAAAAGGCATTTCAATGTATTACCAAGGTAAATCAATAGAAGTTCAAATGAAGATTCAGAATAGAGAGATTGCTCAGTTAAGAACAAGAGCAGGTCTTAATTCGTTAAATAATGACAGCAGAGGAACAGAGTATTAGTATGAAACTAAAGATATTGAATAAAAACTTACTTGATGAAGACGATTATACATCATCGCAACCATATGATATCGATGATGGTTTTAATATAACTAGCGTTAAAAATGAAACGCTAGATTCTGGCGTTGTCGTGATTTCCAACTTAAAATCAACTGTTGAAATGGAGCCTTATGATATTGTGGAGTTATTATATGATGATGACACATTATTCAAAAGAATGTGTATTGATACATATACAGAGCAAATGCTTTGTATCAATCCTAAGATTTATAAATACGAAATACATTTATTTAGTGAAACAAAGCAATTAGAAGGTGCTGTATTACCAAATCTTAAAATCACAAGTTTGAAAAATCAAGCGCAAAGAAGCGTTTTCCATTACATAGACCAATATATGTCAGAGTATTGCCCAAGAATTAGAGTGGCTTCTGGAAGTAGTTATACGTGGGTTAGAAAATGGTCGATAGCAAGTAGAGTAATCACAAAGTTTAATAGTATTGATTGTCCAGAAATGCAGTGGAATACGCCTACATTGAGAGAAGTTCTTAATGATTTAATGATGATTGCTGACTGTATTCCAATTATCAAAGACGGTAAACTAGATTATATGGATTTAACAGATTCTCCTTCTACGAATAATGAATTGGAAGATGTATCTGATGATAAGCATATCAATTACATTACCAAGAGTAAATCCAGCGAAGATTACGTTAGTGAATTACAAGTTAAACTAGAGAATGTTACTAATACAGCACAAGGCGTTAATAATTTAGTCACGCATATTGAGTTTGTGCCATTTGAATGCCCAGAGAATCAAGTAACATTAACAACTAGGAATGTAGTTGCTAAGACTAGATATCCTATTTATAATCTGAAGAAAATGACGATTTTATATCCAATTACAGTTAAAGATTCGAATAACAATGTTTTTACTAAATGGGTTGAAACAGAATTAACTAGAATACAAGGAAATGATAGCATATTCAGTTTAGTATTTGAAAGACAAGAATGGCTTACTAAACCAGTAACATTTATGTATGTAAGCAATCAAGATACATTCTTATATGATATAGATAAATGGAAAGATTATCAAAACTGGTCCTTATACTATACCAGAGGAAGCAATGAAATCTCTGGTTTTGAAAAAAGCGATACATTTGCTTGGCATACAGAGAATTTCTTGCCAGACCTTTTAGAAGCATTATATTATGCTAAGTATCATTATGGACCAGATGATGGATATGATGTATACAGAATCACAAAATGGTATAACGTATTCTTCAAGATTGAATATGAAACCTTAGAAGGATGTATGTTTAGAGCCAGCAAAGGCGAGAATCAATCGAATACTAGAGTTGTTATTGATAATCAAACCAATTCGTATGTTGATAGCAGTTTACAAGGTTTCTTAGAATATCAGAAAGCAAATAGATTAGGTAATGAACAATTACAAATCAATGCCAGATATCCTATCAATTATACTGGTCATATGATTGATATCGGCGATACATATGAAGACACAGTTATTTACCAAGTTCAAAAACAGTATTTCAGAGAGCATATTGAAGTTAATGCTTTAGCCACAAAGAATTATATATTGCGTGATTATTTCACTGGCGTTAAAAGCAAGATTCGTTCTTGGGCTGTTGTATCCGGTTCTGAAGCATATACCAGACACGATTTAATTAAATACTATTGTGAATTCAGTTATGCTCCATCTGTTGAAACAGTTGGTTTAGAAGAATTCGAAGATAACGAACATCTTAATATGATTGAATATCTAACAACGCCATTCAATACTGCGCATTATGGCACAACAGCATTAAATGTAGCATATGTTAGAACTTGGTTAAAAACTAACGAAGGAACTGCTGCTGAAGAGACAACTTACTATCCAGAGCAATTCAACGTTGTAACTCCATCATATTATTGCTTAGATTTGATGTCCAGAGTGGTTGGTAATTCTATCGTGTTAACATTTGAAATGCTCGATAACTATTGGGCTGGTAAATCATATCATACAACAGAAGACCCAATTGATGGTTCAATAGATGATGTATATATCAGAACAAGCGATATCGAAGTTGGAACAGATATGCTTAGCGGGCAACCTTATCTTGGATTAGCGTCGCAATCAATCGTTGGCAGTGGTGCTAACGGAGGCGTTCCGATGTATCAGCATAGATATACAGATGATAATGGCGAATTCACTGGCGGTGAAATTATCTTAGGTAATGGTATTGTAAACGGCAATTATTCTGCTACTTCACTAGATAACACAAACTGGGCTGAGTGGACCGCTAACGGATGGGTATTGAATTCTAATACAGAGCCATTCGTTTGGTCATTATATCAAAGACCGAGAGTTTACGAGTGGAGCATCTATGATACAACAAATACTCCAAAGCAATATGATTATTACGTGGCTAGGATTCCATTCAGATTCAGTAAGGATTCGCAAGAAATCACAAATATCAGCACTCAGTTTGAATTCTGTTCAAATACAACAGATATTTGCTTCGGTAAGAAATGGGTTACATCGCAAGCAATGGTTTATACGCAATTCGAAAGCGTTACATTCTATGCGAGATTCTTTAATCACAAGAAATATGATTTCAGAAGACCAGATGTAATACCAAGCGGAATACCAGAGCATAGTTATACGCTCACTATCAGTAAAAGTTATATAAACAAAACAACTGCTACGCTTACAT
>Ga0310696_10005093_pt1 | contig 15931 bp, 9 predicted proteins | sample AusTroGonzalo_MG_4_FD_203885 | JGI IMG/M metagenome (GOLD analysis project Ga0310696, IMG submission 203885) | Bovine rumen microbial communities from tropical cattle in Woodstock, Queensland, Australia - Gonzalo_02 (v2) (version 2) | ecosystem: Host-associated > Mammals > Digestive system >...
AAGCTGTAAACCAGGCTGTTAACTACCACGCCGTAAAGTGTCGGGGGGGATGAGGACGCGGAGGACGGGGAAAAGGCAGGCGGAGAGGGAAGGAGAGGCGGAGGACGGGGATGTAGGACGGGGGAAGGGAATGGGCGGAGTGACGGGAAAAAGGATGAAGGCGAGACGGGGATGGAGGACGGGATGGAGGACGGGGAAAAGGCAGGCGGAGAGGGAAGGAGGGGCGAAGGACGGATGGAGCAGGAGGAAGAAACAAATGGGGTGAGAAAAGAAGAATTTGAGCGGTGTTTTGGTGCAGTATTACGGGGATTACGGCGTTATATTGCAAAGATAAATGCGTATCTTTGCAACCTATGAAAATCCGCCATTCCCTAATCGCTGCAACTTGCTGTCTGGCAATGTCCTGCCTGACGGCGGCGGCGCAGGCGTCCCCGGAAGTCAAGGCCTTCCAGGACGCGGCAGGAAGAGGCTCCGTCCTCTTCCGCGGCAAGCAGGCCACTGCGCACGACCGCCCCGCCAACGGCAATCCTTACTGGTCATCCCCCACATTCGTCCCCGGTGAAATCGTCTTCGAAGACAATCTCTACGACGACATCCAGGTTAACATCGACGCCGCCACCGGAGAGGCCCTGGTCCGGAAGTCGGACTCCCCCATCGCCATCGCCCTCCCGCCGACCACAGTCAGCCTCATCAGGACGGCCGACGCCACGTATGAGGGGATCGGGCCGGACGATCCGTCCCTCCTTCCCGAAGGCTTCTACGAGGTCCTCGGCGACGGCACGGAGAAGGTCTACAAGCACGTCGTCAAGAAGCTGCAGACCACCACTCAGGAAATGAACGGCGACCCCATCGGGTACTATGATCCGAACTACAGGCGTGACCTGAACAACTATTACGGCATACAGCGGATATATTATTTCAAGGATGCCGACGGAGTATTCACGCGCATCCGCGGGAAAAGGGCGCTCCTGCGCAAGTTCCCCGCGCAGCGGAAGGAGATACGCAGGGCGGTTTCCGCAGCCCGCCTCGACCTGCCCGGCGTCAGCTTCGACGCCTATTGTCTGGAAGTCCTAAGAATCACCGCCCGATGAAGAAAGCATTGTTGATACTGCTGATGGCCGTTGGCCTGGGCGGCGTCGGCCTCCACGCGCAGGAGGCGCTGGAAGTCAGGCGGGTGGAGCTCGACTCGCTGGTGCGCTTCCTCAGGAAGGAGTTCCAGCCCGACATCTATGTCGTCCTGGACGAGAAGGAGCAGTCCACGTTCACCGTGAGCGCCCCGCGCGACCGCTTCCTGGCGGCGGCGCTGGAGAGCCTCCGCGAAAAGGGATATGTCATAAGCTCCTATGGCTCAAGCCTTTTCATTCTCCACAGCAAGACCATTTTCACTTCCCTGCCCACAAACTATTTCGACGACGGGCGCCGGGCCTCGGACAACAGCGAGCTGGAGCGCTTCCTCGCCGAGCAGAACACCGTAGTGACCTTCGCCAACAAAGTCTATGAGATCGGCGACCCGGCGGCGGGACGCACCGGCAAGGTCTATCTCAACGGCCACGTCAGGGACGTCTCCAACGGAGAGCCCCTGACGGGAGTGTCCGTATACGACACGAAGACCGGGGCCTACACAGTCACCGACGCGGACGGCTTCTACCGCATAGCTCTGCCCGTCGGCGACGGTCAGCTGAGCCTCAGCGGCTATTCGCTCGACGACATGCACCTGAACATCAAGCTCTTCGACGACGGCACCCTGGACGTTGTGATGAAGGAGAAGGTCACGGCCCTGACGGGAGCGGTCATCTCGGCCGACGCCGTCTCGTACCACCGCGACGCCAAGATAGGCCTCGAGCGTATGAGGATGAACGTCGTCTCCAAGATCCCTTCAGCCTTCGGCGAAGGCGACATCATCAAGGCCGTGCTCACGCTGCCCGGAGTCAAGTCGGTGGGCGAAGCCTCCAGCGGCTTCAACGTCCGCGGCGGTTCCACCGACCAGAACCTTATCCTGTTCAACGACGGCACGCTCTACAACCCCACCCACCTCTTCGGCATCTTCTCGGCCTTCAACCCCGACGTCATCAGCGAGGTGGAGCTGTACAAGAGCTCGATCCCGGCGGAGTTCGGCGGACGCATATCTTCAGTATTGGACGTGCGCGGGCGCGAAGGCAACTCCAACAAGATCGAGGGCTCGCTCGGTATCGGCCTGCTGACCAGCCGTTTCCATCTCGAGGGCCCTATCGCCAAAGGCAAGACTACCTTCATCATCGGCGGCCGTACCACCTATTCCAACTGGATACTCAACCTCCTCCCGGAAAATAGCAACTACCACGACGGCACCGCCGATTTCAGCGACCTGAACGCCAGCTTCACGCACAAGATCAACGACAGGAACACCATCCAGGCCTACGGCTACTGGTCCAGGGACAAGTTCTCATTCGACCGCGACACCACCTTCCGGTACTCCAACCTCGACGTGTCTATTAAATGGCGCAGCAGGCTGGGAAGCCGCCTGGACCTGGTGGCGGTGGCAGGATACGACAGCTACGGAGCGGCATTCGACAACGACTTCAACGAGTTTTCCGGCTACCGCATCAACACCGGCATCCAGGAGGAGTTCGCCAAGGCCACCTTCCACTACGCCGCCGGCAGCGCCCACAACCTCACCTTCGGAGGCTCCGCCATCTGGTACGACCTGATGCCCGGCGAGCTTATTCCCCTGCATCCTGGGAAAACACTCGTCGCCGGAAGGGCGCTCGACAAGCAGAACGCCCTGGAGCCGGCGCTGTTCGTGAGCGACAGCTGGTCGGTCACGCCGGAGCTGCTGTTCGAAGGCGGCCTGCGCGTAAGCGGCCTGGCGGCCTTCAATCCTTCGAAATTCTACGCCAATCCCGAAGTGCGCCTCTCGGGCAAATATTCCTTCCGGGACAATCTCTCGCTCAAGGCCGGATTCAACACGATGAGCCAGTATATACACCTCATCTCGAACACCTCGTCCATATCGCCGATTGACAGCTGGCAGCTGAGCAACGCCCGTGTCCGGCCGCAGAACGGCTGGCAGGCCGCCTCCGGCCTGTACTGGACCGTCGGCGGCGGCCAGGCCGACATCTCGCTCGAAGCCTATTACAAGAGGACTTCGCACTACCTGGACTACAAGTCCGGAGCGACGCTCCTGATGAACGAAAACCTAGTAGAAGACCTCGTGGAGACCTACGGCAGGGCGTACGGCGTGGAGCTGATGGTCAAGCGGGCTTCCGGCAAGCTTAACGGCTGGGTATCATACTCTTACGCTCGTTCGCAGCTGCGCGAGATGTACGACCGCGGGGTGGAGACCATCAACGGCGGAGCCTGGTACAACGCTCCGCACGACAAGCCGCACGAGGCCAAGATGGTGGCCAACTACAAGTTCACCCACCGCTACTCCCTCTCCGTCAATCTCGACTACGCCACGGGGCGGCCCATCACTCTCCCCGTCGGCAAATACTATTACGGAAGCGGCTGGCGCCTCGCATTCTCCGACCGCAACATCTACCGCATTCCTGACTATTTCCGCCTGGACCTGGCGATGAACATCGAGCCGGGGCATTACCTGAAGCAGCTCACGCACATGTCCTGGACCATAGGTGTGTACAACGTGACTGGGCGGAAGAACGCCTACTCGGTATTCTACACTTCGGAACAGGGAAGGAAGATCTCCGGACGGATGCTCTCGGTATTCGCCTGCCCCATTCCCTACATCAACCTCAACCTTAAATTCTGACGGCCATGAAAAAGAATATGATCCGCATCGCGGCCTTTGCCGCCATACTCCTGGCCGTCTCAGCCTGCATCTACCCTTACGATCCTGTCATCGAGGGTTTTGACAGCAGGCTCGTAGTCGAGGGAGACATACATATCGGAAGCACTTCCACATTCACGTTCTCAAGGGTACTGCCCCTCGACTCGGACGATTATACTCCTGACCCACTGTTCATTACAGGATACATTGAGGGCGAGGACGGGAGCCGTGTCACGTCTGTGAACAGCCATCTGCCTTACTACGACTATAGTCTGTCTTCGAACAGGCTTGTCTTCGACACGTCCGGGCTCACAGCCGACAAGCGCTACCGCCTGCATTTCGAGGAGTCCAATTCCGGGTCGATATATGAGTCGGACTGGCTGGAAGTCATCGAGCCCCCCACCATCGACGACCTCACTTACATCCTGGACGAGGACCGGGGTGAACTGAACGTCGCCCTGAGCATGCACTGCAACGGGCACAGCCATTTCCGCTGGTACTACAAGGAGGAGTGGGAGTTCCACACCGACCTCTGGGCGGACTACTACTACATTCCCGAGACTGACGAGCTGGTGCAGTTCCCGGTTTTCGAGAACACATACTACTGCTGGAGCACATACAACTCCCCGGAGATCAAGATCTTCTCCACCGAAGAGCAGGTGGAGGACCGCTTCGTGGATCTGGAGTTCCATCGCGTCGCACGCACCAACACCCGCCTCCAGATCGTTTACCACATCATAGTGTATCTCGAGGCCCTGGACGAGAACGCCTACAAGTATTGGCAGAACATCCAGTCCAACTCCGATGGCCAGGGGACCATATTCTCGCCCACGCCGAGCCAGATGACGGGCAATATCCACTGTGTCTCAGATCCTTCCGTCCCGGTGATAGGATACATAGGAGCATCTTCGCAGTGCAGCGGAGACATGTATTACATCAATGCGGAGGAGCATTTTTACAAGAGCCCGACTCCGACGCCGGTGGAGATACTCGAGATCCAGCCCCCTGAATTCGCGGATTATTACCGCAGGGGTTACCTTCCGGTCGAGGTCATCAGCTCGATGGGAAGCGCTACGCGCTACGAATGGGCTCCCGCCAGGTGCGTGGACTGCAGGAGGAAGGGAGGAACCAAGAACAAGCCGGAAGGCTGGCCCAACGACCACAGATAGCTTATGAAAAAGACAAGGATATTCCTATTGATGATGCTCTGCCTGCTGCCGGGAGTCCTCCAGGGACAGTCCCGCATCAGGGAGAGGGTGTATGTGTCCACCGACCGGGAAGTCTATGTCTCGGGCGATGCCGTGTGGATGTCGGCCTACTGCGTGGATGCCGCCACGGGGCGGCTGTCGTCATTCAGCAAGACTGCCTATGTGGAGATCCATTCCCCTACCGGGATGGTACAGACCGCCAAGATAGCGCTGGACCACGGAAGGGGCGGCGGCAGGTTCACTCTGCCAAATACCCTTCCTACAGGCAATTACCGCCTGCTGGCCTATACGGCACTGGGCGCCTCCGAAGAGGGTTTCGACCCGCAGGTCGGCGCCAGGACGCTCTCCGTATTCAACACTTTCAGCAGTGAGCGGGTTGAAGGCGGCGTCCGGGTGGTCGACGGGGCACCGGCCGCCGCGGCTCTGCCGCAGGCCGGCGGGCTGGCCGTCTCGGCCGCCGCCGGGACCGGGACCGCCAGGGTCACGGTCACCAACCGCGGCGCAGAGACGGTGAGCTTCAACCTCGGAGTGAGACACGACGACGGCATACCCGCGCCGCAGGGCGGGCGCATAGCCGACTTCGTCGGCGGTCTGCGCGCCCTGCCCGCAGCGCGGGCCTTTGACCCGAGCGTCATCCCCGAATACGAAGGCGAAATCATCCGCGCCCGCGTGACCGGCACCGACGCCGAAGGCATGCACGCCGTCCTGGACAGGTACGCCTTCATCTCCTCGCCGGGCGACGGAGAGAACATCTACACTGCTCCCATCAAGGAAGACGGCACGGCTACATTCTTCACTTCCAATATCTTCGGGGAGCAGAACATGTTCCTGGAGATAGAGGACCTCGACCGCTCGAACATCTGCCATCTGGAGATTGTCAGCCCGTTCCTGAACCTTGAGCCGGGCGACATCCCGCAGCTCTCCCTGAGCCCGGAATATGCCGAAGCGCTGGAAATGCGCGGTGTGGCAATGCAGCTGGAAAGGAATTTCAACGCCGACACGCTCTACTCCGCGCTGCCGGCAAGGAGACATCAGGTGTTCGATCCCGCTTCCTGCAAGACCTATATACTCGACGACTACACGCGTTTCCCGGTGATGTCCGACATTTTCATAGAGTTCATCCCCGAGATCCGTGCGCGTCAGGTGGACGGCAAGCGTGAGCTGCAGGTGCTGACGATGGACCAGCGGGGCCAGTTCCGCTTCCGCCAGGGCGTGGCCCTGGTGCTGCTGGACGGCGTGCCGGTACTCGACCACGAGAAGATCCTGGCCTACGATCCGCTCCTGGTAGAGCGCATCGAGATATATCCCGACACCTATTTCGTGGGCATCCGCGGCTTCTCCGGCATCGTCAACTTCGTGACCTACAAGGGCACTCTACCGTCGATGACCTTCGAGGACAATGTCCGTATAGTGGACTTCCAGGGCACTTCGCTTCCGCTGGCTTACACTTGCATCGGCGTTGGCGACGACTATCCGGACTACCGCCAGACCATCCTGTGGCATCCTCTCCTTACCCTCGCCCCGGGCGAGACGGTCGAACTCGAGTGCAAGACTCCTCTCTACACAGGCCGCTTCGAGGCGGTCGTCGAGGGCCTGACCGACAGCGGCGCACCCGTCTCAGCCAGTACTACCTTCACACTCCGCTAAGAGAAAACAAATGGAAAAAAGCGGCTCCGGATGCTCCGGGGCCGCCTTTTTCATTATGGAGTGAGGGAGTGATTACTCGGTCGCGCCGTTGAGGGAGAAGAGGTGAGCCTTCTTGTCTGCTGTCTCGTACGTGCCGTTGTATATGGTGTACTGACCCTTCACGACGACCTCGTCACCGACGGCTACCTGCTTGTTTCCTTCAGCCCACTTCACGCCACCGAAATAGTAGACGCCGTAGCACTCGAAATCGTTGGCGGGATCGGTGGTCTTCTTCTTGTCACCGGTGATACCGTGGGCGGTGCCGTCATCGGAAATCCAGAAGGTGGCGGTACCGTACTGGGCGCTGAAGGTGTACAGGATGGCGGAGATCTTGCCCTTCACGCATACGTCGGGGAAGACCGGCGCGGCCTCGCCGGCTGCCGTAGCGGCAGCCTTGGCGGCCTGAGCCGCGTCGATGAACGCGTGGATACCGGCGTTGTTGAACGGAGCGCTGGCATTGCCGACACCGTTGGCATCGGTGGTGGCCATATTGATGCTGTAGAGGTGAGCCTTCTTGTTGGAAGTCTCAGCGACGCCATTGTAAACAGTGACCTTTCCGACTACGACGACCTCGTCACCGATCTCGACAGGGGCATTGCCGTCTTTCCATTTCTCGCCACCGAAATAATAAATGCTGTAGCACTCGAAATCGTTGGCAGGATCGGTGGTCTTCTTCTTGTCCTCGGTGATGCCATGGGCGACACCGTCATCGGAGAGCCAGATGGTGGCAGTGCCGTACTCGGCGCTGAAAGGATAGAGCATGTCGGACACCTTGCCCTTGATATACACGTCCTCGCTGATGGTAGCGCCGCCGAGCAGCAGGGCTGCGATCTCGGAAGGAGCATAAGGATTGGTGACGGTTCCCTTAGGATTGTCTACGAACTCCTGGATCTTGGTAGCGATGATGTTGACGTACTTGTCCTTGCTGCTGAGGCCGTTGAAGTAACCGGTGACGGTGATCTTCTTGCCGTCCCAGGACTTGGCGTTGAGCGCATCGATGGGATATACGATGCTGCCCTGCTTGGCGGCTGCATCGACACCGTCGAAGGTGATATTGTAGTAGTTGCCTGATACAGAGAGGGTTCCGCTGAACTTGATGAACTCGGCGACGGAGGCCTTATAGGTAGCGACCTCGCCGGTGACGTCCTTGGCGTTGGGATACTCGACTGCATTGCCCTCGCTGTCCACGAAGACATCGGTGATGTCGGTAAGCTCGGGAACACCGTTGTAGGTGGTCTTCTTGGCGGACATCCTCACGGCGTCGCCAACCTTCAGGGCCGCTGCGGAAGCGCCGAATGCATAGATGTTGTTGACACCGTCGGAGAGGACGGCTCCCTTGGTCGTAAGGGCTACCACCACGGTGGAAGGCAGGGTCTGGACCTGGTCGTTGTCAGCGGCCGCGATGATCTCGGTCACGGATGCACCGGTGGCCTCGACACCCTTCTGGGTGACGGAAACGCTCTTGCGTGCGGTAGGACCGGAGATGGCGATGTTGGCGGAACGCTCGGCGGTGCGGAGGTTCTCGTCTGCGTGGACGCTGTAGCTGCCGTCGGGATTGACCTCGACGATCTGGAGCCAGTCGGAGTCGCTGACGACGAGGAGCGGGCTCTCCTTGGCGGTCACGACCAGCTTGAAGGTCGTGTCGGCTGCAGGGAGCTTATCGAAGTCGAACTCACCCACGGAGATGAGCGACTTCTTGATGGAAACGACGGAGGCGGTGTTCTGAACGGTCTCGGGAGTGCCCTTGTAGCTCATAAGGTTGCCTACGATGGTGAGCTCGTCGCCAACGGAGAACTCGTCACCCTTGGTGAAATTGCCGCCGTTGAGCCAGTATCCCCTGTAGACCTCGAGCCACTTGCCGTCGACGTGCTTGCCGTCGTCGGACAGATAATAGGTGGCGTTGCCATAGGAGGTGCTGATCTCGTCGATCTTGCTGACGATACCCTTGACATAGTATTCGCCGTCCACATTGTACGAACCGCCGTCGTTCTGATCGACAGTCTTGATGAGGGCGATGGCTTCAGCTACGGAAAGGATCACGGGATCGACCTTCTCGGCATACTGGATGACGTTGATGAACTGGGCCTTGCCTGCGCAGAGGATCTTGACCTCGGCTTCATTGGTAGACTTGGTGGCGTCGGCGGAGAAAGTGAGCTGGGCCTGGCCTGCAGGGCCGGACATGGGATTGACGGTGAGCCAGGAAGGGACGGAGGAAGGATCCACCGACCAGCTCTCGCTGGCGGTCATGGAGACGGACGCAGAGCCGCCGTTGACCCCGAGGGACACATAAGACTCAGAGACCTGAATCTCAGAAAGGGTGCCGAACTCCTCCTGCACGCAGCCGACTGCGAGAGAGAGGAACAATGCTGCAAGTAAATATCTGAATTTCATATTCTACAAATCTTATGACTAGTTGAACATATACTTAAGACCGACGGAAGCGTACCAGCACTGGCCGATGGCGGTGTTGTACATCCAGGTCTGAGCGGAACCGTTGATATACTCGGGAGTGGAGAAGGTAGGATAACCCTCGGCATCGACACCTTCGTAGGTGAGGATGCGGCCGTCCTTGAAGTCGGGATTCATGTGCTTGCTGACACCCCAGCTGGAGTTGAACATGTTGAGGATGTTCTTCACATCGAGGCTGAGCTGCAGGGTGTTCATGCTGCTGGCGACTTTCACCTTGAAGTCATGCTTGTAGCTGAAGTCGAGCCTGTGGACCCAAGGATTGTACACGGAGTAACCCTCGGCATACTGGCCCTTGTGGGTGCTGAGATAAGCGTCGTTGTTCACGAAGGCCATGAAACGGTCGGCGTCATCCTTCGAGACGAACCTGAAGTCGCCGGAAGCGATCTGGTCCTCGGTAGGGATGTAGAGCGAGTCGTACTTGTAGTTGTCGCCGTTCATGTCGTTGGTCAGCATGTAGGAGTAGTTGTAACCGCCCCTCCAGGCCTCATAGATGAAGCCGTAGTGGTTGTTGCTCCTGTCATTGTGGGTAAGGGAGACCACGACGCGGTCAGGAGTGTTGTTCTGTGCGAGATGCAGGGTGGTGTAGTTGGGGCCTGCAACAGTAGGAACATAGTTGAAGATGGATGCAGGGTCGGAACCCGGCAGGGAGGTAAGCTCCTTGGCAACGTTGTGGGTGTAGGCGGCCATGATGCTGAGACCCTCGGTCGGAGCCATGTTCACGGTGACGTTGCCGGCGTAGGTATAACCGAGATGGGTGTTGGTCAGGACATACGCAGGAGACTTGGTATAGGTGTAGTTGGTAGGATACACCGGGCGGTTGTCAGCACCCTTGAAGCGTGCGAATCCATCGACCGGAATCATGTTCCAGTCCTCCATGGTGGAGGCGTTGATGTTCTGGTTGAAGATACCTTCGACAGTGATCGTGAACGGGAAGGATACAGGCAGAGCATAGTCGAGAGCCAGGGAAGTCTTCCAGACCTGAGGCATCTTGAAATGCGGATCCACTGCAGCGAGCTTGGAAGGGATCTTGCCGTCCTCGGAGGAGATCTCCTGAGGGAAGCCGAGGCTGTACCATTTCTGCCTCATCTGCTCGCGGTCGATGATCAGGTCGCCCTTGAACTGCTCGAGGAGCGGGTCGGCGGTGGCGACACCGTTCTTGTATTTGGTGGTGATGATACCGTTGTACTGGTTCATCGAGGAGTTGGAAGGCATGTTGGTGAGGAACACGAGCGGGATGCGGCCGGTGAAGAGACCGGTACCGCCGCGGATCTTGAAGCTCTTGTCACCGAAGACGTCCCAGGTGAAACCTACGCGGGGGGAGATGATCGGAGTGGCAGCAGGCCACTTGCCGGTGTCGATGTGGCGGATATTGCCGTCGGCATCGGGATACTCGAGGTCATAGACCGCCTTGTTGGTGATGATGTTGCTGTTGTCGAAGATGAACGAGTCGATACGCACGCCGGCGGTGAGCTTGAAGCGGTCGCTGACATCCCAGTCGTCCTGAGCATAGGCGCTGACCTTGTGGTAGATGACTCGGCTGGCGGGGTTGTCACGCATGAGGTTCTCGTAACCGTAGGTGAAGTTGACGGTCTCGGGGGTGGCGCCGCTGAGGAAGTCGTCCAGGGAGTTGTAGCGATAGTAACCGGTACCGTTCCTGAGGTAGGCGTTGTCGGCCATCTGGTACTCGTAAGCGAGACCGGTCATGAACTTATGGTTGCCGGAGTAGACGGTGAAGTCGTCCTTGATGTTGATGACGTCGTTGTGGTAGCCGTTCTGCCAGGTGAAGAGCTCGTAACCGAGGGACATGTAAGGAGTGATGGTGCCGGTGCCGTCGAGGATGTCGATGAACGGGAAGTACTCCGAAGGGGTGCCGCGGGTGGTGTCGAGCTTGGAATAGGTGGCGAGGAACTGGTTGACCTTGTTGTCCGACAGCCTGCTGTTCAGGTCCAGGGAGAAGGAGTGGACAAGGTTGTTCATCGTGTAGAACGAGTTCGCGAAAGCCATCGAGAACTGCGAGAGACGGGCCTCGGTGGTACGCTGGCCGCAGTCCGAAGAAGAATTGTTCGTGTAGTTGCACTCCTTGGAGATGGTGTAGTTGTAACGGAATGCAAGGTGATGGTTGTCGTTGATGTTCCAGTCGATACGGGCCAGGGCCTTCATGTTCATCTCGTTGCCGCTGAAGTCGGTGAAGGAGCCGGTGTCATAGCCGTACTTGCTCTTGACATAGTCGCTCACCTTCTGCATGTCGGAGATGGTGGTGCGGGAGATGAAGAGGTCGGGGTTGGCGACGCCGTCGGTGGAAGGCTGCCAGCGGGTGGTCTGCTCCGGATGCGGGATGTACTCGAAGTTGACGAAGTAGAAGAGCTTGTTCTTGATGATGGGGCCGCCGAGGGTCATACCGTAAGTGGTGGTGCGGTCCGCATCGCGGTTGCCGAGCTCGAGGCCGTTGACGGTATTGCCGCGCATGAACTCGTTCTTGTGATAGACGTAGGCGCTGCCCTTGACGGTGTTGGTACCGGACTTGGTAATGGCGTTCACTCCACCGCCGATGAAGTTGGTCTGGCGGACATCATAAGGGGAGATCACGACCTGCATCTCCTCGATGGCGTCGAGCGAGACGGGGTTGCCGCCGCCCGGGAGGTTGCCGGAGAGACCGAAGTTGTTGTTGAAGTTGGCACCGTCGATGGTGAAGTTGGACGAACGGTCGTCAGCACCCATGAAGGTCATGCCGTTTCCGCCGTAAGGCGAAAGCCTGGTCACGTCGGTGATGTTGCGGCTGACGGTAGGCAGCGAGACGATCTGGCTGTTGTTGATATTCGTAGCAGCACCGGTCTTCTCGGTAGTGAACTTGGACGAAGCCGTGGAGATGACGATGGCCTCGGCCAGCATCTCGCTGTCGTCCGGCATCTCGGCGTTGAGCGAATAAGTCTCAGCAAGCTGAAGGGTGATGTCAGTGTAAGTGACTGACTGATAGCCCAGACAGCTGACCTCTACGGTGTAAGGGCCACCGGAGCGCATACCGTTGATGGTAAAGCGTCCCTCTGCGTTGGCCACAGCATAATACTGGGTACCGGAAGGGGTGTGAGTGGCGATCACGGCAGCGCCGACGACAGGTTCGCCGCTGGTGTCCGAGACCTTACCATTCATCGAAGAAGTGGTGACCTGGGCGAACGCCTGCAGCCCCACCAGCATGACCGCGAGTACGGTCAAGAATCTTTTGAATGCTTGGTACATATCGTTTATGAAATAAGTAATAGTTTACGCTTGCAATAACTCGCAAATTTACTCGTTTTTTCTGAACTATCCTTGAAATAAATGATATTTCGGCTTTCCTTTGCTTATACGTTTTTTTAGTGTACCTTTGCAGTCCCGAACAGTGGAAAGATTTGATTGCTTGCAACCACACTAAAAAATGCTAAAAGTCATGATAAACTACCTTTTTACATCCGAATCCGTTTCCGAAGGCCATCCCGATAAGGTGGCCGACCAGATTTCCGACGCCATACTCGACGAGTTCCTGCGCCAGGACGAGCACGCCAAGGTCGCGTGCGAGACTTTCTGCAGCCGCGGCCTGGTGGTCGTGGGCGGCGAAGTCCGTTCCGAGGACGCGTACGTCGACATCCAGAAAACCGTGCGCGCCGTCATCGACCGCATCGGCTACAACCGCGCCGAACTGATGTTCAGCAGCCAGGGCTGCGGACTCCTTTCTTCCATTCACGAGCAGAGCGCCGACATACGGCGCGGCGTCGTGCGCGAGACTCCTGAGGAGCAGGGCGCCGGCGACCAGGGCATGATGTTCGGCTACGCCTGCCGCGACACCGAGGACTATATGCCTCTGGCTCTGGCACTTTCGCACAGGCTTCTTCAGACATTGGCGGACATCCGCCACAACCGTCCCGGCGTGATGGACTACCTCCGTCCGGACGCCAAGTCGCAGTTCACCATCGAGTACGACGGCGATACGGGCAAGCCGCTGCGCATCCACACCATAGTCCTTTCCACCCAGCACGACGAGTTCGACACGGTGGAAGCCATGCATTCCCGCATCGAGCAGGACGTCCGCGAGATAGTCCTGCCCGCGCTCATCGAGACCCTTCACCCGGAGAACGCCGCCCTGTTCAAGGGCGATTACAAGCTCCTGGTCAACCCTACCGGCAATTTCGTGATCGGCGGCCCCGCCGGCGACACCGGCCTGACCGGTCGCAAGATCATCGTGGACACCTACGGCGGCAAGGGCGCGCACGGCGGCGGCGCCTTCTCGGGCAAGGACCCCTCGAAGGTGGACCGCAGCGCCGCCTACGCTGCGCGCTACATCGCCAAGAACATGGTGGCGGCCGGCGTGGCGGACGAGATGCTGGTGCAGCTCGCCTACGCCATCGGCGTGGCAGAGCCTGTCAGCATCTTTGTCAACAGCTACGGCACCGCCAAGGCCGGTCTCAGCGATGCTGAGATCGCCGCAGGCATTTCAAGGCTGTTTGACCTGCGCCCCGCAGCCATTACCCGTAAGTTCCAGCTGCTCAATCCTATATACGAGGACACCGCGGCTTACGGCCATTTCGGCAAGAAGCCTTTCACGCGTCGCGTGAAGCTTATGCGCGACCTCGGCGACGGTCTCGGCCGCCGCGAGGTGGAGCGCGACGTTCAGTTCTACGGCTGGGAGAAGCTCGACTCGGTGGACCTCATCCGCGAAGCCTTCAAACTCAGTTAAGCCATGCCCAAGGCCAAGAGCAAGATCCAGATCACGAACCGCCGCGCGTCGTACGACTACGAGTTCCTCGAGACGTACGACGCAGGCATCGTGCTGGTAGGCACCGAGATCAAGTCCCTGAGGCTGGGCAAGGCGTCCCTTGCCGACGCGTACTGCTACTTCGTAAACGGAGAACTGTATGTGAAGGGGATGAACATCGCCACCTATTTCTGGGGGTCCTGGAACGGCCACGAGCCCACGCGCGACCGCAAGCTCCTGCTCACCAAGCGCGAGCTGCGGCACCTCGCCCTGGCCGTCAAGCAGAAGGGCCTGACCATCGTAGCCGTCCGGGCGTACATCGCCGAGAACGGCTACGCCAAGCTCCGCATCGCCCTGGCCAAAGGCAAGAAGGAGTTCGACAAGCGCCAGACTATCAAGGAGAAAGACATGCGCCGCGAGATAGAGCGCGGATGATGATATGCCTAAGAAAAGGATACCGATGATAGTGGAGCTGCCCGCTCCCGAGACTATCGACGTGGACGCGCTCGCAGCGGCGCTGCGCGACGGATCGATTGACCTCGTGTGCGTGCTCGGCCCGACGGCGTCGGGCAAGACCCGCTACGCGGTGTCGCTGGCCCGGCAGCTCGGGGCCGAGATCATCTCGGCCGACTCCCGCCAGGTCTATCGCGGCATGGACATCGGCACGGGCAAGGACCTCTCGGAGTACGGCGACGTCCCCTATCACCTCATCGACATCTGTCCCGCCGGTTCGAAATACAATGTCTACGAATACCAGAAGGACTTCGTGAAGGCGTACCAGGACATCCGGAGCCGCGGCCGCGTGCCGCTGCTCTGCGGCGGCACAGGCCTCTATATCGAAGCGGCCACCTGCGGATACGACTTCGACAGACGTTATCCGACTGTGGACCCCGCCCTCCTTCCGCAAAACACCTATTATATCGGGACGCTGGTCGACCGCGCGACGCGCAACTCGCGCATCGACGCGCGGCTCGACGCCCGCCTGGCGGAAGGCCTCGTGGACGAAGTCCGCGGCCTTCTCGCCGCCGGCGTCCCCGCCGAAACCCTCATCTACTACGGCCTTGAGTATAAATTCGTTACCCAGCACGTCCTCGGCATCCTCTCCTACGACGAGATGCGCACCCTCCTGGGCAACGCCATCCACCAGTTCGCCAAGCGCCAGATGACCTGGTTCCGCGGCATGGAGCGCGACGGCCACGTCATCCACTGGACCGAACCCTAAAGGGTATCCTGCGGACGGAGCTTCTGGCGGCGGGTTTCGGCGGAGTCGTGGCCGAAGAGGAGGCGGGGGCCTTCGACGCTGCGCCAGTAGTCCTCGTCGAAGTCGGTGGGGTGGGCATAAGGTCCGTCGTGGTCGATGACGAAGGACAGGTAGGTAATCTTGTATCCCTGCTCCAGGAACATCTTCTCATAGAAGGTCTGCACCTCGTAGAGCGCCCCTATCGTCTCAGGTGACAACGCCGGAGATGGAGGGTCCTGAAGGGACGTGCCGCCCTCGGATGGGGAGGAAGAAGCCTCAAAAGTGTCTGAGGGCAACGCCGGAGGTGGAGGGTCCTGAAGGGACGTGCCGCCCTCGGATGGGGAGGAGGAAGCCTCAAAGGTGTCTGAGGGCAACGCCGGAGGTGGAGGGTCCTGAAGGGACGTGCCGCCCTCGGCACGGGAGAGGGAGGGGCCCAAGCTTGCTTGGGAAGGGCCGGACGCAGTCCGGCTCCCTGCAGGGCCCTCCACCTCCGGCCTCATCAATGAATCAGGCGGAGTGCCGTAGAGGTCGTCAGTGCAGCCGAGGACCTGCAGGCAGTTGCACTCCGCCACGGCGCGCGAGTACCGGTGCAGGAACATGCTGTCGGTCTTTAGGTGGACTATTCCGCCCGGCTTCAGGAACGAACGGTAACGCTCCAGGAAGAGCGGTGAAGTGAGGCGGCTGTTCTCACTGCGGAACTGCGGATCGGAGAAGGTAAGCCAGATCTCCGAGACTTCACCGGGCGCGAAATACGCCGTGATGAACTCGATGCGCGTGCGAAGGAAGGCTACATTGCCGAGCTTGTGCTCGGTGGCATATTTCGCCCCCTTCCAGAG
>Ga0310696_10005094_pt1 | contig 15931 bp, 25 predicted proteins | sample AusTroGonzalo_MG_4_FD_203885 | JGI IMG/M metagenome (GOLD analysis project Ga0310696, IMG submission 203885) | Bovine rumen microbial communities from tropical cattle in Woodstock, Queensland, Australia - Gonzalo_02 (v2) (version 2) | ecosystem: Host-associated > Mammals > Digestive system >...
CCGATTTTGTTTTCCAATTCTGTGATAAATGTTTCACTTCCTTGGCAATAGATTTTGACTTTTGACCTAGAAAGTGTTTGTTTTTTAAAGTTTTGGGAATAGTCGTTTAAGCGGTCAACCAACTTGTAATTGGGGTCGGTTCCGTAATAGTTCAAGCACCTTTTCATGGCACTTGTTAATCTAACACCCCAACCACAACTAAAATCATAGTAATTATTGTTGGTATTATAGGCGTCTAAAATCATGTCCGCTATGTCCATAGGGAAATTAGACACCGCACTAGCAATTCCCTTGCCGCCCAATCTTAAAGCGGTCTTAAAGTTTGATATTAAAGGTTGGTCCTTTGGGAAAACTTTTTCGTTTGCCTCAACCTTTGCAAGAAAGCAACCAACCAATTCCTTGCTTTTAAGCATATCGCCAATAGACCATTTATTGTAATAAATCTTGGTATCATACATAAGGTCTTTAAAATAGTATTCGGTGATTTCATCGTTCCTAGTATTATTATTAAAATAAATTGACCTAATTTGTTCGTTTACGCTTTCAATGTTAGGTTTCAAATACATTTGTGAAACAATGTCTTTATATTCTTGGTCACTAATGTCTTTGAAAAATGTTGTTTCTAGTTTTTGACCTAGGTGGTAAATGGTTCTTTTTTCACCCACGCCTAATCACCCTACCTTTTTTATGGAATGGGTCTTTAAACTTACCCCTTGCGTTGTAAGTATTTCTAGGGTTTCTAGGTCTATTTCTTTCAAACTCTAAATACTTTTCGCAAGTTCCGTGACAATATGGTGTTCTTTCGGTGCAATGCCTACAAGGGTGCTTTTCAGGGTCATAATTCATGCACTTTGCGTTAATATACATAACAACCTCCTAGTAATCTAAATCTAATTGTTTAAAGTTGTCTTTTATTTTTTTGGTGTCACCCTTGTAAAAGACCAAAATGTATTGGTGAACCTTTGTAATTTTTCGGTTGATATTGAATGGCGTTGCTGCCCTTAAACTAGCACTTGCTAAACTAGTCGCTAAAATAATGTCGTTATATAAACGCATACCGACTTTTTCAAAGCACTTAATTGTTAGGTCACGCAAACTAACCATGAACCCATCTTTATCACGGACATCGCCGACCACGAAAACCGCAAATCTATCATTCTTTAATGCCTTTTCGCATTTAGCAATGATATTAGCGTAAGCGATTTCAAAGTCTTTGTAATCCATTGTGGACAAATCTTTTGGGTCATCGCTATAAACCTCTAAATCAAAGTATGGTGGACAAGTAAAGATTAAGTCTTTGCTATTTGGTTCCACATACTTGTCTAGGTTTTGACTATCATCGCAATACCATGTTGGTTCGCAATTCAATTCTTTGGCGTTTTCATAGTTTGCGTCGACTTGTTCTTGTCGTAAGTCAAAACCACAATACTTGTAACCTAACTTTTCCGCAACTACGCCACGAACACTACCACCAGCAAAAGGGTCAAGAATGTGACCTTTGTCACAATTAAACCACTTGTAAACGATTTCGCAAACAACAGGGTCAAAGATAGAAATGTCGTTAGGCAACTTATTGCCCTTTAAAGTTCCTTCTTCCCTTTTCTTGTCCGCCCAATCTTGCATGTGGAAACATTTGCTATCACGACCGACTTCACTTTTAATTCCTAGTGATAACCATATTTTTTTACGACTTTGCCAATACCCTTGGCGGCTGTCAAAGATAGAAAATGGTGGAATAATAAAGCGGTCAAATAAAGAAAGTTCAACGCTTTCTTGTTCGGTATTTCCAAACAAATCTAATTGTTCGGTTTGTTTAAAGATTTCACCCATTGATTGTCACCTCCACCGCACAACTAATCAAGTTGTCCTCTTCTATGATTGTCATGGAACTATCACTTTCACCGATAATGCGTTCATTACCGATTTCGTAATATCTATCTTGAATGTCAATGGACTTACCTTGTGTTTCAAACAATATAAACGCCTTTTCTAACGCTTGTCCGCTGCCATCATCGATACTTATTCCATTTTCCCTTAAAACTTGTCTTAAATCGCTTTCTATGACTTGTTCTAGGACCTTTGTTTCTTTGTTGATAAATCTTGTAATCGCTTTTGCTTTTTCATAAAGACCCAATCCGCTAACATTCATTGATAAGACATAGACTTTGGAATTAGGTTGTTCACCATTGTAAACATCAATCTTCACTAATTCTTTCTTCGCCATAACTTTCAATAAACCTCCTTGCGTTTGAGTTTTCGTCGATTGGATTTAATTTGGTTGAAAATAATTGCCCTTGTCCGTTTCGTGAAACCTTTTGTTTGTAGTTCCAATATCTAACTAGTCTAGGGCATAAATCATTCCATAATTTGTCTAAAAACTCTTGGGTTTCTTGTTCGTTACCAATCCAATATTCAAAGTCCGCACTAATAATGATTTTATCGTGTTCGTAACTTTCATTATTGTCTTTAATATCTTTCCAAATCATGGAACAATGGTCATGGGTTTTTGGGTTGTCATTCCAAACATAACCATAGTCTTTTAAGGTATCGCATATTTCTTTTTGGGTGGTTTTGCGATGTTCCACTAATGAGTTGTGTTTAATCAAACGATATAACGCCCATTGTCTAGGTGTTAGGTTTGATTTACTTTCTTGTGTTGTTTCCTCAACACTTGTATCAAACAAATCTAATTGTTCAGTCATTTCCTTTGTCCCCTTTAATGTTTTCTATGTCTTTTAAGAAATAGTCCCATTGCTGTTCCCAATCCGCTTTTGGCGTATCAGTATCATCATTATTACTACTTTCCATAAGACTAGAATTATTATTTAAATTATTTTGGTTTACTTTATTTTGGTTTATTTTACTTTGCTTTTCTTTAAATGGTTTTTCATCACCAACCTTAAATTGGTATTTGCCATTTTCAAGTTCAACCCTAGATAAATAAGAAATAAAGTTAGTTCGTAGATTTGGTTTGTATCTATTGTGAATGAACCAATGTCTAATTAAGTAAGTGTGGTTGCCAACCTTGTCAACGAAATCAAAAACTAACCGCTTTTCCACTAATTCTTGTATGGCGTCAACATACTTTAAATGGAAAAGCACATTGTCAAAGTTTTCTTCGCAGCGGTCCAAGGTTTCGGCAATTTCAATGGCGTTCCCTACGAAACCCCTATCGTCGGCATTTGTAAGAAACGAAAAATAAAGCAACTTTGCCTTATTAGATAGATTTACTTTAAACCCACTTGCGTTTAAGAAATCACAATTTATTAGTCGTTGCATTTTTTGTCTCCCATTCCCTAGCGAGTTCGTTTGGTAGTTCCGCAATGGTTTCCATTTCTAGGACTTGGGTGTAATCCCCAAACTTGTAATGGTGTCTTACTTTTCCAACGCACGCCACAAAGATAACATTGTTTGTGGTTTTTAGTTGTTCAATAAGTTCCTTTACATAAACCATGCAACTAAAACTATTCATAACGATTTCGCCATTGACATTGTTGATTTGATAAAGGAGTAGAGAGCAACTCTCTACCCCTGTTTTATCGTGTGTAATAAACTTTGGTTTGCGTAAAACCCAACCGCTTAATTCAATGCTATTTTTATATTTATAGGTCATGTCTATAACGATTGGATTTCCTACAATTTCATCAATCAATTCGTTAATCGTTTTGTTGTTCGCCATCGTCCATCACCTTGTTAAATAATTCATGGTAGGTGATAACCCTAGTGACCTTTTTGTATTTTCTACAAGTTGGACAACAACCGCAACCTTGTGGTGGCACAACGCCTTGCTTAACAAGGTCAAAATGTGGTGCCAATTCCTCGACATGTTTTAACGCTTTGTCAAGGTAGTATTGGTCAATTTGGATTAACGCCTTGTCAGGTTCGTCTTCTTTGGTTGTGACCGCTAAAATGAATGGCATGCGAATACCTGTGTTTTGTCTAACGATTTCTTGGTAAATAGCACCTTGAATGTCATAACCAAAGGTTTCTACGAAATCGGTTTTATACCAACGACCTTGACTATCTTGTTGCCATTCTAGGTTGTTGATACTAGACATAATCTTTTGGTCAACGATAATGTTCTTTAAAAGACTATCAATTTTGATTTTGAACTTAACGCCAGCGATTACGCCTGTCATAATGACTTGGTGTTTGCCGCCCAAATATTCAAGCAACATTGGGTCGTTTTCAATGGCGTTGATAACATCGTTTGCCTTTTCAAAGTCTTTAAGTAAGGTTCCGTCTTTCTTAAAGATTTGTGGATTTTGTTCTTTGAATTGGTCTAATTCGCCGCTAAAATAGGCGTCTACATAAGAACCAACTAACATTGCCTTGGTTGGTTCCTCTTTGGTTTCGCCTATAATCTTTGCTAATGCCTCTTTTTCACATTTGCAAAAGTCTTTGAATTGACTTGCAGACATGTATTCCAAGTTGGCTTCTTGGGAAAAATAATTTTCGTGGTTGAGTTCCATTACTTTTTACCTCCTTGTAGTAATTGTAGAACTTGCTTGCCTTGTGATAAGGTTAATGTTTCAACATTCATGGTTCCAAAGTTTTTGTCTAACCAATCGTAGAACTTTTTGCGATTGTCTTCCCTAGAAAAGTTGGAAATTAGTTGTTGAATGGCGGACAAATCCGCTTTATCAATAGAACCCTTTGGTTCGTTTTGACTAGTATTGGTGTGTTTTGGGGTCAAATCGCCGTTTTGGGCGGTTTTTTCTTTAAGTCCGTATGAAAAGACAACATCTTTTGTTTTGTCGTTTATAATGACCAATCTAGTAATGTGCTTTTTTTCATCGTAGTCAATGACCTTGACACTATATCTTGCGTTAGTGGTGTTTTCGCTATCGGCATTAACCCAAATCTTTGGGGAATAGTATAGTTCACGACCAATACCCCAATTAAAGCATGCACGCTTGAAACTATCACTTAATTCTGCTTTGACTTGTTCCGCTTGGAAATCATCATCGCCACCATTGTCTTTCCAAATCCATTCATGGCGGTCCTCGTTCCAAACGCCTACGCTACAAACCATTGTGTTTTTGACTTGGTAATATCTACATTGCCAATTCCAAGCACCAAAGGTTTCGTCTAGGATTGTTTGGTCAACCCTAGCGTTCTTATAAAGTAAAAGGAAAAATCCGCCGCCTGTCTTGGCAACATTCCCTACTCTAACATCAATTTCGCTTGCTAAAAGCGGTCTAAAATTAAAATCTGTTGGCATTACTTTGCCCTCCTATCTCTTGGGTAACAAATCTTTTTAGCATAAATGCCTTTTTTAGCATTACGCTTTGATTTGATTTTCTTTTGATGTTCTTTATGAACCTTTTTTTCTTGTTCGGTTTTAACCTTGTGGTCCAAACCTCTTTCGGTTGAAGGTGTGACTGTGGGCGTGCTAGGTCTTGGTTTTCTAGCATAACCATATCTTGGTTCGTTACCGACCATGCCTAATGCCATGGCGGTAATTATGCCTGTTTTTAAACCTAACTTGCTCATTATCTTTTTTCCTCGAAACCATTTTCGGTTTTCTTGAATATGGATGTTTCTAAAATCTCGCCATCATTATTAAAAAGGCGGAGACCATAATCACACCAATCAATATCGGTAATCTTTTTAAAACCACCTAACCATTGGGCGTGTCTATTCACCCTTCTAATTTGGCGTGGGGAAAATCCCATTTCACGCAATTTTTCGGTAGCGGTCATATTAGGCACCTTCTTTTGTTTCGGTTGGTGTTGTGGGTTCGGTTGGTGCTTGGTCTGGATTTGGGTCCACTTGGGTTTCGCTTTTGGCACTTAATTTGGCGTATTCTTGTTCTAAATCCAAGAGTTTTAACCATTCTTGGAAATCCTTGTCGCTTTGCCAAACAAAAATGCCGCAATAACTACCATCAGGTTGGCGAACTTGAATGTAGTTGGATTTAAAGGAACTTTCACCAAGTCCAAAGCACTTTCTAATATCTCTTAAATTGCTTTCTAATTTGACATTTTCAATGGTCAAATAAGTATTAGCACTTGAAAGATGATTGATTGTTTTCTTGGCGTCCTCTAATTCCGCCTTTACTTGTAATAATTCTGCGACAACATATTGGTCTGCTGTCATAACCATTTCGTTTTTTGACATGATTTTTCCTCCTAAATTAAATATCTACCTGTCAATTTTTCGTAAATCCACTTGGTTGGAACATCAATAATCACGCATTTGTCCCTATAACAATATTTGTCTAGGAACTCACATAATTCTTGCATGCTATTGAACCACCATGCTCTTTCAACATGGGCGGTTGACCAATAACCAAACGATTGACCAATACCATGCAAACCTTCCTCGTAGTTAAGTTTGTGGGTTTGGGTGTCGTAGTGACCTACTGCAAAACACCTTTTAAGGTTGCGATTTTCCCAACGCTCTTTGGTGTCTTTTAAAAACTTTGTTTTGATTGTTTCTTCTACTTCGCTTTCATTATCAAAGATTGTAGTTTCACCATCAATGGTAAATAAATCGCAAAGCGTTAAACTTGTATCGCAATGGCGAACAATTTTAGTTCCAAGATACATGTATTCATCACACATATCGCTATGTAGTATCTTGTCAATTTCTTTTTCTGTTAAATCTTTAAATGTTTTCATGATTACCTCCGCATGATTGTTTTAGGTCATCAATGTCTTTACGCATGCCTTTTGCAATTTCGTTATTAACGACTAAATCAATGATACCTTGTGGTTTTCCTAATAAAGCAATGTAGCATTGGTAAAGTTGTTCCAAATATTCGGTATCGGCAACGCCATTAGAATATTGGTAGTTGATTTCCTCGTCCCAATCTACTTTTAATCGCCTTAACAACCATTCTTGTTGTTCTTTGGTCATTTCAATTTTGATTTTGCTTTCCATAAGCACCTCACTTTTGATATTGTTTTAAATGTTCATAATAACAAACAAGTTTGACACATTGTTCGTATTGCCAATTAGCGTTTGCTTTTGGGTCCTTTACGAACTCTACATCAACGCCATTCATTTTGAACTTAAACTTTTCATTATATTCTTTTATGTGAGTAATTTCATAACCATTGGCAATCGCCTTGTCACAAAACCAAGCGAACTTGGTGTGACCGATTTCTCTATCGTGTATTTCACTAATAGTTCTTTCTTTCATGTTCTTGCTCACTTTCTAGACCAAAAGGGGTATCGCAAGGACACCCCTTAATTAAATCCTTATTCCAATTCTATTCTAACACGCCTAACATGTTTGCTTAATGTTAGACCTTTGCATAGTTTTGGAAAGTTCTTTTTAATGTGTTCCACTATGGTTTCATAGGGCGGAATGAAATATGCGATATAAACGCTTTTGTAACCGCAATCCCATGTGTCATAGTAGTTTCCATTCATTGTTGCGACAAGGTGCTTACTTAATCGCAAAATCGCTTTATCGTTGTTCCAATAAGTTGCCCAATCATCAACTGTATATCTTTTGCCATAGAACTCGTGTTGCATGTCACCTTTGTTCTTGCGACCTAATAACACTTGTTCAACAAAAGGTTTCCAATTTTCATTGTTGTTGAACTTATTGCAACCTGTCATACCTTTAAAGCGGTTTAGCATAATTGCAATGTCGTGATAATTGATTTCACTTGCGATTGTTAATGCCCTCTTAACGCAATCACCCACTAATTTGCCTTGTGGGTGGGGATTTGATTGTTTAAACATATTTGGTCTCTCTTTCTAGGTTGCCTCCACCTTTAAGGAATGTTCTTATTCCACAAACATACAAATTGGGTCCTTTTAGTTTTAGACACGAAAAAAGACAAATCGTGTTCGCCTTGTTGTATTCGGTTTTCAAAGAGCAATGCTTGGTGGTTGTTGTGTCGCTTGCCACCAACGACTTTCGGTTCAATGTCTGTTCGTTTACTATTGTAAAGGAATAATTTGTATATTGCAATATATTTTTTAAAAAAGTTGTTTTTGGGGTTGTGCATGCGTAGGCACTTATATATCATACGCACATGACACGCATGACACAGGCACATCACCTACGCACATGCGAAGACCATTTTGAACATTTTTGAACATTGTGTTGTAACCACATCGACTTATGTCCCATAATTTTAGATTATAAACGGAAAATATGTTTATAATTTGCAAAAATGTCATAAATAATGCACATTTTTAGTATTATTTCTAGAAAATAGGGGGTATAAAATAAAAACCAAGTTGACAGGACTTGGCTTTTACGATTGGAGATGGAAATGAGCAGAGACCAAACACTTAATCTAGTTGTATTATAACATAAATAAAAATAGTGGCAAGACCAATACCACTATTTTTGCCATTATTGACATTTAGAGAACGCAATTACGAGTTTCGTTACCTAGTCAAGTTAATTATATTATACATTATTTTGTATAATAGGCAAGTTGTTATAATCTGTTTTTTCGTAAGGTGAATGGTCATATTTGTTTTTCTTACAACCATCTACAAACTTTGCTATTCCCTCTTTCTTTTTACGCATTACACTAACTAAATCCCAAACAACGAAATTGTAATTTTGGTATAGTTGTAATACACCAAATATAACCCATAATGCAACTTGTAATGTAGCACTAATAACCGCCGCCAAGTTCCAACCAGTAATTTGTGGAATAAAATAAACGCCAATGACAGCGATTGCTGTTGCCGCCAATGTGTTATTACGCAAGTTTTTTGCCCTTTGCATTTTGTCGGTTGGTTCTTTTTGCGTGTCTTGTTCGGTAGATATAGTAAATTGACCAAAAAGGTTTAATGGGTAAATCTTAACATTTATACACTTTTCAAGCGTTTTAAGTTGCTTTCTAGTGTATTTCTTTGTCTTTCTTAATTCTTTAATAGGCAATCCAATATAGTTTCCGTCACTATCAAACCACATTGAATATTTAAGACCTTTTTCTTGTAGGTGTTGCCTACGAAAGTTCTTTTTCTTTTCTATCTTTTCATATTCATAGAAATTATCTACTTTGTCAATGTATTCAATAGCACTATTGCATGCCTCGTTGTATTTCTTTTCTTCATTTTCCCAATGTTCACTATTATAACCTTTGGAAAAACCATTCTCGCCTAATGCTTGTTTAATAACAACGCCGCAAATAATACCCATGACCGCTTCCGCTAATAGAACCAATGGGTTCAAATCGGTAGGTTCAAGTTTAATCATTTGGTAGAACACATAAGCAAGTGCAACCAATACAACCACAAAGTCCATTGCGATAGTCTTAATGTATCGCAAACCAAGACCTATTACTTGGTCTTTCGTTTCATTATATTTTTCTAACATATTGTTGTGTCCTTTTCTTATTTACTAAAATCTAATTTCGCTTTCTTTGTTTTCTTTTATAAATTGTTCTTCAAGCATTTTCTCTTTGCCTTTTTCAATAGTTGCTTTATATTTGTCCGCTTTGGTCTTAAAGTCTTTACTAGCAAAGTCAATTCCTACCGCAGCAAATAAACCAATACTGCCAAAAATCATAATAGTAGCGATTTGATTAAGAATGTCATCTAATAAGATAACTACAAAGGTTGCGGCAATCCAACCGACTAATAAACTAATTTTAGATAAACTTTCGCTGCGTTTAGTATCATCGTTTGTAACTAATGCGGTTATAATGCCTAATAAAGCAAGTGCTAATGTGCCGCCTAAACCGACTTTCCAACCACCTTCGTTGTAAAACCAATCTTCCGCATTAACAATACCCATAACGACAAATGGCGTTAATAAGGCAATGTATTTGCCAACGAATGTTGTGTATTGCAAAGCACGATACTTATTCTTCTTTTGTGTCAAGGTCAATGGTTTCTTTTCCATATTCAAGCAACCCCTTTCCATAGTCTTGGATTTTCTTGTTTGTTGATAGTGCGAAACCTTTTGCTACTTGTTCAAGCAATAAAGCGTTTTCTTTTCGTAGTTCCTCTTTTTCTTTTTCACTATCAATCTTGTATTGTTGGTGTTCCGCTTTAATGTTTTCAAGTTCTTGTTTTAAAGCGTTTATAATTCTTTTGCCATAGTTTGTGGAAACAACTAAACGCCAAATAAAGATTAACAATGCACCAACAGTAATTCCAATGATTGGTAATGGTTGGTTCAAAAGTTCTTTGGCATAATCAATAATCTTTTTAAGCAAAGTTGGATTAACGAAACCCAAAACGGAGCCGCCAACTAGCAAAAGTCCTGTTAAAGACAATGCAATAATTTTAATAACTTTATTCGTTTTCATAATCGTTTACCACCTTTGAATATATTTTTTTAAACTCGTTTGGTGTGTTTTCAAGCGGCAATTCACCATTATTGAAATAGTAATCATACCACTTTTGTTGGAAATCATCGTCATTTTCAATAAGTCCCCTATCAACAAAATTGTCGTAGATTGACTTTGCCAAATAGACTAGTTTCTTGTCTAACTTAACAATCTTTTCTTGATTGCCAAGCACTTGTTGTTTGAGTTCTTTCTTTTCCACAAGTTCCCTTGCCTTGCGTTGTTCTTGCTCATTAAGTAATCGGTTGTATTCTTTATCATCAATCACTTTGACCTTGGCAAGGAACTCACACTTGCCATTTTCGTCATAAGCAACAGCAACATGTCTTGTTTTTACATTCATGTTATATTACCTCTTTAAACTTATTTTACACAATTTGAACAACGAAATACAAACTTTGTTTTTCATGTCCCAAAATTAAAAGCACTATTTCTAGTGCCTTAATCATTTTAGTTTTCGCTATGTTCTTGATTTTCGCTTTCTTCTTGCGTTTCTTCTTCAACAGGTTTATCAACTTCTTGGTATGTATAAATGCAAGGGTATAAATCTATTGCCTCGTCATACATTGCACCTGTTTCAACTTGCAATAATGTTTTTGTTTCATCATCAGTCCAAGTTTTGACAAGGTTATGGTGTGTGTTTCCGTTGTCATCAACATAAGGGTATTGTGTTAAAATCATTTATAAGTTTCCTCCACATGTTTAATCCAATCATCAAAAGTGATTTTTTCAAGGAACATACCTTCGCCAAAGAACCTATTTTTAAGACCTTGTAAAATCATATACCTAATTTGTTGTGGACATTCTTGGAATAATAACTTGAAAGTCTTGTAATATTCTGCGAAACGCTTTTCTGTGGCATCTCTATATTCCTTGTTATCTTGGTTTACCCACTCGTCCTTATTCATTGTGAAATAGGCGTCATAAATCATGCTTGTTGCATAGAATTGTGCCTCTTGTGGTTTCGCCCTTTTAATGAATTGTTTAACCAAAGCGGTATTGCTATCTAGCATGTTGTTGTAAGTTTTGAGAATATATTTAAAGTCATTTCTACAAACGCTTTCATCACGCCATTTCCATAAATAGAATGGGTATGGACAATACTTTACACCATTTGGGTTTGGCGAACATTTTTGGCATAAGATATTGAAATAACTATCTTCGTGGATTGTTAAGTTTTCGTTCCACTTAATATCTTGTTCAATAAGGTATCTACGCCTATGAACTTTGCCATGAACGAAAGTGCTATCTTGTTCCCTTAAAATGTAACCATGTTCCTCATTTGGCATTTTAGTTTCTTCGTAGAAAACGCTTGTTAGACTATCAAAACCGATTTGCATTTCTTTAAAGATTAACCATAAACCATGAACTGCAAAGAACATGTCATCAGCGTCGCAAAACATTACATAATCGCTTTTACATAAGTCTAATGCTTTTTGCCTTGTAGCACTAACGCCTTTGTGTTCGTTTTTGAAATAAGTGATTTTAAATGGGTATGAGTTAATAAGTTTGTCGCTTAAAAATGTATCACTACCATCGTTTACAACGATAACCTCAACATTTCTAAAATCTACTAATTGTTGTAAAGCAATACTATCTAATAAAGGTTTGACAATTTCGTCAGTTTCTTTGTATTGCGGAATTAAAATACCTAGTGTCATATTGTTGTGTCCTTTGCTATATTTAGATTATAACACTAATCGTCCCAATGGTCTATAACGTCTTGTATTTCTTGGTCTGTAAGACCTACAAATCTATCTCTAATATATGACCAAAAACTATCGTTTTTATATTCTTCCAGTAAAGACGCTCTAACAAAAATACTACCATATCTATTTGGTGTAAAATATGTGCTTTTATCTATTGGTGTATTATCAAACACATCTGTTGCCTTTGTAAAATATATGTTAGTTTGAACCACTTGTTCGCCAAAAAAGTAAATACTTTCAAGGCTTCTGCATGAATAAAATGTTGTCATGTTGGTATTACTAGCAAAAGCATTTGCGTTTTCAAATAGAAGTTTTGAAAGAGTAGGACAATTATTAAATACACCTAATGTTGAGCAATTTTTAAAACTCATTTTTGGGCAATATATACTTGAAAGAAGAGGTCCGAAAGCAACTTTTGGTAGTTCCAAACCAGTGCAACTGCAACTTGACATTCCAAAAATAGATATTAAATTTGGCATTCTTATTTTGCCAGATAAAAATATACTAGACATTACATTAGTTACTTGAATTAAATTAGGAATAACGAGGTCACCTGTAACATCGTATCTTTGTTGTGCTGTTACTTGGTTTAAACGAACCAAGTTAGAGTTCCCATTCAAAAAACCAATATATTTGACGCTAACAGTGCCAATATCTACAACTTCTGGGCAATATAAATCATACCAATTGCCATTATTGTAACCTTCAAGCAATTTTAATTTTGGTGCATATATTTGCGAAAATGTATTTCCAAAGCACGAACTTGCCACTAAACATTCTGGAATGCTTAACAAACCAATTGCTCCGCCTCTTTGTTTATTGGTAAAAGCCACAGAACCTATAACACTAACTTTAGGAAAATCTACTTGTGACATGCTCCAACCAATTCCGTTAAAACAATAATCTACAAGAACTCTGCATTCTGGCATATAAACATGTGATAAGTAATATGAACCAGTTGTTCCAGCATAATAAAATGCATTCTGACCTACAACTTTGCAATTAGGCAACGAAATGCTTTCTAAACATCTGCAAGAATAAAAAGCATAATTTAAAACTTGTTCTACATTAGTTTTTTCACTAGGTATCTCAAAAATATCGTTTCTACTAAAAAACTCAAGAGCATATATATATTTACTATCAAATTCGCTTGGTAAAGCAGTAATTCTGTCGCTATAAGTTGCCCAATTTGTTGCAGTTTTGTAACTAGCAACCCAACTGCTTGGAACATAAATTGAACCATAATGACCAAGCAATGTTTCGTTGCTCATTGGTGTTCCGTTAAATGCATTAGCATTTGCCAAGTTAATAATACTACAATCAAGTATATATAAACTTTCTAATGAAGAACAATTGGCAAAACAACTTGCGGAAAGATTTACTGTTCCTAATGTAACAGGAGCGATTTTTAACTCTTTAATTAAAGAATGATTTGAAAAGCGAAAATTATTGTTTATATTCAAAACACCATCTACAATTGATAGTTGTGTTGCACCGCTGCAAAAATCTGCCGATATTGATGCATAGGTGTTTATAAAAGATATTGCTGTAAGTTTTGAACAATAAGCAAAACCATTTGAAAGACTTACAAATGCGTTTGAAAAGCAAATTGAAGATACGCCAAGAGTGTTTGCTCTTGCCGAAAAATATACAATTTTCGGTGCGTAAAAGTCAACAACGCCAGATAAATACATGCTACCACTAAATAAAACAAGTTCTGGCAAACTTAATCTAGCAGAAGCCATGTAACTTACAGTATTTTCAAAACCGCTTGTTTTTACTAGATTTGGAAACTCAAATGTTCCGCTAAAATATGCATAATTATTTAGACTTCCAATTCCACCATAACAAACTTTAAGATTTGTAAAATCAACATGAGATAAACTTCCTGCATTTATAGTAAAACCGCCACAGTATAAGCATTTAGGTAAACTAATAAATTCAAGGTGTTGATTATCATAAATAGCACCTGTTGGGAAATATAGTATTTCTTTTCCTGTAAGTGACCTTAAATTATAACAACTATAAATGCAACTATCTGGTAAGAATGTTGCACTATTCAAGTCAATACTAAAAGCCTCGGAGTATCTATAAAATGCAGCATTTCTTAAACCAACGCCATTGCCGAAAGAATATGGCAATGTAATATTTTTCAAGCGACCACATAAAAACAAACCAAAGTCATCGTTTGCTCCGCCTCCACCTTGAACGTCAACGTCTACTACATCAAAACCATCAACACCAAAAGCACTAGCACTATAAGTTCCGTTGCTAGAAATTGAAATGCTACTTAATGTCGCACTTGAACCACCACCGATAACTACGGCAGGTTTGTTAAAAACTCTAATAGACATATTTTAGCACCCCACTTATATTACTTGTTTTTGTTTCGTTTGCATAAAAAACCAACACTAAACTTGTGCCGCTTTGAGTAGCACTATAAAGAACTACGCCAGCACTAGCAATAATGTCGGTAAAAAACGCTTGTATAGTTGAATTGTCAAGGACTAATGTATTTGCTAGGGTTACTGTGTTTTTGACCTTAAAAACGCCTTGTTCATCGCTAACCCAGTTTGCACTAGGAATAGTAAAATCAATCTCTGCCTTTAAGATACCAAATTGTTGGTCTAAAATGACAAAGTTGCCATCGTTTTCATTGAGCATTTTGTTCCAATACTCTAAAACGCTATCATTTTGATTTGATGATACTGCTAATCCTAGATTTGATGTGGTTGGCATAAATCAACCCCCTATTGTTCGGTAATTGTTAAGTTGCCTGTTCTAACAACAGGAATTGTATTTGCGGCTGGACTAATTGCACTTGTTAAAGAACCATACGCTAATCTATTGCCGCCTGTTTGTTGGTCAAAGATTACGAAATATGGTAATGTTCCCCAAGAACCTGTTGCCTCGTAAAAATAAATATCTTTTGTGTTTGTGATAGAATATTTATCTGTTCCACTATCGTATGTAGGCGTGGTTGGGAAGTTATTAACATATTGTTGTGTGCCACTAATAATGTTGTATCTAACTGGAATACGAACATAACCATTACCGCTAGGTTCACCTAATTGTGCGTCATCATCAGTAGTTGCTGGATTATTTGCACATAGAGCCAAATATGTTGTTCCATAACTACTTGAACCTAAACCATTGATTAAGTCCATAATGTTCTTTTCTCTTAAATACTTGGAAATTGGCATAAACTTTCCTCCTTGTAACCAATTTAATTATACAATAAATCTTCAAATGTTAAACCATTTAAATCGCTAAAAACCATTCCACTTAAATCCATAAATCGTCTAACCCATGTTAGTTCAACATTTGCGATTATTGTTGGCGTTGGTTCATAAACTAATTCTAACACAAAACTTGTAGGTGTAATATATGAAAAATTAAATAAAGCGGTTGCGTTAAAATATTCAACAACTGTAATGTTAAAATCAAATAGCGTAGAACTACCTATTTGAACACCGAAATCATAGTTCTCGGTATAAAGTCCCAAGATTTCTAATTCGCTTATTGTAGATAGAATGTTGTGTTAAGTGGAATATTGAGGGTATTCAATAAACTTGCACTAATATTTGAATTAGTTATAGACAAAACATAAATTGGTTCGCTAGGAATAATAAATCTATATCTTGTAACATCTACATTTAAAGATATATTTTTTTGTTTTGTGAAACTAATTGTTTCAGGGTCAAATTGTATAGCGATATTTTCGTTAGCATTGATTTGTGGTTCCGCTTGGAAATCAATGTCGCTAGTTAATGCAAAGTTGTTTGTATTAACGCTATCAATATCAATGCCATAAACATAATCACTATCTAATGATAATGATAAACCAAGCGTTGTTGGTGTCGTATAATCGGCAACGCTTATTATTTCAATGTCATTACTAAAACTTAAAAGCAATGAAAAACCAATAAAGTTGTAAACAACCTC
>Ga0310696_10005095_pt1 | contig 15930 bp, 10 predicted proteins | sample AusTroGonzalo_MG_4_FD_203885 | JGI IMG/M metagenome (GOLD analysis project Ga0310696, IMG submission 203885) | Bovine rumen microbial communities from tropical cattle in Woodstock, Queensland, Australia - Gonzalo_02 (v2) (version 2) | ecosystem: Host-associated > Mammals > Digestive system >...
CGGACGGAGCCAAGCGTCACAATCGCCTGTGGAACGGCGGCAACGGTGTAGGAACCATAGAACTCTACGACCGCCACGGAAACCTCATTGACCGTATCCACGCCGAGAACATCGGCTGTGAATACGGGGAGTACCGCTAGAGGAAGATCACTTCCCGGCCGTGGAAGAGGAAGCCGCCGGCGGTGACGTATTGGCGGCAGGTAGGAGAGAACTGGTCTTCTACGGAGATGTGCAGGTGCCCCGCCAGGATGCATTTGAGGAGCGGCTCCTGCTTGAGATAAGCGATGAAATCACGGGTTACCGGGTCCTCCAGCTGGGCTTTATAGTCCCCTGAAGGTTCTGCCAGAGTTCCATCTCCCTCCATCTTTCCACCTTTAATCCAGAAACGCGTTTGGGCGCGCCAGATGGTCTCGGTAAAAAAGGGCACGTGCATGCACAGGACAATGGGCAGGCCCTTCCTGACTTCTTCCTTGAACAGGGCCACCTGCTCTGCGGTAACGGAGCCGTAAACGTCGTCAAGCGTAACGAAATTCACTCCATTGGCCACCTGAGAGGCAAAACTAACGTTGAAGGGATATACCTCCTGGATAATAGCTCGCGTGCGGTCCTTGAAGGCTTCTGTCCTTTCCTCCTTGGGCTCGCTCAGCCACATGTCGGGGGTGAACTCATGGTTTCCCACGCTGCCCACCAGACCGTCTCCAAAGTACTTGCGCACCAAGTCGAAGTTCTCCTGACTCTGCCAGTCTATGAGGTCTCCGGTGTGCACCACAAACTCTACGTGTTCCTTGGCCCAGTCCAGGGCGTCCCGGAGGGCTTCTTCCTGGTGCCCGCCGAAGGTCTGCGTGCGGCGGATGTGCAGCCGCTGCTTCTTCTCATTCTCATCGGGATAGGCCGCCGCCAGGTGCGAATCGGTAAGGTGGAGCACGGAAAAAGGCCGCTCCAGGCCGATTTTGACCACGGCGTAACTCAGGGACAGACGCTCCCAGGTGCCGCGTTCGGGAAATACTTCGGGCCGATCCTTCCCCCAGGAAGGAAGCTGTGCGGTAGCAATCAGCGCACCGGTTCCGGCCAGACTCTTCAGGAAATGTCTTCTTTGCATGGTTATTAGCGCTTATTGCAAAGCTACAACGTTTTTCCGATTCTTCAAACCCATCTCAACTTTCCAATGGTTCGGGATTCCTAGATGCTCACAGTAGCGGTCGTAAAGGCCATGTTCGATAATGAAAGGACTTGCTTTGTGCACTAATCCACAGAAGGTCGGTGGAAAGGCGGACTCTCCGTAGGGAGAAGTGCTGCTGGACAAGAAAGGAATACAGTCAGAAAAAATCCCAGAGATTGCTGCGTCTCGCTTGGTTCGTGTCGGCGAGGCCGAGTCTCCACAATTTCGGGGAAGTGTTGCAAGGGTACTCATGAGTTTTCTAAAAACCAAATAAATGCGTACATTTGGCTTATGGAGCGTTTGTTTCTTTCCCTTTTGGTTTCCGCTGCTTTGCTGTCGAGCTGCCGGAGTTCTTCCAACTGCGGGCGGCTGCTGGGCAGTGAGCAGGTGATTGCCGTTTCTCCCATGCCGGACAGCATTTATTTATACACGCCCGGAATTGTTGAAGGCCTTGACGGCCGATTTGTGGTGGCAGTGGATTATGGTGGTCCCGGAACCTATGTACTGGACGGGCCCAAGTCCGATTTTGGTGACTATAAGGCCGGTAACCAAATCCGCGTGCTGCTCTCTGACGACAAGGGACACACCTGGCGCGAAACACCTGCCCGCATTCCCATGATGCACGAGATTCTTTTCCGTGCAGGGAATTCGCTTTACATGGTAGGCCATTCCGGACGCCTGCTGGCAAGCCGTAGCGATGACAACGGAGAAACCTGGTCCCATCCTTCCGTCCTGTGCCCGGAACCCCGCTGGCACCAGAGCTGCACGGCCGTGGACACCTGCGGTGGCAAAGTGACGCTCGTGTATGAGAAATGGGTATCGGACGGGCATAAGTGGCCCGGAGTGGGACCGGTGCTGATGCAGGCGCCCCTGGATGCGGACCTCACGCGCCCGGAGTCCTGGACCTTCTCGGATCTGTACAATCCGGATGCCGATATGGAAGCCGCGCGTCCTTCTGGGATTCCGGTGGTCGCTTCCGGTTCGGCCGGCCTGCTGGAAACCAACGTGGTGCGTGTCAGAGATTCCCATCGGCCTTTTTACGATTCAACGGGGCGTAGCGTTGTGTTGCTCTCCCGCGCGGCGACGGGTTTTCCGGACATAGGCGTCCTGCTCCGGGGGTATGAGCGGGAAGACGGGTCTCTGGCTATAGGCCGATGGCCCAAGAATGAGGGAGAGGTTTACTTTGTCCACATCCCCGGCGGAGACCTCAAGTTCCATCTCTGCTACGACCCCAAGACACAGCTCCACTGGCTGCTGCATTCGCAGATAGACGGACGGATGAACGGTCGCCGCCGGCTGGCCCTATCCTATTCTCCGGACCTGCTCCACTGGACCTTTGCCGGCCTGGTGGCTGTGGGCCCCACAGACCACTCAGCGCGGCATTATGCCACCATGCTTATCGACGGGGAAGACCTCTGCATAGTGAGCCGCTCCGGCGATGAACAGGCCCGATCGGCCCACGACGGCAACATCGTGACCTTCCACCGCGTCCGGAACTTCCGCTCGCTGGTGTATTAGAGGAAAAGTGCTGCTATTCTTATACAGCAATAGCCAGGAGAAGTCCTGGCTATTGCTGTAAAACGTGATTCGACACTGACACTAATTATACGTCAAAGTGAGCGACTCGAAGAAGAGAGAATTGGTTGTGGCGGCAATTGTCAGAACAATGGATTCCGATTCTCCAACCGTTGTTTCCGTGACAGTCAAATCTTTCTTGACATAACTGTTAGTATAGCTTCCATTCCAGTTAGCTGTATTAAAAGCCGAATCCGCAATGGACGCGATAGTTGAGCTGCCGGCTGTCAGGCTGAGGCTTCCGGCACCTCCTGATGCATTCGACCTTACAGAAACAGATGCTCCCACAATCTTTTTTCCTGTGAATCCCGTCAGAGTTAAAGTAATTGAATTACCACTAGTCATCTGAGATGTAGTAGAATAGGTCTGGGAATATGTCGCAGAAGATCCCTCGGGAGCGGTTCCAGTTGTTGTTACGGATGTCTTGCTTGCCACTGTATAAGTAACAGTAGTGCCCGTAACTGCGGCATCTGTAGTGCCAGAGGCAGTTTTTGCAGCGGAAGTAGTGAATGAAATACCGTTGCCAATAGCTTTGACATACAATGTATATTCAGTACTGGGCTCACGACCGGTCCAGGTATAAGACGTCTCCGTCTGCGTTTCTCCATAATTTACGCCACCATCAAGACTGACTTGGTAGCCGTCAGCTCCTGTCACGGAATCCCATGAGAAGGTAAGAGAATTGGAAGTCTGTCCAGTGCAGGTAATATCAGACATTTCAAGCTGGGCAGGCAGGCCGGGATTGATGGTAATAGACTTGATGTAGATGGCCTTCGATGAAGTCTGAGAATATGCAATAACAATATCCCCAGCTTTCAAGGCATTGGCAGGAACAGCAAAAATGTAGTCCGTAGCAGTAGCAGAAATACTGACCGTTTCCGAAGTCCCGCAAAGGAGATGGGTTCCGCCGACACTCACGGAAAGGGTTGCCTCAATACCACTTGCACCGGAAGTATTGACTATAACCTCCTCTACACCATAATCCTCACCAAAATTGGATGTGAGACTCAGAGATTTATAAGGAGTGTCTGCAGTACCGAACTGAAGGCCCTTGGCAACGACACCAGAAATCTTCTTAATATTACCACTGAGCGTCCACGTCTTCCAACTCAAAACCTCAGTGTCACTATTTTCAAATACTTTACTTGTAAAGGCGTGATAATAGGTATTCCCCTTATTGATAGTAGGAACGGGGACAATAGGGGTTTCGCTGGCGTTGCGCATATCCACAGCAATCTGCTTGAATTCGTCAAGGCTGAAGGTCATTTCCTTGCCGATGGTCTTCGTGTAGCTCGTGCTTCCGCTCTCGACGGTAATGGAAGTGATGGTGTGGGTGCCGGGAAGGCAGAAGAAATAGGCATAGGCAATGCCTTCGGCCGGCATCGAAAGAGGATTGCCGCTGCCGTAGAGAAGGGTTATCGTGTTGGAGGCATAGCTGCCACTGGTCGAGAAACTAAACCCGCCGTCGAAGTTGATGTCATCATACACGACGGAACCGGTGAGGGCATCCTGGGCGGTAATAATAACCTTCTCCACACTGACAGCCTCTCCCATGCCCATGAGAGCAAGGCGGGAGACACAGACGGGACGGTTGAAGAAGAGGTCCACGTTCTGTCCGCTCTGGGAGCCGGAGAAAGCGGCCGATTGGGCAACGAGGAAATCGGCATCAGGGTCGAAGTAAGATTTGCCCTCATCCGTTGCAACAGTCATCGGGTGCTGCTCCTTGGGTACGTAATAGTTGCCATCTGCATCAACAGGGGCTATAACGGCAGTATAAGTATAGTCTCCACTACCCTGCTGCTCTCCGAAGGCAGCCTGGAAATGAGCGATTTCGGGATTGCCCGCGTCCACCGACATGGCGACGCCCGTGCCAGCCGCAGGATTACCGCTTCCCAGGGTTTCAAAAAGATGGATCATGCCATTCTGGGTATTTGCCCAGTTGGGGACAAACTTGAGGGAAAGGGCGGTCTTTGTTTCGGAACGGGTATCCAGGGAAGCCTGGAAAGAGACGGCCTTACCGTTTACAGACTCACGTTCTGCCTTGTTGCAGGAAGAAAGACCGAACAATACGACAGAGCCGATGGCCAGGATTGAGATAATATTTTTCATTTGTCTGATCTTTAGCTGGGTTAAAAAATGCTGCCGTCGTCAGGGATCCAGGGCAGAGCCGGACCGGGGGTATTAGGATCGCTTGTGCAGAGCATCTGCTCAAGGGTAAGATCGAAACTGCTGACTTCAGGGACGATGTAAGGCAATTTGGATTCAGAATGTATCATAGCTTATAACTTAGTCATTAATAATAAAACACTACCAGACAGGATGGACGGAGGAGGATTCAGCGGCAGTCTGATACTCTTCGGGCACATTGGGGAAGAAGTTGAATCCTGCGCGTTGCTCCACAGCGTCGATGGTGGTTACGAACTCTTCATCGTAGTAACTCATCTTCGGGTGGGACTCGTTGGTGTAGAGATAGGCCACACCCTTGGCAGAAGTCATATTGCCTCCCTCGTCGAAGGAGCAGTACATAAGGCACTTGTAGAAGTGGCTGGGATTGGGCACCATCAGGCCGTTCTTCGCAGGATAGGAAGGAGTCTCCCCCTCGTAGAGGATGCCCGTAACAATATAGAGGGTGTCGCGACCGACAGGAGCGTTGGTCTGGATGTCACCCTCGAGAGAACTCCAGACGCCGGAATTGAAGCTGTCCTGATACTGCGGAGCCTGATTGGTGTAGTAGAAGGTCTGGCTGTTCTGGGCAGTGGTAGTCTGGCGGCTGGCGGAGGCAACGAAGTGGCCCTTGGCCAGGCGCAGGGTGTTGTAATTGTCAATACCGTTCTGCTGGGGCAGGGTGATGGCAGGGTCATCCTGCCACTTGTCGTATCGGCCGAGTTTGTTCATGGGCCACATCTCCTTATGCATGGCATGGGCGGTCCACATGGGAGCGTACCTGACGCCGTCGTAGCAGGTGATGTAGTTGCGCACCGTTTTTTTCGAATCCGGGTCAACAAAGGTGTGGGCCGCGATCTGGACGTTTGCATCGGTCGTGTTGTAGCGTACCCAGCTGTCACCGCAGGCTTCGAAGATGCCCGAAGCGGTCTCGCCGTTCAGCATGTCCGCGACATAAGGAACCTCGTAATTCGAAAGCCAGCCCTGGCCGGTCTGAGGAGTGGGGGGATCAACGGGGTCTTCACCGCCGGAGGACTTTGTCTTGAAGCTCCGGATGGCACCGTAGCGTCTTTCGACCGCATCGGTGGATGCGTTGTATTCGTCAGCAAACGCGCGGTAGTAGTAGGTGCTGCCTTCCTCAAGGTCAACCAGAGATGCCGAGAAAGAGCTACTGGTAGCCGTTGCGGACACGACGTTCTTCAGGGAAACGGCATCATCGCCGTATTCGAAGCCCGTGGCGGAGATTTCGCCGGTGGCGCCGGTAAAGGATCCGGAAATGGTGGCCGATGTAAAGTCAATATTCGTTGCTGCAGCGGTAGTCACTACGGCGGTTGCAACGGGATCTGGATTCACAGGTTCCTCGCCACTGCTGTTCTTCTTGAAGAGGTGGAGAGTGCCGGAATAAGATGAACCAGAAGCTGCATAGTAGCGCCAATCCGTTGTAGAACCCTTAAACAAGGCTAGACAGCGACCGGAACCGTCACTTCCCTTCATTAGCAGTCCTTTGGTGTCATTCTTTTCTATAGTCCATGTCTGACTCCCATCGGTTGACTCAATCGTAATCCCTTGGGCTTTATCAGTCGAGCGCAGGTAATATGTGCCGTCGGTAACGGTAAATCCGTTGGTGTTGTTACCTACGAAAGTCCAAACCATGGACTTGGCCACCGTACTTGTTATAACAGTCTTGTTAGCAATGTCGGCAACTACAACACCGGTTCCAAAAGCTGAAGCTGGAGGATTACTGCCCGATGCGTTTCCGCTCGGCAAATAGTAGTAGGAGGACTCGCTGTTAGCAATCCAAGCAATGACATAGTCACCTGCGGTAACATCATTGAGATCCGTGACTTCCACGAAGGCCCCCTCAGGGATTTCCTGCTTATCAAAGACGGCCGAAACCGTGACGTCAGCGTCCGGCATGAGGAAGGAGCCGTCTTCGTCCACTTCCACCTCGGTTTCCCCGGCCATAACGACCCATTTTACCAAGTAATAGCCCTCGTCAGGAACGGCGGAAAGCTGGATCTGAGCCCCGGGTTCTGCCTCGGAGGCAATGGGAAGGATGGTGCCGTTTTCGGCAGGAACTACAGTAATCTGATGGCTGTTCTCAGGAGCCAGTCCGCCGGCATATTCGACCGTGACAGAGCTGGCCCTGGTAGCTTCTCCTATCTTAACGGAGAAGGGCTGATCGGGGTCATAGGGAACAATGGTGACGATGGTTTTTGAAGACGAGGCTTGTGCATTGTTCCAGTCGGAATCTCTCAGCTTATTGGCATACGAGGACGTCGTAGCATCCATCTTGACGGAGAGAATCCTGGCGCCGTTACGGGGCGTGAAGGTCAGGACCTGGTTCTTGTAAAAACGGGTATGGGTGTAAACTTGATCACCCTCCGAAGGATCGCCGCCCAGGATGCTGTTGGCCGCAGACTTGGACTCTCCCTTGGTGAGGACCATGGAATAGCCACGGTAAACCCATTCCACCTTGTCGGCAGAGGCCGATGCGTAGCTGGGCTCGCCGAGGTTCCAGACAAAGGTGTTGGTAACTTCAACAACAAAGCTCACCGTAGCCTCAACATAGCCTTCGACTGCGCCGGCAGTGACATGGATCAAGGTAGAACCTTTACCGCCCGCCGGAGTGACCGTGAGAATGCCGTTCTCGTAGGCAGCCGTGGCAACCGTGGTATCGTCGGAGGAGACACTCACTTCGGCACCTCCCTGAACTCCTTCCACGGTAAGTCCGATAGGCTCATCGTTTGCAAAAGAAACGGGAAGGGTATTGGGAGAAGTAGTACTCACGACCAGGGTTTCGCCATTCCAAACTTCAAGCGGCTGGTAATTCTCCCTTATGGCCGAACGCATGTCCAGCGATACCTGTTTGAACTCCGTGAGGGAGAAGTCTATATTCTTAGCCGTCTCGAAGCTCTTGGTGTAGGAGTATGAGTCGGTCCGGACGATGATTCGCTTGATGGCATGGGTGCCGGGGAGAACGGTGAAATAGGCATACATGGTGCCTTCGGGGCCTATCTCCAGCGGATTGGTCTGAGCGTCGTAAACCAGGGTAAGGGTCTTGGAGGCATGGGTGCCGCTGGTCGTGAAACTGGCGGCGCCGCTGCCAAAGTCAATATCGCCGTATTTTACGGATCCGGTCAGGTAATCCTCGGCCTCAATGATCACCTTGTCGATACGCGTACCCTCCACGCCCATGATGGCGAGGCGGGAAAGGGCGACAGGACGGCTGAAGAAGAGATCCACCTCCGTGTCTGTCTGACTGGAGCCGAAATCGTTAGACCGGGCGACGAGGAAGTCGGCGGCAGGATCAAAAGAGCCGTCTCCCTGGGTCACCGGATATTGGGTCGAAGGGAGATAGAAGGCATCTGCTTCGCTGGAGGCGATAATACCGGTGTAGCGGTAAGAACTGCCTGCCTGGGAAGGGAATTCGGCCTGGAAGTGTGCCGTTTCAGGGTAGCTGGGATCCAGGCTCATGTGGACCTCCGAAGCTTCCCGGGCGCTTCCGCCGTCGCAGGTTTCGAAAAGATGGATCTGGGCTTCGTCGGTGTTTTCCCAACTGGGGACGAACTTGAAGGAAAGGGCTGTTTTGGTTTTAGCCTCCTCATCAAGAGCAGCCCGGAAAGTCACATGACTGTTGCCGACCCTGTTAAACTGTTCACTTTCATCACGTTGACAGGATGCCAACAAAAAAAGTACAACGCTGCAGCTTGCGGCAAGCGACAAGAAATTTTTCATAGCGATTTGACGGCTATTTATTAATGTAGATTTTAAACCGTCAAATTTACTATTTTATTTTAGAACTCGTATAAAAAACCTTGTATTTTTTATTGGCAGAAATACTTATGCATCCTTTGGAGGACTTCGGGCAGGATGACGGAGGCCTCGTTGTCTCCATACTCATCATTGGTGCCGGTGCTGATGCAGACCAGGCCGTAGGAGCGGTCCGGAGCCCAGAACATGGCGCTGCGAAGGCCGTAGGCACAGCCGGTGTGGCCTACCAGTTCCACGCCGGGAACCTTCTTGAAATCATGCTCCAGAGCCAGGCCGTAATGCTCGGGGGCCGAACGCTCCGTCTGCATGCTGCGGGAGGATTCCTCAGAGATGATGCGGGTGCCGTCCGGGGCCGTTCCCCAGCCCATGTGCATCATCATGTAACGGGCTAAGTCACAGGCCGATATCTTCATGCCGCCAGTGGGAGAAAAAACGGGCGTATCATAGCCAAAACGATAGTTGGCGATGCGCTCGCTTCGCGGGGCGTAGGCATCCTTCTGCTCCGTCATCTTTCCGCCTTCCAGATTGTAGAGCTTGGCAAAGCGGGAAGCGTCCAGGGAGTCTACGCAATAGCCGCCATACAGGCCCAGGGGCTCCAGCACGTGGTGGACGACATATTGGTCGAAGCGTTCTCCGGAAAGCTTCTCGATGAAGGTTCCTACCAGATTGAAATTGAGGTTGCAGTATTCATAGCCGGTGCCGGGCTCATAGTCATTATAACAGTTGGCCCAGTTCGGATTGGTATCCGGATTGATGACGTCCAGCACGAAATAGCCTTCGCTGTCGTTCAGGCTGGAAGTGTGCGAAAGCAGCATCTCCAGGGTAATTACCTTTTCCGGATACTTGGGGTTGCGGATGGGGAAACCTGCCAGGGTGCTCACATCCGTATCCAGGGTAACCAGTCCCTTCTCAATGAGTTGCATCATGGAAGTGGAGCTGAAAGACTTGGAGATGGAAGCAATACGGAAGAGGTTGTCTTCCCTCAGCGGAGTACGAAGTTCCAGGTCTGAATAGCCGAACTCGTGGTGATAGACAATCTGATTGTCTTTGACCACCACTACAGCGAGGCCCACGTTGTCCAGGCTGTCACGGAGGGCTTCAATATCTTTCTCAAAGGCCGATTCGGGGCTTTGACCGCAGGAAAGAAGGCCGATGGCAACGGCGGCGAAAACAAACAGTCTTTTCATATTAGTAACCGAACATTTCTTCAGGCGTAACAATCTTCACCGGGCCCAGAGTGCGGAGGAAATCCATATCCAGGTCCTTGATATCTCCCAGGATGGCATAGTGGTACGTACGGCCACGGACCCAGTCTTCATGGGTGGAGAGGAGGTCGAACATGGTGAGGCTGCCCACCTTTTCATAGATGAGTTTCTCCCGCGGAACGGTGAGGCCCAGTTCCTTGTTGCGGATATAGGTATAAAGGACCGTGATGCCGTAGATGCGCTGGGAGCGGATCTTGTTGAGGATGGCGCTCTTGGCGATCTCAAGGTTTTCCGGAGCCTCGGGCATGGTTTCGATAATCTCTTCGAAGCCCTCCACTGCCTTGCGCAGTTTGTCGTTCTGGGAGGCGATGGTGGCCCGGAAATAATAATCGTCGTTGGTGAAGGTAGGGCCGACGAGGTTGGCTCCGGCGCGGTAGGCCAGGGCGCGGGATTCACGCATTTCCTGGAACACGATGGAGTTCATGCCAGCGCCGTAGTATTCGTTAAACAGCTCGATGTACGGAGCCTGCTCCACGATGAGGGATTCACCGCGGTTCGAGTACTGCATGTAACTGAACTGGCGGGAGTTATAATCACCCACATAGACCTTGGGCTCCCGCGTAAGGACCTTGCTGGGATGCTCGGTGCGGACCGTCTTGAGTTCTCCCAGGTTGTGATTTGCCAGGAGCTGCTTCACTTCCTCCAGGGTGGCAGGGCCATAGTAGAGGATGCGGTGCCTGTAGGTAAACATCTGCTGGAAACTCTTCACCAGTTCTGCAGAGGTCAGGTCCATCACCTGTTCGTTGGTGAGGGTGGAAGCCTTGATTACCTCGGGGCCGAACATCATATAGCGCTGCAGCGCGGAGCTGCAGGCGCCCTGACGCTTCTTGGCATCGGCCCTGGAACGGATGATATCGGCCTTCAGGCCGGCCAGGGCATTGGGGTCCGGAATGGCGTGACGGCCCAGGGAGGTACCCATGTCCAGCACTTTGGCGGTGTTTTCTCCCAGACCACGGATGGTGAGGGTGGTGAGGTTGGAACTCACGTTCATATTCCACTTGGAAGCCAGGGAATAGAGTTCGGCGGAAATCTCTTCCGGCTTCATACCCGGATAGCCCAGGAAGCGGAGGTAGTCGGAAGCCATAGGGAGCACAGGGTCGTCGTTGCTTCCGTAATCAAACCACAAAGTGAAAGTGGCTATATCGTTCTTGTCATTGTGCTTGTAGAGCAGTTCCATTCCCTCGTAGCTGTCCACCACCATGTCTTTTTCGAAGTCCACGAAAACGGGCTCGATGGGAGTAACCTCGGCAGCGGCGATCTCCTGAAGGAAGGCGCTCTGCTTGTCACGGTTGGTGACGATGGGAGTAATCTTGGGGGCGCTGATGCGCTTGACGGACGGGTCCGGTCCCGTGTGCTTATACACCACGGCGAAAGTCTCGGGAACCAGATTCTGCTGGGCCCAGGCCACAATGTCATCCTTCGTCAGGGCCTGGGTAAGCTGGGCCTTCTCCACCTCGGACTGCCAGGAACGGCCATCCACAAAAGCGTTCATCATGATGCTGGCACGGGAGCGGTTGCTCTCCATCCTGCTCATCCTGTTCAGGCGGTAATTGGCCTGGGCGGCCTTCAGAAGCTCCTCCGAGAAGTCACCGGCGGCCAGGCGGTAAACCTGTTCCTTCACGAGGTCGGCGGCTTCCTGGATGGACTGGCCCTGCTTGGGCTGGACCTCGGCCACCAGGAGGCCCCAGTCGGAACGGTTGTAGGGGTAGATGTTGACGTCCAGCACTTCCTGGTCCTGCATCACGTCGAGGTCGATGAGGCCGGCGAGGCCGTTGGACAGGATGCTGACGGCGATGGCGGAATAATCGGCCTTCTCGGCGAAATTGCCCGGCGTGCGCCAGCCCATGAGCGCAAATTCGCTCTCAAAGCCGTAAACGTCGCGGACAAGGGGCTGTGTGGCGGGTTCTTCCGGGACGATGGTGCGCTTCGGAACATCGGGATTGGGTTCCCAGTCTCCGAAGTATTTCTCGATGATGGCGATCACCTGGTCCGGGTCGAAGTCTCCCGAGAGGCAGATGGCCATGTTGTTGGGGACGTAGTAAGTGTCTTTTTGCTTGCGGATGGCCTTGAGGGAAGGATTCTTCAGGTGTTCCTGCGTGCCGATAACCGTCTGGGTACCATAGGGATGGTGCGGGAACAGCATGGCGTTGAGGGCATCGATAGCCTTTTCGCCATCGTCCATCATCGTCATATTCTTCTCCTCATACACAGCCTCCAGTTCCGTGTGGAAACCGCGGAATACGCAGTTCTTGAAACGATCGGCCTGGATACGGGCCCAGTTCTCCACCTGATTGGAGGGAATTTCCTCCACATAGCAAGTGACGTCTTCGGAAGTGAAGGCATTGGACCCCTCGGAGCCAATGATGGACATGAGCTTGTCGTACTCGTTGGGGATAGCCAGTTTGGAGGCCTCGTAGCTCACCTCGTCAATCTTCGCATACAGAGCTTCCCGCTCTGCCGTATCCGTGAGGGTGCGGTACACCTCGAAGAGGCTGTCAATCTGCTCCAGGAGGGGACGCTCCGCGTTGTAATCCTGGGTACCCAGAATCTCCGTGCCCTTGAACAGCATGTGCTCCAGATAATGGGCCAGGCCAGTGTTGTCGGCCGGGTCGTCCTTACCGCCCACGCGAACGGGCATGTAGGTCTGGATACGGGGTTCGTCCTTGTTCACGGACATATACACCTTCAAGCCATTTTTCAAGGTATAAATCTTGACATCCATGGGGTCTCCCTGAACAGTTTCATAACGGGAACAGCCGGAAAGGGCCGCCAAGGCGGCCAGGGCGAAGAGGGTGAGGAAATGTTTCATAAACCTTACTACTGACTGTATTGGGACAAAAATACACATTTTTTCGTATCTTTGTACGATTTTAAGGTTAGATATGAAGAATTTCGTTGAAGAACTCAAGTGGAGAGGCATGATCCAGGATATCATGCCCGGTACAGAAGAAAAACTGATGGAAGGCCCCCAGGCCGCCTATGTAGGAATTGACCCCACGGCCGATTCCCTTCACATCGGCCATTTGGTGAGCGTCATGATATTGAAGCATTTCCAGAGCTGCGGGCACAAGCCTTACGCCCTGGTGGGCGGCGCCACCGGCATGATCGGCGACCCTTCCATGAAAAGTGCCGAGAGAAACCTCCTGGACGAGGAGACCCTCAACCACAACGTGGCCTGCCTCAAGGCCCAGCTGTCCCGTTTCCTGGACTTCGATTCCGACGCCCCCAACAAGGCCGAACTCGTGAACAACTACGACTGGATGAAGGACTACACTTTCATCAACTTCATCCGCGATATCGGCAAGCATATTACCGTCAACTACATGATGGCCAAGGACTCCGTGAAGAAGCGCCTTTCCCGCGAATCCAGCGAGGGCATGTCCTTCACCGAGTTCAGCTACCAGCTCATGCAGGGCTACGACTTCTACTGGCTGTGGAAGAACCGCGGCTGCATCCTGCAGTTCGGCGGCAGCGACCAGTGGGGCAACATCACCACCGGTAACGAGCTCATCCGCAGGATCGAAGGCGGCGAATCCTACGCCCTCACCTGCCCCCTCATCCGCAAGGCCGACGGCACCAAATTCGGCAAGACGGAGAAAGGCAACGTATGGCTGGACGCCGAGCGCACCTCCCCCTACGAATTCTACCAGTTCTGGCTCAATGTGGCCGATAACGACGCCGAAAGCTATATCAAGATCTTTACCCTGCTGGACCGCCAGACCATCGAAGACCTGATTGCCCGCCACCGCGAGAACCCCGGCGCCCGCGAACTGCAGCAGGTGCTGGCCCGCGAAGTCACCGTCATGTGCCACGGACAGGAAGCCTACGAGAAGGCCCTGGCCGCCTCCCGCATGCTCTTCGGCGGCAACTCCGAAGACCTGAAAAAGCTGGACGAGCGCACCTTCCTGGCCGTTTTCGGAGACGTTCCCTCTTTCGACATCACCAAGGCCGATCTCCCTTGCAACATCCTGGACCTGCTGGCCGTGAAGACCGCCATCCTCCCCTCCAAGGGCGAAGCCCGCAAGATGGTGCAGGGCAACGGCATCGCCATCAATAAGGACAAGGTTACGGACATCAACGCCGAGGTAACCGAGGCCGATATCGTCAACGGTCACTACATCCTGGCCCAGAAGGGCAAGAAGAACTACTTCATCATCCACGTCAAGTAATGGAAAAGCCCGCAAGCACCCGGCAACTCAAGGTTGCCCGCGAAATCCAGAAAGAACTGGCGGAGATCATCCGATCCAAGGGCATGGCCGCCTTTGGCGGCGCCCTGGTGACGGTGAGCGAAGTCCGCGTGAGCCCCGACCTGTCGGTGGCCAAGGTGTTCGTGAGCATCTTCCCCTCCGAAAAGCAGGGCGAGGTGATGCACCTCCTGGAGGAAAACAACAAGGCCCTCCGCGGAGAGCTGGGTCACCGGGTGGCCAAGCAGTTCCGCATTGTGCCGGAACTCATTTTCCTGCTGGACACCACCCTGGACTACGCAGAGCATATTGAGGAACTTTTGAAAAAGTGAGATTCCCGGTCAAGCCGGGAATGATGTCATGTCCCACCTGCCGCTGAAATTCGCCGTACGTTATCTCTTTGCCCGCAAATCGTACAATGTCATCAACATGATTTCGGGCATCGGGGTGGCCGGTATGGCGGTGGGAACGGCAGCCCTGATTGTCATCCTCTCTGTATTTAACGGCTTCAACCGCCTGGTGGCCGATTCTCTCTCCCGCGCCAAAGCCGACCTGGTGGTCAAACCCGCCGCCGGCAAGGTCTTCTCCCCCGACACCACGCTCTGGAAAGAGGTCGTGGCCGATGACCGCGTGGTGCGCCTCTCCAGCGTGCTGGAGGAGCAGGTGTTCGTCTCTTACGAAGGGCGGCAGAGCCTGGCCCGCGTAAGGGGCCTGGACGAGGCCGCCCAGGAAGAGTCTCCCCTTCAGGAGCGCGTCGTGGACGGCAAGTGGATCTTCCATCTGGGAGATCTTAATTACGGCGTGGCCGGCATAGGCCTTTCCTATGCCCTGGGCCTCAATCCCCGCTTCATCACGCCCCTTGAAATCTACTACCCTTCCCGCACGCAGCAGGTAAACCTGGCCAATCCGGCCGCCTCGCTCCGCAGCGCCAAGCTCCGGCTGGGCGGAGTTTTCTCCGTGAATTCAGACGTGGATGCCCGGCTGATGCTGGTTCCCATCGGCATTATGAGGGATCTGCTGGAATATGAGACCGAGGTTTCCTCCCTGGACATCTGGACGGCGCCGGGCACTACGGATGCCGTGCAGCAGGACCTTGCGCACCGCTTGGGCAGCGACTTCCGCGTCCTCAACCGTGTGCAGCAGGATGAATCCCTGTTCCGCATGATGCGTTACGAGAAACTGGCCATCTACCTCATCCTCATCTTCATCGTCCTTCTGGTGGCCTTCAACATCTACAGTTCCCTGCGGATGCTGGTCATCGAGAAGCGGCATGATACCGGAACCCTCCGCGCCATGGGTGCCCCCGAGACCCTTCTGCGGCGCATTTTCCTCTGGGAAGGCTGGCTGGTCTCGCTGCTGGGCATGGTCATCGGCCTGGTGATCGGCGTGATGCTGGTATGGGCCCAACAGCACTGGGGGCTGGTCTCCATGCCGGGCAACTTCATCGTATCGGCCTATCCCGTGGTGCTCAAGGCCTCCGACATCCTTTGGACCCTGGCCGGCGTCTCCGCCGTGGGTTTCCTGATGGCCCTCTTCCCTTCCCGCCACGTGTAGCCCGACCGGCTCCCCGGAAAAGCTATTTCACCTTGATCTTCAGGCACCAGATGTGCTGGCAGGGAGGATTGTTTCGCAGGGATTCAGGAAGGGTCACGACGGCTCCGCCATGGCCCCCTTTCTTCCATTTGAGTGCTTTTTGGGAACCCAAGAGAGTTACACCCTTGGAAGAAACAGGGACGAAGGAAGGAACGGCCATCTCTGCGGGCAGGGATTCCCCTTCTTCAGCTACATAAAAAGCATATACGTAATCCCC
>Ga0310696_10005097_pt1 | contig 15924 bp, 11 predicted proteins | sample AusTroGonzalo_MG_4_FD_203885 | JGI IMG/M metagenome (GOLD analysis project Ga0310696, IMG submission 203885) | Bovine rumen microbial communities from tropical cattle in Woodstock, Queensland, Australia - Gonzalo_02 (v2) (version 2) | ecosystem: Host-associated > Mammals > Digestive system >...
GTCGTCCTCCCCGAGGGAAATCCCGTATTTCTTCATCATTCGCTGAAAACAGTTCAGGCGGTTGATCGCGTCCGGATGGTCTTTCGGACCGCTGACATAGCAGAAATCCTTGTAGCCGTGCTCCTGCACCAGATGGTCGACAATTCCCTCCATGGAATTCTCATCGTCAACCAGCACGGAGTTGTAACCGTCGTACTGTCTGCGCACGCAGACAACAGGGCAGGTCGCGCGCATCCGTACCCGCTCTAACAGCCGGTTGACCACCGTGTCATCGGTAAATGTGTCCATACACAGAAGGAGTCCGTCAAGATTGCGGAAATCCGGAAGATCCGCGAGCATGCGCTCGCCGCGCACGAACAGCTCGTTCTTCCCGTATCCGCCGAAGATGGAATACACAAGGGTGTAATATCCGTAAGATGCAGCCCTCTTCTCGATGCTGCACAGAATGTCGTGCTGATACTCGGCCGTAGGTTTGGAAATCAGCACGCCGATTTTCTTTTTGTTCGCCAGGCCCATACTCTCCTCCGGGTGCCCGGGGCACCCCGCGCTGCCCGAGGCAGCCTCTCACATTCCCAACATTGTTCCTATTACGCAGTTCACTGATCCGGAGCAAACCCCCTCGCCCGCGTCAGTTGTGATTATTTTACACTGTTTTTTTGACGTTTTCAACGACAAATTGCGAATTATTCACGTTTTTTGCAATATTTCTATACATTTTTCGTGCCGGGTGGTATACTCTAGAAAATACTGCTTGACAGACTTTTTAAGGAGCATCCCATGTCTATCCCTCAACAGGATCACACATATTATATGCGCAAGGCAATCCATCAGGCAAAGCGGGCTGCCTCCATCGGGGAAGTCCCCATCGGCTGCGTCATCGTTTATGAAGGCAAGGTCATCGGCCGGGGCTTCAACCGCCGGCTCACCTCGCATTCCACCCTTGCCCACGCCGAGATCATCGCAATCCGTCAGGCCTGCCGCAAGCTGGGCGACTGGCGCCTTGAGGGATGCACGATGTATGTCACGTTAGAGCCCTGCCAGATGTGCTCCGGCGCCATCGTTCAGGCCCGCATCGACCGGGTGGTCGTGGGCGCCGCCAACCCCAAAGCAGGCTGCGCAGGCTCGATCCTCAACCTCCTGCAGATGAAGGAGTTCAACCATCAGGTCGAGATTGTAAACGATGTCTGCACTGCCGAGTGCTCGACAATGCTCACAGACTTCTTCCGCGACATGCGCGCAAGGGAACACGGAAAAGGTGTCGCAGCTGCGGAAGCCTCAGAGGGAACGGCGGAAGGGTCGCCGGACTGATACCGTACGGATCAGCCGAAGCCTTGTTTTCCGACGCATTCCGTGGTACACTGTAAGGGACGCGTAAGGATCGGGACGATGCCGTACCGTCATTTCCCGAAGAATAAAACTTGGAGGTACAGGTTATGCAGATTCACGGTTTGCAAAAGCTGACACTTCTGGACTACCCCGGGCACATGGCTGCAACGGTATTCACCGGCGGCTGCAATTTCCGCTGCCCGTACTGCCACAACAGCGAACTGGTACTTGCTCCAGAGAAGGTTCCGATGCTTTCCGAGGAGGAGGTTTTCAAATTCTTAAAGACCCGCGCGAAGGTCCTTGAGGCCGTCGCCATCACCGGCGGCGAACCGACGCTTCAGCCGGATCTCCCGGAGTTCATCGCCAAGGTCCGCGAGCTCGGATACCGGATCAAGCTGGACACCAACGGCCAGTCTCCCTCCGTCCTTGCTAAGCTTTTGCAGAACAACCTCGTGGATTACGTGGCGATGGACATCAAGAACTGCAGGGAGCGGTACGCGGAAACCATCGGCATCCCCGGGTTCCAGACAGCCGCCGTCGAGGAGTCGGTCAACATCCTCAACAGCTGCAGTATCAACTATGAATTCCGCACCACCGTGTGCAAGGAACTCCACGACGAGGATTCCATGCACAAGATCGGCGAATGGATCGCCGGTGCCCGCCACTATTACCTGCAGCCCTTCCGCGAGAGCGACCAGGTGATGCAGAAAGGCGTCTTCCACGCTCCCGAGCGGGAGGATCTGATCAAGTGGAAGGAGCTCCTTGTCAAAACCATCGTAGCCGTGGATATCCGCGGTCTCGATTGAGCGCAAACCAAATCAAGCCGAATCAAACAACAAAAAATGCAGCCGGAGAAATCCGACTGCATTTTCCTTTTCCGTTGTTCATTCAGAGCAAAGCCGGCGATCCGGCCTGCGAGATTACTGCTGACCTGCACGAGCTGCCGCAACCAGAGTTTCAATGACCGGAACAAGGCAGACCGCGTTGTCCAGCTGCATTGCAACTGCACCGACAGCGTTCTTGTTATCGGTACGGTACGTGCGGACATAACCGCTGGCGACATCACAACTGCTGATCTCCGTGAACGGAACGCTGACGCTCTTGAAGGCAACCTTACCCGCAATACCGGCGGAGTTGATGGCAACGCCCGCAATGTTCACGGTGGCGCCGTTGCGGATCTCGTTAAGATATGCCTCTGCGCGGGCCTTCACCAGAGTTTTCATGCTGACATCGTACATTCCCGCAAAAAGCTGTTTCTTGGTCTTGTAGCTGCCGAGCCCGAGGAACGCTGCTCCTCCGGTCTTCCATTTCAGCTTGCGTCCGTCGCGCAGTTTCAGCTTCACATAGCCCGAAAAATTCGCGTAGAAGAAGCTGTAGGTCGTCGTCGAACCATACATGTTGATGACATCCACATCCGCATAGGATACGGTCTCACCGTTGATAATTGCTTTGTCCGCATAAAACTTCGCAGGACTCTTGTCGTTCTTCTTACGGTTGCAAACCGCAATCAAACCTTCTTCGTTGGCAACTGCATTCAAGTTCTCTTCCATACCGTTCTCCTTTGTTTTCTTGTCACACGGACAAAGTCTCTCTGCTCGGAAGAAAGTGCTTCCTTGCTCATCATATCGTGGAATGACGCAAAATGCAAGAGAATCCTGTCTCAGTGCTGTAATCTTCTCACAGAACTCTCCGCATGCCCTATCGCTCTTCGCGGAAGTACGACAACCCGAGGTGCGCCGGAGGCTGGGTCTCTCTCTTTCGACGGAGGCTGATGAGGATCAGCACCAGGATCGTTACCGCGTAGGGCACCATCTGGAACAGCTCCTGCGCTGCCAGGGAAAGGCCGTCAAACCGGTAGTGGATGATGTACAATCCGCCGAACAAAATGGAACCGATGATGGCGAGGGACGGGCGCCAGATCGCGAAGATAACCAGGGCGATGGCGAGCCATCCGCGGTCGCCGAAGCCGTTGTTGGACCACACGCCGTTGGCATAGTCCATGATGTAGAACAATCCGCCGAATCCCGCGATCACGCTTCCGATGCAGGTGGCGACATACTTGTATCGATTGACGTTGATACCGGCCGCGTCCGCTGTCGCCGGATTCTCTCCGACCGCGCGGAGATGCAGTCCGATCCGCGTCTTCCGAAGCACGATCGCCATGATGATCGCAAGGATCACAGCGAGGTATGCAAGGAAACTGTAGGACAGAACCGAAGGTATTTTCCCCTCCCCGAGTTTCTTCGCGAACGCCGCGCTCGTCTTGGTAGCGGTGATCGACGGAACCTCGGACTTGGTGATCTTGATCAGCGATCCGCACATGAAATTACCGAAACCGACGCCGAATGTGGTCAGCGAAAGTCCCGCCACATTCTGGTTCGCCCGGAGTGTGATCGTGAGGAAACAGTAGATCAATCCCATCAGCAGGGCTCCGATCACGGAGCACCCCATGGTGATCGCGATGGCTGCGACGGAATTAAAGTTCGTCGTCCTCGTCTCATAGAAGAACGCTCCGACCACGCCGCCCATGGCACCTACGTACATAATGCCGGGGATACCCAAATTGAGGTGTCCGGATTTTTCGGTAAGGATCTCCCCGCTGGATCCGTACAGAAGAGGGATTCCCTGAACAACTGCTCTTGTTACAAAACTGCCCATTGCGATCATTGTTCATTCACCTCCTCCCCGGATTTTTCAGCGGCAGGTTCCGGCGTTTCCTCCGCAGGAGCTTCATTTTCCGATGTTTCCTCTGCTGTGGCTTCTTCGGAAGCTTCCTCTGCCGCGGTTTCCTCTTCGGAAGATTCCTCTACCGCGGTTTCCTCTTCGGAGGTTTCCTCTGCCTCAGTTTCCTCGGAAGCTTCCTCTGCAGGTACTTCCTCCTCTTCGGGAGTCTCCTTCTTCGGTTTCCGATGCCGGAAGACAATCTTGTAGTTGATAAAGAATTCGCTGCCGATGATGCAGAAAATGATAATACCGATCAAAATGTCCGCAAAGGACGAGTTTACGCCCATCACGGTGGCCATCTCCTTGGCACCGCTTGACATGAAGGCGATCAAAAGAGAAGTCACAAACATGTACAGCGGATTGAAGTGCGCAAGCCAGGACACCATGATCGCGGTGAAACCGCGGCTGTGTACGGAATCTCTCGCCACCGTGTGGTCCGTCCCGCCGACAATCAGCCATCCCATCAGACCGCAGATTGCGCCCGACAGAAGCATGGTGCGGAGGATGACCTTCTTCACGTTGACGCCGATGTAACGCGCGGTGTTCTCGCTCTCACCGACAACCGTGAGCTCATATCCGTGCTTTGCGTACCGCAGGTAGATATACATGATCACCGTGAGCACGATAACGATGATGATATTCAGAAGGTAATCATACTCTCCGATCATCGGAAGCCACCCGGCTTGGGTCTTCGGATTGATGATACCGATGTTGCCGGAGCTGTTGGGATACTCCTTGAGGATGAAATACGACACGATCTGCATCGCGATATAGTTCATCATCAGGGTAAAGAGCGTCTCGTTGGTATTCCAGATGGCCTTGAAAATTGCCGGTATCACCGCCCAGATGGCGCTTGCCGCCATACTCGCGATGAGCATCACAAAGATGAGCAGGGTGGAGGGCATTTTGTCCCCGAGCCGGATCATACACAGCGCGGAGATAAAGCCTCCGATCAGTACCTGACCCTCTCCGCCGATGTTCCAGAAGCGCATCTTAAACGCCGGGGTCAGCGCCAGCGCGATACCCAAAAGCATCACGGTCTCCTGCAATAACATCCAGATGCGGAGTTCCGTTCCGAACGCGCCGTCAAGCATTGTCGTGTACAGTTCCTTCGGAGATATGCCGAGAGCCAAAGCCAGCAGGCCGCACAACAGGAATCCGAAGGCGACCGATCCGATGCGGATTGCCCACGATTTCATCCATGGCAGCTCACCTTTTTTGACGATATGCATCAGCGGCTCTTTCACGCGATGGCGGGGCTTCGCCGCCCGGGCACCGATGTTTCCGAACTCCTCCGGGGCAACACATGCGGCAACCGTCTCCGGCGAAATCTCAGGCTCTTTCGTATCGGCTGCCTCTGCATCGGCTGCCTCTGCCTTCTCCGGTGCGGCGGCGTCCGTTGTGTCGGCTTCCGCGTCGTCAGATCCCGGCGTGGCGGCGGCTGCAGTATCGCCGTGTCCGCCGTGCAGCATGGCAAAACCGATCTGCTCCTTCGTTGTCTTCTTGGCATCCACGATGCAGGCAACCTCGCCGGCACTGATGACAAGAATACGGTCGCAGAGTTCCAGAAGGACATCGAGATCCTCGCCGACGAAAATGACTGCGGTTCCCAGCTTCTTCTGCTCGTTTAACAGGTTGTAGATCGTGAAGGACGAATTGATGTCGAGGCCCCGGACCGGATACGCCGCCATCAGCACGGCCGGCGCTGATGCGATTTCGCGGCCGACCAGAACCTTCTGGACATTACCTCCCGAGAGACGTCTCACCGGCGTTTTCGCGCTGGGAGTCACAACCTCGAGGTCGTTGATGATGGTCTCCGCAAGGCCGCGGGGGTCGTTGCGGTTCAACAGGATGCCCGAACCCTTGTTGTAGCTTCGGAGCATCATATTGTCGACGATGTCCATATTTCCGACGAGGCCCATTCCGAGACGGTCCTCCGGGACAAAGGACAACCGTACGCCCATGTTCCGGATCTTCATGGGGCTCTTGCCGATCAGGTTTTCAATCTTGTTATCCTTCGGATTGTTGTACAGGATCCGCCCGGCGGAAACGGGCTGCAGGCCTGCGATCGCCTCTAAAAGCTCTCTCTGGCCGCTGCCGGCGATGCCGGCGATACCCAGGATTTCCCCACCGCGGGCCATGAAGTTGATATTCTTAAGGACTTCCTTGCCCTCGTGGTTCACCACGCAGAGATCGGAGATTTCCAGACGGTCCACCGTCTCCTTGACCTCGCTTCTCTCGATATTGAGGCTGATGGTCCGCCCGACCATCATCTCCGTGAGTTCCGAGACAGTGGTGTCGGCAGTCTCCACGGTTCCCACATACCGGCCCTTGCAGAGCACGGTAACCTTCTGGGAGATCGCCATAACCTCGTTCAGCTTGTGGGTGATAATGATGATGGATTTGCCGTCTTCGCGCATGCGGCGGAGAACGGCGAAAAGCTTCTCCGTCTCCTGCGGTGTGAGAACGGCCGTCGGCTCATCGAGGATCAGGATGTCCGCGCCGCGGTACAGGACCTTGATGATCTCCACGGTCTGCTTCTCGGAAACCGACATGTCGTAAATTTTCTTGTTCGGGTCGAGCTCGAAGCCGTACCGGTCACAGATCTGCCGCACGCGCTCCGCATATTTTTTCAGGTCATACCGTTCCCCGTCCTTGAGGCCGAGGATGATATTTTCCGTCGCGGTAAACAGGTCCACCAACTTAAAATGCTGGTGAACCATGCCGATCCCGTGGGAAAATGCATCCCGGGGCGACCCGATGGAGACTTCCTCCCCGTTGACAAAAATCTGACCGCTGTCAGGGTAATAGATACCCGCAATCATATTCATCAGGGTTGTTTTGCCGCTGCCGTTCTCTCCGAGGATGGAAAGGATCTCACCCTTCTCCACGCAAAAACTCACATTGTCGTTGGCCAAAACGCTGCCAAACGATTTCGTGACGCCCCGCAATTCGATTGCCGGCACCGTTTCCTTACAGATATCCGGTGCGATGTCCTGTGTGCTCACGAGCTACCTCCCGGCGCCGAGTTATCAGCGCTCTTTAAAGCATTTCAGCGGGGCGCATACGGCCCCGCCGAAAGAGTTGATCAAATTCTGTTGTACGGTATCAATCACCGAAGTTCGTATTCAGATACTCAATTCCGTCGATGCACAGATCAAACGCCGGAGCGCTGCGCTTCTCGGACTCATGGAAGTAACCGTCTGCGATCACTTCGGTATCCTTCTCAAACTTTTCATCGGTATCGATATCAGCCTTGTAGGAATCCAGTTTCTTTCCGTCAACCGTGAAGGTATCGGTGGAGAATACTTTGATCTTGCCGGCCTTAAGGTCTGCGATAACCGCGTTAACCTTGTCCGCCGTGCCTGCAGCTGCCGCCTTCTCGTTGATGGCGGAAAGCTCTACGGAACCCTCTGCGAAACCGCCGGTCCAGTCAGCAGGGATCTCCTTGCCTTCCTTCACGGAGTTTACAACAAACGCATAGTACTTCGCCCAGTTAATTCTGGAGGAAACGATGAAGGTGTTCGGGCAAGCGCTTACGGTGCTTCCGTTGTAGGAAACGTTCGGAACGCCTGCAGTCTCACAAGCCGTCGGAGCTCCCATGGAGTCCGCATGCTGGCTGATCAGGACACAGCCCTTGTCGATCAGAGCCTGAGCAGCTTCCTTCTCTTTCGTCTCGTCATACCAGGAACCGGTGTACTGAACCTTCATGGTAACGGACGGGCAAACCGATCTTGCTCCGAGATAGAAGGAGGTGAAGCCGGAAATAACCTCGGCGTAGGTGTAAGCGCCGACATAACCCATAACTGCCTGGTCTGCAGTGATCTTGCCGCTCTCGATCATCTCGTTGAGCTTGAGACCTGCTGCAACGCCTGCTGCATATCTGCCCTCATAAATGTTGGCAAATGCATTGTGGAAGTTTGCAAGTTTCTCCGTGTGCGCCTTGGTACCGGTCGCATGGCAGAACTGAACATCCTTGTACTTCTTTGCTGCCTGGATCATGAAGTCCTCATGTCCGAAGGAATCCGCGAAGATGATCGTGCAGCCGCGGTCCACAAGGTCACGGCAGGCATCGAAGCACTCGCTGCCCTCGGGAATGTTGGTCTTGATGACAATCTGATCATCGGAGAGACCGAGTTCCTTCTGTGCTTCCTTCATCGCATCGATGAAGTTCTTGTCGTAGGTCGAGTTCTCATCATGAAGGCAGATCAAGCCGATTTTGAGAGTCTTTTCTTTGTCCTTGCCGCAGGCGGTCATACCAAGTACCGCGAGCACGCAAAGGGCAAGCATAATAACTTTCTTCATATCTCACATACTCCTTTGTGTGATGGATATTAAAACCCGGCATCCCCATATGAAATACCGAAGGTTTTGCAAAAAACAACCATGCATAGATTATAGTATTACCGGAACGGAAAATCAAGGCATAATCGCAGGAATCGAACGCAATTTTCTCATCTTTGCAGTCCGGCCGGTGTCCTCATTTCCGCGATCACTCCGTCCTGTCGGAGGACTCATTTTCCGCATCCGGATCGGCATCATCATACGCCTCGTCCTCGTCCGGAATCAGATTGGATTCGTCGTCGGAAAATTCCTCATCCTCCTCGAGTTCTTCGTCGGATTCTTCGGGTTCGGTGTCCTCCGCCTCGCCGTCGCTGCGGAGTTTGGCGGATCCCGGAAGCGGTTTGTTGCCGAGCTCGTTCCAGTCTTCCTCCGCCTCGTCCACCATGCGGCGGATCAGGCCGCGGATGGTCGTCCGTTTGGGCTTGCTCTCCGCCACGTGAGCCTGCTCCAGCTCATCGGCGATACCGTTGTCGTTGAGATCCTCCTCGCCGCCGGACATCAGCCATTCGCGGGCAAGGCGCTTTTCTCTCTCCACCCCGGATTCGAGGTCGTCGTACGCGGACAGATCAAGTTCTCCGCTCTCGTCATCCAGCATGTTCTCGCTGTCGCCGCTGGTCTTCAAGGATCCGGCGCGGTGGCGTCTCCTCCGCTTCTTTCCGGTGACCGCCGCCGCGGATTCCTCCGCCGCCACAGCCGCCTCCTGCTGCGCGTCAAGCGCATCGGATTCCGCCACCAGGCGCTCCGTCAGCATATCCACATCCATGGCGCGGTAAGCGATGACGGCGCTGGGATGCGTCACATACTCCGAGGTCTCGGTAGGCAGGTTCTTGCTCTCAAGGCGAACCTCAAGATAGGACTTGGTCAGGTAGTATACAAGGGCACAGGTAGGCGTTGCCAGGATCAGGCCGGGAACGCCGAACAGACCGCCGCCGAGCATACATGCGCACAGCACGTACAGCGGACGAAGGCCCACCCTCTTGCCCACGATATGAGGATCCAGGAAATTGCCGTCAAACTGCTGCAGCGCCACGATGAACAGCGCAAACACAAGTCCGTGAAGCGGCTTGATGGAGAAGATCAGGATCGCACACGGGATACCGCCTAAGAACGGTCCGAAGAACGGGACGATGTTGGTGACGCCGACGATCACACTCACCAGGACGGAATACTGTCCGATCGCGGTAAATTTGATACCGAGGAGCGTTGTGCCGATGAAGCACAGGATGCCGATGATCAGGGAATCCACCAGTTTGCCGAGGATGGCAGCCGAGTAGATGATGTTGGCTTTGTGCAGCGTCTGGATTGCATTTTTCGAAGTACGCTTCGGAAGGATCGCAAAGAAGATCTTTTTGCAAAGACCGATGTAATACTCCTTGCTCGCGAGAAGATACACGCTGACGATCATTCCCACCAGCCAGATATACAGGACACGCACGATGGTCTTGGCGCTGACCCAGACAAACTGCGCCGTATCGGTAGCCATATTGACGTTCAGGTACTTGGTGATCGCCTCGGCAATCTTCTTGGTGTCGCTGAATTTCTCCGTGATCGGCTCCAAAGCCTCCGCCACACGCGGATTCCTCATCAGGTAGGAGTCGATGGTATCCTTCAGCTGGTTCAGATATCCGACCAGGTTGTTGGCGAGTGCCGTGAGACTCTCCACCAGCTCCGGGATGATAGTGATGAGCAAAACCGTGATGATGGAAAGCAGGAACAGCATGGTGATCAGGATGCTGATCGCCCTTGCCCTCCGCCGTATTTTTTTCATCACCTCCGACTGCTCCGGTTCATCCTTTCGGCGTCCGCGGAAGAATTTGACGAGCCGCGTTTCCAGGAACCGCACAAGCGGCGACATAATGAATGCGAAGATGAAGCCCGCGATGGCCGGCGCAAGGGTCCGGAACAGTTTCTTGATGAAAGCGCCGATCACCGGCAGTTTCAGGAAGATGAACAACATGAGCATCAATGCGGCCAGAACCATGAACGCGACCAGTCCCTGCGGTGCGTACTCCTTGACGCGGCTCAGGTTCCGTTTTGTCCGCATGTTTCGTTTCGTGCGGTTCATTGCCCGCACATTGTTTTTTTCCATACGAAAAAAACCTCCCTTCGTTGGGCTTAGCCCGAGATCGGAGTCGTCATCGGAGTATCCTCGGTGTCATGGGCCTTCCCACGAGTGACCGCAGCCAGAGCAACTGCCGCTCCCTCGGCGCCGATCGGGAGAGATTGTGCGCGGGGTTTGCGACGTTCTCCATGGCCGTGCAGTCTCAACCCGCAGGGAATCGCTTAGCGACTGCAACCCGCAGGGAAACCGCAACCACGTATCGTCCGGAAAAACTTCTCCGTCAGTTTATATCTTACGCTTTTCGGGCTGTGCTTGCAAGGGAAAATTATTTCGCCGCGGATCCCCTGCGGAACCAAACCGCAAAAAAGGAGCGCCGGCCTAAGCCGACGCTCCGGGAAATCAAATTCTGTTTCGAAAAATACCGCTTCCCGCGGTCTCCTTACTGAACCTTCAGGTTGGAGATCAGATCAAGCTGGGACTTCGCAGTATCGAGATCACCGAACACCGTCACAACGACCATGATACCGTCCTTGATGGTGTAGCAGGAGCAGATACCGTCAACGAGGGTGTAAACGCCCCAGTCGCCGTACTCGCCGAGCTTGGTGTATGCGGAGAGCTGAGCCTCGATCATATCCTGAGAGTAGTTACCTACATCTGCAGTGGTGAACTGGAGAATGTCGGTAAAGCCCTTCATCAGCGTGAGGGAATTCTCTTCCGGATTGCCGGACATCTCCCAATCACCGGCAACATCGCAGGTGAGGGTCTTGCCCTTGCCGAGAGCGATGGTAGCCTTGCCGTTCTGGAAGCTTGTGGTACCTTCGGTCTGAGCAGGAGTCGGGGTAGCTGCAGGAGCCTCCGTAGGAGTTGCCTCCGGGGTAGGAGTAGCTGCAGGAGCTTCCGTAGGAGTTGCCTCCGGGGTAGGAGTGTTCACGGGCTCAACCGTAGGTGTAGGCTGGTTGGGCTTCGGTTTGACGGTGCCCAGGAGAGGCGTAGCAATGTCAGCGATCTGCTTAACGGTCATGACATCGTCGGGAGCCTTAACTCCGGGGTTGCCGGGCTTCACATTGATCGTGAGGGACATGTTGCCCTCTTCGCCCTCAGCCGAGGACTCGAACTTCAGATCAGCAGTGTAGGAATCATCCGCGGAAACCTTGATGGTGGTCTTCAACGGAACGTCGCCCTCAAACTTCTGGATCTTCTCGATAGTCTTGTCAATGTTCGCAGCCATGGCGTTGATATCCTCATCGCTGAGAACCTGCTTGGACATCTGCTCCTCGAACTGCTTCTTGTAGTTTGCGAACTGATCGTTGAGCTTCATGTCCTTCACGGACTTAACCATCTGGTCGATGTATTCCTCGGTAAGGCCGTAGTCCTTGCCGATCTCAACAGCATCCTTCTTGTAGGTCTCTACAAGCTTGTCGAAATACTTCTCAAGGTCGAAATTGAGGTCGCTCATGGAACCCTTGGTGGTGTCCATCAGGCCCTTCAGATCGCTCTTGATGAAATCGCGGATCGCGGTAGCAACCTGTGCGTAATCTTCCTTCGTGGTAAGAACTGCGGTGTAATCGCCGTCCTTGCCTTCCATCTTGGTGTTCTTAAGCATGTTCTCGAACAGGCTTACGAAGGAATTCACATAGTTCTTCTGAAGCTTGTCGTTGTAAGCCGGAAGATCGTCCGGAAGCGGGAACTTGAACCAGCCGAGCTTGGAAGTATCCACAGCGTCCTGGAAAGCCTTCGCCGACGCATCGTTGCTTGCAGCTGCAAGCTTCATAAGCTGTCCGGCAAGATCCTTGAGGTTCAGATACAGATTGTTGTCAACGATCACGGCAATCGTGTCAACTGCCACATCCATCTTCGTTCCGGTAGTGTCGGACGAGAAGCTCAGACCGAAAGCGCAGGACTTGCTCGCAGCGTCAACGCTGTAGGAGATCGTTCCCTTCGTGCTCTTTCCGCCGAAGGACAGCGAGAAATCCGCCTTCACGGTACCGGACGTGGTGTTGCCCATTGCCTCGAGCATGTCGAACATATCGCCCTTGACAACCTTAGACTTAGGATCCTCCTCATCCCCGCCCTTGCTGCCGCAGCCGGCAAGCATCGATACGGAGAGGCAGAGGACCATAAGCAATGCAATCAATTTCTTCATTTACTGTTTCCTCCATTTTAAAACATAACCTTATATTGTGCAGGGAAATACCATTTACCGTTCCCACGGACTAATGATACCCCATTGCGCCCAAAAAATCAATACCTTTTCGCAAATGTGACGGTTCTGTGAAAAGCGCATTATACAACGGTTCGGCCGGGGAAACCGCCCTCATTCCGGAAGTTTGTCCGAGATGGCCGCGAACTGCCCGAGCGTCAGAGCCTCTCCCCGGACCGCCTCCGGAAGGCCGAGCTCCGCAAGGATCGCCGCTGCCTCCTCCTTGGTGCAGGACACCTCGTCGCTGTTGGCTAGACCGTTCACCAGCGTCTTTCGTCTTTGGGAAAATGCCGCGCGGATCACGGCGAACAGTTTCTTCTCATCTTTTACCTGCACCGCCGGCTTGTCCCGGAGCATCAGCCGGATGACCGCAGAGCCCACATTCGGGCGGGGCATGAAGCAGTTAGGCGGAACATACGCCGCGATGTAGGTCTCGGCATAGTATTGAACCGCCAGCGACAGCGCGCCGTAGTCTTTGCTTCCGGGGCCCGCCTGCATGCGCTCCGCGACCTCGCGCTGCACCATGACCGTGATGTTGTCCACCGGAATGTGCTTCTCCAAAAGGCCCATCACGATCGGCGTCGTGATATAGTAGGGAAGGTTGGCCACAACCTTCAGGGGCCGTCCGCCCCGCTCCCCGGCCAAAGCAGCGATATCCGTCTTCAGCACATCGTTATTGATAATGGTAAGATTGGAATACTCCCTGCAGGTGTCTTCCCTAAGGATCGGGATCAGATTCCGGTCGATCTCCACGGCGATCACTTCCTTCGCCCGCTCGCACAAAACCTGTGTCATGGTCCCGATGCCGGGCCCGATTTCCAAAACCACATCGTCGGAGGTCACGCCTGCGGCGTCCGTGATCTTGTCGAGCACGTGCGCGTCAATCAGGAAGTTCTGTCCGAACTTCTTCTGAAACGAAAAATGATACCGCTGCAGCACGGCAATCGTCTCTTTCGGGTCGCTTAAGTACGCCATCGGGTCCTCCTTTCCTGTGTCATAACTGCGTTACCGGTTCCGCTTTTTACCGCTCCGCAAAATATTCCGCGATCAGATAGACCACATCGTGGTATCCCACATCCCGGATCAGCTGCTCCTGGGTATCCCACCCCTCCTCGGCGATGTCTGCAGCCGTGTCGGAGTACTGCTCCAGCGGGTGATCGTCCGCAGCGTACGCCTGATCGGCAACCTCCCTGGCGTCCGCCTGATCGGAAACAATCGTCTCGTCGATCTGGGGCTGGGCGAGATAGATTTCCTTCGCCTTCTCCTCACCGTAGAGGCTCCGAAGCGCTGCGTAATAGTCCTCGTCAACTTCCAGAAAGCCATCGACGCAGCCGCTGTAGCACATCAGAGGATCATCCGAGAGGTAAGCCGCGAGGAAGCTTAAGAAGTTTGCCTCATTTTCCTTATAATATCCCTTGTTGTGCGCCGTCTCGTGAGTCAGAAGGGAATACCGGTACAGCGGGTCCACGTACTTGTTGTACGTCAGCTCCATCGTGTACGGATAGGTGTATCCGCCGATCCCCATCCAGTCCAGCACGTCCGAGCACCACGCCGCCTTCGGTTTGGCGTAAAATCCCGCAAGCCTCGGGTAGGTCCCGGCGAGCTTCCGCATGGACTCCGCAATGACTCGTTGCTCCTGCTCCTCGGTGGGATAGATGATCTTTCCCTCCGCATCCCGCGGCACCTTCTTTATGGCCTCGTTGATCCGCTCCACGATGGCGTTTCGCGCCTTCTCAAGCTCCTCCACCGTAAAATCCCGCCGATGCTCCTTCTCCCCGAGCACATAGTCGTGATACGGAAGCCACCACTGGAACACATAGAGCCACAGTCCGATGACCGTGAGCACCAGAAACACCTTCATGTACGTCCGGTAAAAACCGGCACCCCGCATTTTCCGGGGTTCCTCTTCCGCCCCGCTCTCCGCACCCGCCGTTTTTTTCCTGCGGACAGCACGGACTATGGCGGCAATCCCGAAGATAGCGGAGATGACCACGGTCGCTGCGACGATCACCGCCGAGACATACATCAGGAGTTCTCCGAGGGCGAAGGGCACCTTGTCGGTAATGCGGGCCTCTACGGAATACAGTTTCGGGTAAACCTTCTCCGCGTACCGGTTGCCGAGGCCCGGCACGTATGCAAGCGGAATTCCGGCGACGATGACGGCGCCGGCGATGATCAATATGCGCCAATACCAGCTGAGGCGCTTTTTCGGCTGTTCCTCTTTCTTCACGATACGCTCTCCTCACATCCCACGCCGAACAGTTCGCAGGCGTTAGCCCTTGTGACGCGGACAACTTCCTCCGGCGTGACGCCCTTGATCTGTGCGATCTTCTCCGCAACCAGCGGAAGATATCCCGAGTCGTTGCGTTTGCCGCGGTACGGCACGGGCGCCATGTACGGCGCGTCGGTCTCCAACACGATCTGCGAAAGAGGTGCCGCGGCGACAACATCGGGCAGCCTTCTGGCATTCTTAAATGTGATCACGCCTCCCACGCCGATGTGGAACCCGAGTTTCCGGTATGCTGCCGCGGTCTCCGGCGAGCCGCTGAAGCAGTGGATGATGCCGCCCGGAAGGGACTCCGCGTACTCCCGCATCACCGCAAGGGTATCGCCCTCCGCCCCGCGGGAGTGGATGATCACCGGCAGCGACAGTTCCGCCGCAAGGGCAAGCTGTCTGCGGAACCAGTACGCCTGCGCCGCGCGCTGCGCGTCCCGCTCCTCCTCGGTGAGCTCGTCCTCATGGCCGTAGTCGAAGCCGATCTCGCCGATGGCCACGACCTTTTTCTCCGCCGCAAGCTTCCGCAGCTCCTCGATGTCGGCATCGGTCATGGAGGGCGCCTCGTCCGGGTGAACCCCGACGCTCGCGTACACGAAGGGATACTCCGCACTCAGCGCAACCGACGCCCGGGAGCCCCGCATGGATGCTCCGACATTGACCACCAGATCCACGCCCCGTGAAGAAAGACCGCGAAGCAGCGCTTCCCGGTCCTCGTCAAACCAGTCGTCATCATAGTGTGCATGGGTGTCGAAAATCATTTTCCGTCGATCCTCTTTGCTATGCTGCAGTTCCCGCGGGAAGTGCAGTCTTCCTCTCGGTCAATCCCGTCAGCCGTGCAGGCCGTTGGTCTGCCGGATCATATCCTCCACGACGATGTCATAGATCTCGCCGATGGACGCGCAGTACTCCAGGATCTTCCACGGCTCGTTGGTGTGGAAATGAATCTTGATCAGATCCTCGTCGCCTGCCGCGATCAGCGAGTTGCCCTCA
>Ga0310696_10005098_pt1 | contig 15923 bp, 10 predicted proteins | sample AusTroGonzalo_MG_4_FD_203885 | JGI IMG/M metagenome (GOLD analysis project Ga0310696, IMG submission 203885) | Bovine rumen microbial communities from tropical cattle in Woodstock, Queensland, Australia - Gonzalo_02 (v2) (version 2) | ecosystem: Host-associated > Mammals > Digestive system >...
TGGTGGGCGGCGTGGGCCTCGGCTTCCTGGCGCTGGTCTTCCTGCTGCTGCATCCCATTTCCGGGGCGATGGGCTACGAAGCCCATCCCGAATACATCGGCATGTTCGCGCTGATTACGGCGCAGGATGCCTTCCAGGCTGTGATGTTCAGCCGCCTGCGGCAGCAGCGCCGGCCCATCCGCTTCGTGGTGCTGAAGCTGTCCTTCATCGTCACGAGTGTCCTGCTGAACCTGTTTATCTTCTATGTATTGAAGCGGATGCCGTCGATGCAGGGACTCTTCGAACAGTTCAATGCCGGAGCCGGCCTGATTTTCGTCGCGAACCTGATCTGCACCACGATGGTCTCCTTCCTCTTCATCCCGGAGATCCGGGGCATCGCCTACGGCTTCGACAAGGGCCTGGCGAAGGAAATGCTGCGCTACTCCTGGCCGCTGCTGCTCCTGAGCGTGGTGGGTGTGCTGAACCAGGTATCGGACAAGATCCTGCTGCCGAAGCTGATGCCGGGCGAGGAGGGCATGGTCCAGCTGGGCATCTACGGCGCCTGCGTCAAGCTGGCGATGGTGATGGCCCTGCTCACGCAGGCCTTCCGCTATGCCTACGAGCCCATCGTCTTCGCGGACAACAAGGACAAGAACAGCCCGTCCACCCTGGCCGACGGGACGAAATATTTCATCATCTTCACCCTGTTCGCCTTCCTGGCGGTGATGATCTATCTTCCGCTGCTGCAGCATTTCATCGGCGGCGACTACCGGGACGGCCTCGGCGTCATCCCCATCGTGATGATGGCGGAGATCTTCATGGGCGTCTATTTCAACCTGTCCTTCTGGTACAAGCTCACCGACCAGAACTGGTGGGGCGCCATCATCAGCGCCATCGGCGTGGCGGTGATGATCGGCATCAACGTGGTCTTCGTGCCGAAGATCGGCTACTGGGCCTGCGCCTGGGGCGGCTTCGCCGGCTACGGCATCCCGATGCTGATCAGCTATTTCCTGGGGCAGAAGAAATTCCCCGTCCCGTATGACCTCAAGGCCATCGGCAAGTTCGCGCTGCTCGCAGGCGCGCTGTTCGCACTGTACTGGTTCTGGCTGCGCACGCTTCCCGCGTGGCTGCAGATGACGCTCGGCACGGTTCTCCTCGTGCCGTACGGTCTGCTGACCTGGAAAGAAATCAAAACAACCAAAGCAATATGAAACGCATCTTAACAATCACCCTCTGCTGCCTCGGCGCCGCTGCCATGCTCTGCAGTTGCGGCGGGAACGCCGCCAAGAAGGCTGCGAAAGAAGCTGAAAAGGCCGCCGCCGACTCCATCGCGGCAGTGGAACAAACCCAACGTACCATGGAAAAAATCGCCCAACTGCCGGCCGAGCCGGTCTTCGACATCGTCACCTCGATGGGTGTCATCAAGATCAAACTCTACGCGGACACGCCCAAGCATCGTGAGAACTTCGCGAAGCTTGCCCTCGAAAAATACTTCGACGGCATGCTCTTCCACCGCGTCATCAACGGTTTCATGATCCAGGGCGGCGACCCGCTGACCAAGGATGCGGCCAACAAGGCCCGCTTCGGCACGGGTGGCCCGGACTACACCGTTCCCGCCGAGTTCGTGCCCGCGCACCGTCACATTAAGGGCGCCTTGGCCGCTGCCCGCCGCGGCGACGCCGTCAATCCCTACAAGGAATCCTCCGGATCCCAGTTCTATCTGGTTCAGGATGAGCGCAATTGCGCCCAGCTGGACGGGGAGTACACCGTGTTCGGCGAGACCATCGAGGGCATCGATGTGATCGACAAGATCGCCGCCGTGCAGACCGACGGCCGCGACTGCCCCGTGCAGGATGTGAAAATCATCACGGTCAAGCTCGCCGAATAGGCGGTTTGGCACAGATATTGATATTCAATTAAACCGAATAGTTTTTTCATAGGTTTAATTTTAGGTTAGAATTGCGAGAGGGCCCCGCTGAGAAGCGGGACCCTTTAGTTTTTTCCGCCGACGTCTTGAATTTTTGTAGCGGAAAGTGTAAATTTGTGGGTTATGATACACTAAAAACGACCGCACCCATGGAAAAAGTGACTGTTCTCCCTCCTGAGAAATTGATCAACGGATGGATTGATCCGAAGTACCTTCCCGAAGGCAAGGACAAGTATTATCTCCGCAACAAGCAGGTTCATAAACCGCGCGGCGGCTGGCGCCACCTGACCAGCGACGAGATCGAACGCCTGGTCAAGAACGACAACACGGCCTCCAGCTGGGATACCATCTGGGTTACGGACGAATTCCGCCCGCAGGGCATCAAGAACAATAAATTCTACGGTACGGTCCGCATCGGACGCGTGTCCGAGAACGGCCTCCAGTTCCACGACCTGCGCCTGCCGATCGGCATTTCCAACTCTTCGATCCATTCCTGCGACATCGGGGACGACTGCGCCATCCACAACGTCCACTACCTCTCCCACTACATCATCGGGAACCGCTGCATGCTCTTCAACATCGAGGAGATGTGCACAACGGACCATTCCAAGTTCGGCAACGGCGTAATCAAGGACGGCGAGTCGGAGGACGTGCGTGTCAAGATCGAGGTGATGAACGAGACCGGCTGCCGGGCGGTCTATCCCTTCGACGGAATCACCACCGCGGACGCCTACATGTGGGCCAAATACATCGACGACACCGCGCTGCAGCAGAAGCTCTGCGAGATTACCCAGGCTTCCGTGGACAGCCACCGCGGCTACTACGGTACCGTGGGCGAGGGCTGCGTGATCAAGAACTCCTCCATCATCAAGGACGCCAAGATCGGCGCCGCCTGCTACATCAAGGGCGCCAGCAAGCTCAAGAACATCACGATCAACTCCTCCGAGAAGGAGCCGTCGCAAGTCGGCGAGAACGTCATCCTGGTCAACGGTATCGTGGGCTACGGCAGCCGCATCTTCTACTCCTGCACGGCCATCCGTTTCGTGATCGGCAACAACAGCGCCCTCAAGTTCGGCGCCCGCCTGATCAACTCCATCCTTGGCGACAACTCCACGATCTCCTGCTGCGAGGTGCTCCACAACCTCATCTTCCCGGCGCACGAGCAGCACCACAACAACTCCTTCCTGATCGCCGCGTGCGTCAAGGGACAGAGCAACATGGCCGCCGGCGCGACCATCGGCTCCAACCACAACAGCCGCACCAACGACAACGAAGTGGAGGCCGGCCGCGGCTTCTGGCCGGGCCTGTGCACCAGCGTCAAGCATTCCTGCAAATTCGCCAGCTACACCCTGCTCGCCAAGGCGGACTATCCCGCCGAGCTGAACATCCCGCTGCCGTTCTCCCTGCTCAGCAACAACACGAAGGAGGACCGCCTGGAGGTGTCGCCGAGCTTCTGGTGGCGCCACAACATGTACGCGCTGGCGCGCAACAACTGGAAATACAAGACCCGCGACAAGCGGATTACCAAGACCCAGAACATCGAATTCGATACCTTCGCTCCCGACAGCATGGAGGAGGTCATCCAGGGCCGCGAACTGCTGGAACTCTGGACGGCCAAGGCGTGGTATCGGAAAGAAAATAAACCTTTCGACAAACTCAAGGATGAGCAACTGCGGGCTAAGGGCCGCGAACTGCTCGAAGGGGACTCCAAGACCGTGGACGAGCTCGAGGTACTCGGCGAGAACATGGAGAAAAGCAAGCGCGACGTCCTCATCCGTAAGCCTTGGCGGGCCTATCACGCCTACGGCGACATGCTGGTGCATTATGCCGTGATGAACGCGATGGACTACATCGAGGCCAATCCGGGTGAGACGCTCACTTCCATGTCTGCATTCCTCAAGAGCCGCCGTCAACGCGAGTGGGTCAACCTGGGCGGACAGCTGATGATGACGACCGAATTCGACCGTCTCCGCGCCGACATCAAGAGCGGCAAGCTGGCCGACTGGAAAGACATCCACAAGCGCTACAATGACATCTGGAGGCGCTATCCCGTCGACAAGCTCCGCCACGCCTATCTCTCGCTCTGCTATCTGCTGGGTGTCGACAAGATGGACGCAACCCTCTGGCAAAAGGCCATTGACGAGGAGGTACGTATCCAGCGCTACATCTGCGACGAAGTGTACCGCACCCGCAAGAAAGACCACGACAATCCTTTCCGCCAGGCCACCTACCGCAACGCCGAGGAGATGACCGCCGCGATTGGAGAACTGGAAGACAACAGCTTCGTCCGTCAGATCCGTTCGGAGACCGAAGTCAACCTGAAACGCCTCGAAGAATTGCGTTTACGTATCTAAAACCATTTATTTCAATATGAATCTGAAAGACAATAAGTACGCCAAGTATTATCTGGTGCAGGAAATGATGGGGACCGTCCCCACCGTAGCCAAATTCGATCCCGCTTGCTCCAAGTTCGTCGCGGACTCCGTCCGCAAGACCGGCAAGATCTTCTTCACCGGCGAGGGTTCCTCCCGTCTGCTGCCGGCCAAGAACAGCCGCCGCGTGTCCATGACCTGGGGCCTGGCCACCGAGGTGCAGACCGACGGATCCCACCAGGCTGCACAGTATGACCTGAGCAAGTTCTCCGTGCTGATCGACTCCAACTCCGGCCGCACGAAGGAAGCCCTGATGCTTGCCAAGAAACTGCAGGCGGAAGGCCACAAGGAGACCTTCGCCCTGAGCGCCAACCCCGACACGCCGATCCGCCAGGCCTGTGCGGACGGCCACGTCCTCGGCTGCGGCTGGGAAGAGGCTGTGGCGGCCACCAAGAGCGTGGTCGAGCAGGCCCTCTTCTGCGAATCCATCTTCTGGCATCTGGCCGGCAAGGACATGAAGGCCGCCCTGAAGGGCCTTCCCGAGAAGCTCGAGCAGGCGATGACCCTGCCCGTTCCCGCTGAGGTTGTGGAATGGGTGAAGGGCGCCCACACCATCTACTTCGCCGGCTACAACGACGGCGTGGCGGAGGAGCTAACCCTCAAGACCAACGAGATCACCCGCCGCAAGAGCGACTTCCTGGAGGGCACCTACGCCGTCCACGGCATCGAAGAGGTGATGCAGGAAGGCGACATCGTGTTCCTGGTGGACCCGATCGAGAGCGAGTACGACAAGTTCCTGTCCGTCTTCAAGGGCGCCGGCGTGCACGTGGTGGCCATCAGCACCAAGCAGACGCCGTTCGAGAAGACCATCGTCGTGCCGGAGGCCGGCGAGATGCAGGCCTATGTGTACCTCTGCGCCGGATGGAACATCCTCGTCGAGGTGGGCATCAGCGACGGCATCAACCTCGACAAGCCGGAGCGCGCCCGCAAGGTCGGCAACGAAATGTAATCGGCGGGGCCAGCGTATGCGGTTTCTGACAAACCCTTCGACCGACCCCTGGTACAATATGTCGTTCGACGAGTACTGCCTGGAGCAGTATCCGTCGAACGACTGCTTTTTCTATCTTTGGCGCAACCGTCCTTCTGTGATCGTGGGCGCCAACCAGAACGTCTACACAGAGGTTAACCTCGCCTGCCTGGAAGCGAACGGCATCCGCCTGGCGCGGCGGGTCACGGGCGGCGGCGCCGTCTATCATGACCTGCAGAACCTCAATTACACCGTCATCGGGCGGGACGCCTCGCCGGAGCCCGTGGTGGCGGCGCTGCGCTCGCTGGGCGTTCCCGCGGAACTGACCGGCCGCAACGACATCTTCGTCGAAGGACGGAAGGTGTCCGGCTACGCGCGCCGTCTCTGGCGGGACCGCCAGATCATCCATGGCACGCTGATGTATGACGTGGACCTGGACACGCTGGCCCGCGCACTGGACGTGCCGGGCTCCAAGCTGGCCGCCAAGGGCATCGCCTCCGTGCGCAGCCGGGTGGCCAACCTCAAGGATTACCTGCCGCAGTTCACCTCGCTGGACGCGTTCCAGGCCGCCCTGCAGGAAATCCTGGCGGCAGGCGACGCCGAGCTGCCTTTCGACGAAGCGCGCCGGGCGGCAGTGCAGCGGCTCAGCGACGCGAAATTCTCTACCTGGGACTGGATCTACGGCCAGTCGCGCTCCGCGCAGATCGTCCGCTCAGGACGCCTGGCCTGCGGCACCGTCGAGGTGCAGCTGTCGCTCGACGGCGGCGTGATCCGCGAAGCCGCGTTCCGCGGCGATTTCCTCGGCGACCTGCCTGCGCAGGAGCTCGCCGACCGGCTGGTCGGGCTGCGCTTCGACCGGGAAACGATTGAGGCGGCCTTGCGGGCCGCCCCAGTCGATCGATTTTTCGACGGCGTTTCCGCCGACGAATTGCTCTATTTGCTCTTGTCCGGAGCGGCGGGGGTGCCCGGGAGCGGCTTGTAGTTCTTCAGCTCGCCCTTCAGGTATTCGACCGCCTTCTCCAGCTGGGCGTCCTTGCCGAGCCAGTCCTCGAACGGATTGATGTCCACCACGATGTCGGGATCGACACCGTGCCCCTCGATGATCCACTCGCCCTCCGTGGAATAGGAGGTGAAGAACGGGGTGCGCATGTCCTGCCCGTCCACGAACTGGCGGGAGCTGGTGATGCCCACGATGCCGCCCCAGGAGCGGGTGCCGATCAGCTTGCCCAGGCCCAGCTTGCGGAAGCCGTAGGGGAAGAGGTCGCCGTCGGAGGAGGAGTACTTGTCGATGAGGCAGACCTTCGGGCCGTAGAACGCCTCGTTCGGGACCGGCTGGTTGCCGCCGTTGCGGTACATGTTGACCCGGTACACCTCGCGCTGGAGGCGCTCCAGGATCATCGGCGAGACGTTGCCGCCGCCGTTCATGCGGTCATCCACGATGAGCGCCTTCTTGTCGAGCTGCGTGTAGAAGAGCTTGGTGAACATGTCCAGGCCCTCGGAGCCCATGTCGGGGATGTGGATGTAGCCGATTTCGCCATTGGAGAGCTTGTCCACCTTCTCGATGTTGGTCTGAACCCATTCGTAGTAGGCGAGGTTGGACTCGTCGTCCACGGGCTTGACATAGACCGTGCGGGCGCCCTTGCCGGAGGCGGAGGACGCGATCTTCAGGGAGACGGTCTTGCCGGCCTTGCCGATCAGCGCCTGGCCCGGATCCACCAGCTCCTTGGCCGGGGTGCCGTTCACCTCCACGATGTATTCGCCCACCTTCGCGTCCACGCCGGGGGCGCGGAGCGGGCAGCGCAGGGTGGCGTCCCAGTCGGCGCCGCGGAAGATCTTCTCGATGCGGAATGCGCCCGTGCCCTTGTCCTTGCTGTAGGTCGCGCCCAGCAGACCGGTGGCGATGCGCGGGATGTCGTGCTTCTCGCCGGAGGTGATGTAGGCGTGGCCGATGTTCAGCTCGCCGATCAGCTCGCCGATGAGGTAGGTGAGGTCATCGCGGTGCTTGACGTACGGCAGCATCTGGCCGTATTTCTCACGCATGTGGTTCCAGTCCACGCCGTGCATGTTCTCCACGTAGAAGTTGTCGCGCGTGATGCGCCAGCTCTCGTCGTAGATCTGCGCCCACTCGGCCTCGTGGTCGACCAGCATGTCGATCTCGTCGGTCGGGACGTTGCCGCCGCGGGAAGGGCCGCCGCCGAAGGCGACCACCTTGAACTTGCCCTCGCTGCGCACGAGCGCCTTCTTGGCGTCGGGCGTCAGCACCAGCGGCATGTCCGCCGGACCGTCGCCGGTCTGCAGGGTCTTGAGGTCGAAGGTCTTGACCGCAGCGGCGCCGCGTCCGCCGGGGCCGGCAGGGCCACCGGGACCGCCGGGGCCGCCGAAGGAGGTGTAGTACAGCTTGTCGCCGTCGGCGAGGATGAGGCGGTAGCGGCTGGCCGGGAGCGGCAGCGCCGTGACGCGCAGCGCGAGGCCGTCGACGTCGACCTTCGTGACAGGGGCGGGAGATCCGCCGGTCGCGCCGGCGGATGACGGGCTGGGAGCACCGGGTGCACCCGGACCGCCCAGACGCGGGCCTTTCGGCTCGTCCGCCTTGCTGTTCAGCGTGTATTCGTCATTCCCCAGCGTCAGCGGGTTCGGCGTGTCCTTCGCGAGCGGAAGGATAAAGACGTAGTCGGAGATGTTGTAGGACGCGTTCCACTCCACGTCGGAGTACTGCGAACGCAGCTCGCGGGAGGAAGTGAAGAAGAGATACTTGCCGTCGCGCGAGAAGAGCGGCTGCCCCGCCGGGTACCAGCGGTCGGTCACCTGGTAGCTCTTGCGGGCCTTGAGGTCGAAGAGCCAGAGGCCGCTCATGTAGTTGGGCATCTCGGTCGTGTAGGCCGCCCAGGCGCCGTCCGGCGACAGGGTGAAGGCGCGGATGGCCGCATTCTCGCCCACGATGATGCGCGTGAGCGCCTTGCTGTCCACGTCCAGCTCGTACACGTCCCAGTGCAGGGTAGAGAAGTAGAGCTTCTTGCCGTCCGGGCTCCACTGCAGGTTGGTAGGATAGCCCTCGCCAAAGGAAGTCAGGCGGGTGGCCTGCGTCATGTTGTCCGCGGGAGCGGTGTAGACCTCATATTCGCCGGAGGCGTCGGAGAACCAGGCGATGCGGGAACCGTCCGGGCTCCACTCCGCCTCGCGCTCGTGCGAACCCGGCGAACGGGAAATGTTTACCACCGGACCCTTCTCGGCCGGCAGGGAGAAGATGTCGCCGCGGGCGACCATCAGCACGCGCTTGCCGTCGGGGGAGAGGCTGTAGCCGTTGATGGCCAGGTTGCCGCTGCGGTACTCGGTGCGGCTCCAGACGTTGTCGTCGGCGAGCTGGATCGTGACCTTCTCGGCCGCGCCCTTGCGCACGTCGTATTTGTAGATGTAGCCGCCGTTCTCGAAGACCACGAAGCCGTCGGCGCTGTGGGCCGGGAACTTGCAGTCGTACTCAGTGAATTCGGTCACCTTGCGGGACTGCTTGCTTTTCGTGTCGTAGACGAAGAGGTTCATCGTCCGGTCGCGGTCGGAGAGATAGTAAATCTCATTGCCGATCCACATCGGGAAGATGTCCTGGGCATCGTTGTCCGTGATCTTCTCAAGCTTGGTGGTGCCCACGGTGTTGATCCAGATGTCGTCCGCCTGGCCGCCCCGGTAGTATTTCCAGGTGCGGAATTCGCGGAACATGCGGTTCATCGCGAGCTGCTTGCCGTCCGGCGAATAGGAGCAGAAGCCGCCTTCCGTCGTGGGGATGAACTCCGGCAGGCCGCCCTGGGCGTCCACCTTGCAGAGCTGCGCCCGCAGGCCGCTGAAGCACCACTGCTTGCTGCGGTAGACAATCTGCTTGCCGTCGGGGGTCCAGCCCATCACGATGTTGTTGGGGCCCATGCGCTCGCCCACCTGGTCGCGCCCCACGAGGGCGCTGTAGGTGATGCGTTTGGGCTCGCCGCCCGTGATCGGAATGGTGTAGACCTCGGTATTGCCGTCATACTGGGCCGTGAAGGCCACGGTCTGGCCGTCCGGCGAGATCTTCGGGAAGCACTCGTAGCCGACGTCGGAGGTGAGCTTGACCGCCCGGCCGCCGTCGATGCCGACGCTGTAGAGATTGCCTGCGTAGCAGAAAACGATCTTGCCGCCGCCCACGGCGGGGAAGCGGAGCAGGCGCGCCTCGTCCTGCGCGGACGCTGCCAGCAGCGGAAGCGCCAGGGCCAGGGAGGCGATACCCAGGAGTAATTTCTTCATCATATTAATAATTCAAGGATTTGCGGTAGTTGTAGCCGGCCTGTTCGAGGACGGCGAATTCATGCTCGCGCAGCACGCGCAGGAAGCGGAACCAGTCGCGCTGCCCCGCGGGGCACCACTGCACCTCGGAGAGGGCGAGCATGCGCGGGAGCAGCATGTATTCCAGCTGTTCCGGCGTGGAGATGTATTCCGTCCAGAGGTTCGCCTGCACGCCGAGGATGTGGTGTGCGCCCGCCGGGTCGATGCCTTCCAGCGGGTCCATCGAATAGACCTTCTCCAGCGGGACGTAGCCGCCGATGCTCAGCGGTTCCGTCGAAGGATCTTCCGCCTGGCAGTAGTCGAAGTAGCAGTGGGAAGTCGGGGTCAGGATGGCATCGAAACCCTCGGCGGCGGCCTGGATGGCGCCCTCCGTGCCCCGCCAGGACATGACGGTCGCGCCGGGGGCGAGCTCCCCTTCGAGGATCTCGTCCCAGCCGATGATCTTCTTGCCTTTCGTGGCCAGGAAGTCCTGCACGCGCTTGGTTACGTAGTTCTGCAGGTACTGTTCGGCCGTGAAGCGGCCGTCGTCCTGCAGCCCCAGCGTGCGGATCAGCGCCTGGCAGTCCGGGCAGGCCTTCCACGCGGTCTTGGGACATTCGTCCCCGCCGATGTGGATGTATTCGCCCGGGAAGAGCTCCGCCACCTCGGTCAGCACGGCCTCCAGGAAGGCGAAGGTGCTCTCCTTGCCTACGCAGAGGACCTGGTCGGACACGCCCCACCTCGTCCAGGTGGTGTAGGGGCCGCCGGTGCAGCCCAGTTCCGGATAGGCGGACAGCGCCGCCAGCATGTGGCCGGGCAGGTCGATTTCCGGCACCACGGTGATGCCGCGCGCCGCTGCGTAGTCCACGATCTCGCGTATCTGCTCCTGCGAGTAGAAGCCGCCGTAGCGGATGCCGTCGTTGGACGAGAAGTCGTGGCCGACCATCGTGCCCTCGCGCCAGCAGGCGATCTGGCTCAGCAGCGGGTAGGATTTTATTTCGATGCGCCAGCCCTGATCGTCGGTGAGGTGCCAGTGGAAGCGGTTCAGCTTGAACATGGCCATCACGTCGAGGTAGCGCTTGATCTCGTCGATCTCCCAGAAATGGCGGGAGCAGTCCAGGTGCATGCCGCGCCAGGCGAAGCGCGGCTCGTCGCGGATGATGCAGCCGGGCAGCACCCAGCGCTCCTTCTCCGCCGTCCGCTGGCCGTAAATGGCCGCGGGCAGCATCTGCCGGAGCGTGTGCAGGGCGTAGAGGACGCCGACGTGGCCGCTCGCCCGGACGACAAGGCGGCCGGAGGCGACTTCGATCACGTAGGCCTCCGGGGCCAGGTCGGCGTCGCGCAGGAAGATGGCGCCCTTTACCTTGCCCGCGGCGAGCCCCTGCTCGAGCCCGGGCGGCGCGGAGAAGGGACAGATCTTGCCGCTGACATAGCCCAGGTGGGAAGCGAAATCCCGGACGGCGGCACGGGTCTGCTCGCCGAAGGCCGGATCGCATTTGAACGGCTTGCCGCTTATGCGGAGGCTTCCCTTGCCCGGCACGACCTCCGCCGGCCGGGGGACGATGTCCTCGAGCGCACCCGCCCGCGCGGACACGGCGAACAGGCACAGAATACCCATGAGCAGGAAACGTTTCATCGGGTTAAAGATAATCAATAAATCAACAGACCGAGCACCCCGGCGCCCAAAATGATGGCGATCGGGCCGGCTTTCTTGGAGATGCCGAGCGCGAAGGCGGCGGCGAAGATGATCCAGGACGTCCAGTCCGGGAAACTCTCCCGGATCAGGTTCAGCTGCAGATGCAGGCCGTCCCACTGCGTCCGGAAGATGAGGACGAGCGCCGCCGCGCCGATCAGTCCGGCCACGGCCGGCCGCAGGGCGCGCATCATGTCCGCGAAGGAGTGTCCTTCGTGGAAGCGGTAGAATATCCGGATGATGAAATAGAAGACGAGGAAGGAGGGGAGCACCACCGCGAAGGTGGCCAGCACCGAGCCGAATATGCCGCCCAGCTGGCCGAAACCGGCCCCGTACATCACCTCATAGCCCACGTACGTGGCGCAGTTGATGCCGATCGGCCCCGGCGTGGACTGGGAGATGGCCACGATGTCCGTGAACATCTCCTGCGTGATCCAGCCGTGCGCTGTCACCACCTGCCCCTGGATGAGGGACAGCATCGCCCCGCCGCCACCGAAGTTGAACAGCCCGATGAAGAAGAAGGTGAAAAACAGTTGTCCCAGCAGTCCCGTCATGGCGTTCTCTTCTTTTGAAGGATCAGGGAAACGGAGACGGAGACCGAAATGGTCACGAGAACGATCCAGATCGGGGATATTTTCAGGAAGGCGACACCCAGCAGGGACGCCAGGGCGATCAGCCAGGTCCACCAGGACTTGCAGCCGGCCTTCGCCATCCGCACGGCGGGGACGAGGATCAGCGCCACGGCGGCCGGTCGGACGCCCTGGAAGAAACGGCGCACGTATTCATTCTCCTGAAACTGCGTGAAGAAAATCGCGATCAGCAGGATGATGACCAGCGAAGGCAGTACGGCTCCCAGCGCAGCCACGATGCTGCCGGGGAGGCCCTTGATCCTATGGCCGGTGAAGATGGCCATGTTGACGGCCAGCAGGCCCGGGGCGCTCTGCGCCAGCACGATCAGGTCCTGGAAGTCCTCCTCGCTGATCCAGCCGCGCTTGACCAGCGACTCCTCGATCAGCGGCAGCATCGCATATCCGCCTCCGATGGTGAACGTCCCCACCTTGGCGAATACGCAAAACAGATTCCAGAGTGATGCCGTCTGTGCCATACCGATGATTACTTGCTGATTTTCGCTCCGAGGGAATTTTTCTTCGGCGGTGCGGCCGGAGCCGGTTCGGTGCGGACGGTGGAAGCCGGGTCGGCGGCCCAGCGGGCGTAGAGGGTCAGGTCGCCGTCGAGGCGGACCTGGTAGTACATGTTGACGCGCACGCCGCCCGTCGGCGCGCTGTACCATCCCTCGAAGCGGAATCCCGGCCGTACCGGGATGGGGAGCGGACCGAAGAGGCCGCCTTCGGCGACGGTCTTGCCGCCTGCGCGGACCGTGCCTCCGGCCGGGTCGAAGCGGACCTGATGCCGTATGATGCCGGGATTCTCGTAGTCCGGGGCCACGAGGTAATAGAGGCGTCCGTCACCGTCGGTCAGGACGCCGTCCGACTTGCGGACGGTGTAGTAGTCCTCGGTGACCTTGTTGCCGTCATTGCCTTCGACCGTGTACAGGGTCACCGTGTTGCCCTGCACGCTGGCGCGGCGGAAGATGGCCGTGTGCCCCAGCGATTTGTCAGCTTCGTGCTCGTCGAGGTCCCAGGCCCAGAGCAGGATGTCGCCCTCGCGCGGGGTGTAGCCGCCGCCTGCGAAGCTGAGTTCGTTCCAGCGGTAGTAGCGGGACGGGGTGTTCTGCGTGAAGCGGCCGGCGTTGGCGCCGCGGCTGTCGCGCAGGATGTTCTCGGGCAGGCCCGACATGCGTACGCACCAGGTGCCGAATTCGGAGCACCAGGCGTTGCCGCTGCTCTCCAGGAAGCGTCCGTACTCGGAGAAGTCCTTGTTGCCGCGGGTGTTGCCGCCGCCGTAGTCGTCCTCGCTGTTGCCTTCGTGGTAGCCGACCTGCGAGAGGGCGACGGCGATCATGTCCTTGCGGAAATCACCGCTCAGCTCCGCCGCGCAGAGCCGCTGGAAATAGACGCTGGCGGTGTAGCCTTCGGCCTCCACGGCGTCGGAATCTTCCCTGATCTGCGCGGCGGCCGGTGGAGGCGTGGCGGCGCCGCCGTTATCCTTGCCCCAGTGGGCATACAGGGTCATGTCCCCGTTGAGGAAGGCCTTGCGGTAGGCCGTAATCTTCTTGCCGCCCTGCCTGGCGGTGTACCAGCCTTCGAAGCTGGCGCCGTCCTTCCGGGGAATCGGGAGCAGACCGTAATACGCGCCGTAGTAGACCTGCTTGCGCGCGACGGGCGAGGTGCCGCCGGCGGGGTCGAAGCGCACGGTATGGCGCGGCAGGGTGTCGAGAACCGAGGGGAGGAACTGCAGGACCTCCATGCAGTCATACTTGGAGGAACCCGAGACGTAATTCAGGTTCTTGCCGTCCGCGCCGTTGAACTCCCGGACGATCCATTCCACTTCTGGGTTGCCGTTCCAGGTGCCGATGACGACGGTGTTGCCTTTCGTGGAAACCGACTTCACGAGGGCATAGTGCCCGGCCCGCAGGTGCAGGATGTCGCCGGGCTTGATCTCGTAGTCGCCGCCCGCATAGCGCGTCCGGCTCCACTGGATATGGTCTTCGTCCTCGTCATTGTTCTTGTACTGGCTGGCCGCGTCGGGGATGCCGGCCAGCGCGAGGCACCAGCCGCAGAACTGACCGCACCATCCGCCGTATTCGCCCACTTCCGCGAGTCCCGGCCGCCAGAGCCAGTCCGGCGTGCCGACGAAGTAGTTGTATTCCGTGTAGTCCTTGCGGCCTTTGGCGTTGCGGCCGTCGAGGTCCTCGAAGCTGTCGCCCTCGTGGTATCCTTCCTGGGTGGCGGCAATCGCGATGGCGTCCGCGGCGAGGTCGCCGGTGAGCGCCACCTGCGTCAGGTTCCGGTAATATTTGCTGGCGCGGAACGGCTCCGAGAAATCCGGGTGCAGCCACAGACAGCCGTTGTAGACATAGCGGCCGAAGCTGATGTCGCTCTCGCGCCCGGCGTATTGGACTTCTTCGAGGGACGTACAGCCGTAGAAAGCGTAGTTCCCCACGCTGCGCAGGCTGGCCGGCAGGCTCACCCGCTCCAGGTGCTCGCATTTATAGAAAGCGTTCTTCCCGATGCTCTCAACCCCTTCCGGAACGACGATCTCCCGGATGTTCAGCCGGGCGAACGCATCCTTCCCGATGGATTTGATGCCGGCGGGGAGGATGACCTGTGTGATGTGGTCCCGCCGGCCGTTGTAGTTGGAGCAGGGCCAGGAATTGTCACCGCCGATGGCCCGCACCGGCACGCCCTCGATCACGGACGGGATCTTCCCGCCGGTCCAGGCATAGGGAATGAAGGTGATCTCCCCGGTCTCTTTGTTGAAGCCCCACCAGGCTCCGTCGATCTTGTAATATTTGTCTTCCTGCGCACCTACGCGCACAAGGGAAACCAACAGGCACAGTATGCCCAGAGTCAGGATTCGTTTCATCGGGGTAAAGATACTCAATTAATCAACAGCCTGAGCATCCCGCACTCCCAAATGAGGACGATCAGGCCTCCTTTTCGGCCAGCATTGCGTTGGTCTTAGCTGCGAAGTGCTTGTACATCAGAGCGTTGACTGCTACGGCATAGGCGCAGCCCACGATGACCGTCAGGGGGACCAGGACGAAGTTCGCCTTCGGGATGAGCACGAAGATGCCGCAGACGAGGCCGATGAGTGCGCCGGTGAGCATCTGGATGAAGAAGATGCGCCATTTCTCGCCGAGCGTGATATCATAGCTCAGGGTAAGGCTCTTGAGGGGGGACGTGCCCTTGTCGATCAGCAGATACATGGCGAAGCCCCAGGCCAGCGAGAGGATGATGGCCGGAACGAACAGGAAAGCCATCGCGGCGGTGGTGCCGATGCTCAGCAGGCCCAGCAACAGGAAGAAATTTCCGAAGTACTTGAAGTTCTCCTTGGCGAAGATGGACAGCGGATCCACCACTTCTCCCCGGCTCATGGCGATCACCGCCTTGTACAGGCCGACGGTCGTGCCGACGTTCAGATACGGGATCCAAACGGTCAATACATATAAGATGACGAGGAGAATGAGCGGCAGGACATTTTTGATGGCGAGCTGGAAAGCATCCTTGATAGTTTCCACCACATTGATTTTCGGATAATCCATAAGAGGTTAGCGCTTTAGTTCAGCATCAAATATCGCGAAAAAAAGCGAGGAAAAAAATAGAAGAAAAAATTTGTGAATAAATTTGGTGAATTCAAAAAAGTGGTTTACCTTTGCAGTCCCTTTCCGAGAGGAATGGACAAGATCATTGAAAATACTGGAAGATAAGTACAAGCAAGTACCGAGAAACTAAGAATCGAGAGCGTTGATTTCTTTGGAAATTGATGAGTGTCAGGAGAAGACTAAGTAGTATAAAAAATATACAAAGAAGAGTTTGATCCTGGCTCAGGATGAACGCTAGCGGCAGGCTTAACACATGCAAGTCGAGGGGCAGCGCGGGGTAGCAATACTCTGGCGGCGACCGGCGAAAGGGTGCGTAACGCGTGAGCAACTTGCCCGTATCTGGGACATAAGCGGTGGAAACGCCGTCTAATTTCCCATAACAACAGAGGCCGCATGACCTTTGTTTGAAAGATCCG
>Ga0310696_10005099_pt1 | contig 15923 bp, 10 predicted proteins | sample AusTroGonzalo_MG_4_FD_203885 | JGI IMG/M metagenome (GOLD analysis project Ga0310696, IMG submission 203885) | Bovine rumen microbial communities from tropical cattle in Woodstock, Queensland, Australia - Gonzalo_02 (v2) (version 2) | ecosystem: Host-associated > Mammals > Digestive system >...
AAATTGAATCAAGAGAAATCGCTGAAAAATTTCAATTCGGTCTGTCTTATTTGATCAGAGAATCGAATTTAGCAAAGACTGACAATATTGTAGAACTTCTATTAGCTTATAAGAACAAAACACCAATTAAAAAAGCAGAGGTCCTTGAAAAAATAAAGGTTCCGTATGAATCTGTTTTCGAAAATATTTCTTTATTGCTCAAATGTTACAAAGCTGAAAATCCTTTACATCACGCGTGTAGATTGGGTAATATGGACGTCGTAAAATATATGGTAAAACACGGAGCGGATGTTAATTATGACGATAAACATACAGAACCCCCGTTGTTCGAGGCGTGTAAATCAGAAAATGAAGACATTGTAAAATATCTGGTAGAACACGGAGCAGATATTAATAAAGAAAATTACTTCGAAGAAACCCCGTTGTTCTATGCGTGTAGATCAGGAAATGAAGACATTGTAAAATATCTGGTAGAAAAAGAAGCGAACATTAATAAAGAGAATATAGTTGGAGGAACCCCGTTGTTCTATGCGTGTAAATCAGGAAATGAAGACATTGTAAAATGTCTGGTAGAAAAAGAAGCGAACATTAATAAAGAGAATATAGTTGGAGGAACCCCGTTGTTTGCGGCGTGTGAATCAGGGAGTGAAAACATTGTAAAATATCTGGTAGAACACGGCGCGGATGTTAATAAGGTGAATGACGAAGAAGAAACTCCGTTGTTCGCTGCGTGTCAAGAAGATAATGCAAGCATTGTAAAATATCTGGTAGAACACGGAGCGGATGTTAATAAGGTGAATGACGAAGAAGAAACCCCGTTGTTCGCTGCGTGTCAAGAAGGTAGTGCAAGCATTGTAAAATACCTAGTAGAACATGGAGCAGATGTAAATTTGCAAAATAACGCAGGCAGAACAGCTTTAATGTTCGCAGCACAAGAAGGATACGCAGAGATCGTTCGGGAACTTTTGAAAAAAGGAGCACTTACCGATTTAACGGATAACGAAGGTCATAACGCCCTGTGGTTTGCCGGCCAAAATAATCATAATGATATTGTTGAAGTTTTAAATTCTGTTGCTCGATAGTGTGATGTGTTATTAATCCAGCGCCCTTTCTAGGGCGCTTTTTTCATAAAAATATTCGGTAAATTTAACATTCTTAACAAAAAAACTATTGCAAATTTGTTTGACACATAATATAAGATTATTAAATTGTTTTTACATTAAAAACTAAAAAGATTTTGCAAAATTGATCAATTTGCAGAACGGTGTTGATGAATGGTTTATCGGCATCGGCAAGGTCGGATATGCTTACGCGGTGTAGGTGTATCCAAATACATTAAACTTGAAAGGATGACAATATGAAAAAGACCTTAATTATTGCAAGTATGTTGTTTACATCAGCAACTGTGTGGGGAATGATGCCGAACGATCCGAATGGAAGTTCTGGAAAAAATCACAAACGAAATTATGCTGAATTTTCAGAAAATACAGAAGAGAGCAGCCGCAATGTAAGACCAAAAAATTCTACAAGTGAGTTACTTGATTCTGCTTCAGAAGATGAAATAGCTGGTTTTCTACCTCCTCTTACAGAAGAAGATATGAAAGAGCTTGGTTTAGTTTAAAATACTCCAGGGAAATAGTGATTGATTTTTATGGCTTCTGTAAGGAAGCCTTTTTTATTGATTCTATACGTATTTTTTTTGAAAATTATTGACATTTTGAAGCAAAAGAGCTATATATGAAAGTGCATGCAGCGATGATGTTGTGTGTCGGATTCGGATGCCTATGGTAGGGTTCGATCTGTTTGGATGTGAGACGCCTTTTGGGTTTCACGGTTTACAATTTGCCTTATGAAAGGGGATTATTATGTCTAAAGTTATTGGTATTGATTTAGGAACAACTAACTCATGTGTCGCGATTATGGATGGCGCGAACCCGCGTGTTATTGAGAATACGGAGGGAGTAAGGACTACGCCGTCTGTGGTAGCTTTTACCGACAGCGGAGAAAAGCTGGTCGGACAGGCTGCAAAGCGCCAGGCTGTTACTAACTTTAAAAACACATTTTATGCAATAAAAAGATTAATCGGAAGAAGAGCAAGCGACGAATATTTGAAGAAATATCACCCGGCTTACGAAATTGTGTCGGCGGATAACGGAGACGCTTGGGTTTCCTCTCGCGGAAAGAAATACAGTCCGAGCCAGATCAGCGCATTTACTCTGCAGAAGATGAAGGAAGCCGCTGAAAACTTCTTGGGAGAAAAAGTTACTGAAGCTGTTATTACTGTTCCGGCTTACTTCAACGATGCTCAGAGACAGGCGACAAGAGACGCAGGAAAGATTGCCGGTCTGGATGTTTTGAGAATCATCAACGAGCCAACGGCCGCAGCTTTGGCCTATGGTCTGGATAAAAAGAGCTCGGGAATGATCGCGGTTTACGACCTCGGAGGTGGAACTTTCGATGTATCCATTCTGGAGATCGGCGACGGAGTATTCGAAGTTAAAGCGACCAACGGAGATACATTCCTCGGAGGTGAAGACTTCGATAAGAGAATCATTGATTTCTTGGCGGAAGAGTTCAAGCGCGACAACAACATCGATTTGAGAAATGACAGTATGGCTCTTCAGAGATTGAAGGAAGCTGCGGAAAAAGCGAAGATCGAGCTTTCCAGCGCGATGGAAACCGACATCAACCTTCCGTTCATCACGGCGGACGCGACAGGTCCAAAGCACCTGACCGTAAAATTAACAAGGGCGAAATTGGAGTCTTTGGTTGACGATATCATCAAAAAAACTCTTGAGCCTTGTCGCAAAGCGTTGCAGGATGCGGGAGTATCGGCGAAAGATATCAACGAAGTCGTTTTAGTCGGTGGTATGACTCGTATGCCGAAAGTTGTCGAGTGTGTAAAGGAATTCTTCGGAAAAGAGCCGCACAAGGGAGTTAACCCGGACGAAGTCGTGGCTGTCGGAGCAGCAATTCAGGGTGGAGTATTGAAGGGCGACGTAAAAGACGTTCTGTTGCTCGATGTTACTCCGTTGTCCCTAGGAATTGAGACTCTCGGTGGAGTGTTTACTCGATTGATCGACAGGAACACAACCATTCCTACGAAAAAGAGTCAGATTTTCTCGACTGCGCAGGATAACCAAAGTGGTGTTACGATCAGAGTCTTCCAGGGTGAAAGAGAGATCGCAGCAAACAACAAGCTTCTCGGACAGTTCGATTTGCAGGACATACCTCCGGCACCGCGCGGAGTACCGCAGATCGAAGTCACATTTGATATAGATGCCAACGGAATCGTTCACGTTTCGGCGAAAGATAAAGCGACGAACAAGGAACAGTCCATTAGCATCAAGGCATCTGGCGGATTGAGCGATGATGAAATCAATCAAATGGTAAAAGATGCGGAAGCTCATGCTGATGAAGACAAAAAGCGTCGTGATTTGATCCAACAGCGTAACGCTGCTGAAGAAATGATCAACGGAGCTAACAAAATGCTGTCCGAGAACGGTGACAAGATTTCCGAGGAATTGAAAACCGAGATTAAAACGGAAACCGAGAATGTTAAGAAAGTTTTGGAGAGCGAAAACGCTGAAGAAATCAAACAGGCTTCTGACAAGTTAATGCAGGTCATGATGAAAGCCGGCGAGTTGATCTACAAGGCGACACAGCAGGCACAACCTGGAGCAGACGCAGCGGGAGCGGCAGGTGCTCAGGCGAATGCTGAAACTCCAAAAGATGACAACGTTGTCGATGCGGACTACGAAGTGAAAGAGGAAGGTAAATAATCTTCTGTTTTTTAAAGGCGTGTGTTCATGCATGCGCCTTTTTTCTATCAAAAGAATTGCTGAGGAACTGCCATGGACTACTATCAAACTTTGGGACTACCCAAGAGCGCGTCTGCGGATGAAATCAAGAAAGCTTATCGAAAATTGGCGATGAAATATCACCCTGATCGAAACAAGGGAGACAAAAAAGCCGAAGAAAAATTCAAAGAGGTGAATGAGGCCTACGAAACACTAAAAGATCCGCAGAAAAAAGCAGCATATGATCGCTACGGACATGATGCTTATAAAAACGCGGCCAGCGGAGGTGGGTTCAATCCTGGAGCCGGTGGAGGATTCGGCGGATTCTCAGGTAGTGGATTCGGCTTCGATTTCGGCGGTGACGCTTCGGGATTTTCCGATATCTTCGAAGATTTCTTTGGAGGTGCCATGGGCGGCGGAGCTCGGGCAGGAAGAGCTGAAATGCGCGGAAACGATCTGCGCTACGACGCAACCATCACTCTGGAAGATGCATTCCGCGGAAAAGATATCGAACTGAACATGCGCACCAATGTAAAATGTGACGACTGTAAAGGCACGGGATCTGAAGGCGGCGTCAAACCAAAAACCTGTCCGTCATGTCGCGGAACAGGGCGCATGAGATTCGCTCAGGGATTTTTCTCGGTCGAAAGAACATGTTCGGCGTGTAACGGAACTGGACATATTATCGAAAATTCCTGTAAGAAGTGCCGCGGTGCAGGACGAGTCAGCAAAAACAGAAACATCAAAGTTTCAATTCCGGCAGGTATTGAAAACGGCGCGAGAATCAGACTTTCAGGAGAAGGTGAAGCCGGAATCAGAGGCGGTCGCACAGGGGATTTGTATATATTCGTCACAGTCAAATCTCACAAGTTATTTACGCGAGAAGGCAGCTCAATCCACTGCGATGTTCCTGTTTCAATAGTCACAGCAGCGCTGGGCGGAGAAGTTGAAGTTCCTACAATCGACGGGAAAAAAGCCGTGGTGAAGGTGCCGGCAGGAACTCAGTCAGGGCAGATTCTCAAACTGCGCGGAAAAGGAATGACCATAGTCCGAAGCTCATTGCGCGGAGACATGTTCGTTCACGTCAATGTCGAAACTCCGGTCAATCTCACAGACCATCAGAAAGAGCTGCTGCGCGAATTCGATAAAGATCACAAAGCTCATCCGAAATCCGAGGGCTTTTTCGCAAAAGTGAAGGAATTCTGGCACGAGTTGTGAGTGATTATTTGGAGAGTTTAGACATGATGGGAGGAGATTTCGATTATATACCTTGATTCAATAATAAAAAATATCGAAGATCTTTGGCGTAAAATAAGCAAAAAATCTATCGTTATTCTTTTTAGGTGTGCTTCTCTCTCAGGTGATGCCGATACACTAGAAAGATTGATTGGGCACGGCGTAGATATCAACAACACAAACAAACATGGAACTACTCCTTTGTTGTTGGCCGTAAAGAATAGCCGCCTGGAAGCTGTAAAATATCTTATCAAAAATGGAGCAAGTACAAATAAAGCCAAAAACGATGGCACTACGCCTTTGTTATTAGCCACTCAAGAGGGCGACGAAGATATCATAAAATATTTGATTGAGAATGGAGCTGACGTCAATAAACCAAACAATGATGGACACACTGCGCTATATATAGCGGCACGAGATGGTTATACAGATATTGTTGAGTATTTAGTTGAATGCGGCGCCGAAATTGATAAATCAGCAAGTGATGGTGCCACTCCTCTATTAGAAGCGGCACAAAATGGTCGTGAAGAGATTGTGGAATATTTAGTTAAACACGGTGCCGATGTTTGCAAACCAAATAAGAATGGAGATACTCCGTTATCCGTAGCAGAGCAAGAAGGATACGAAGATATCGCAAAATATTTAGGCAAAAGTTAAGGAATTTTGGCGTGAGTTGTGAGCGGATGTGCGGAGAAATTTTCCGTAAAAATCGACACAAAAATTAACTTTTTGTTAACCTTTAACGACGAGCACCCCCACGTCCCCCGCCCTTGGGAGAGTAACATAAAAAGGTTAAGAAAATGCAAATTAACCTTTTGTTAACTCTTGGGTCTGATAATAATTCGGAGAATTTTGAAAATAAGGGGTAAGGTCATGAAAAGATATATATATTTATTGTTGTTTTCCGCTGCGATGTTTGGTGGATGCGATGAGTTTTCTCCGCAAATCGAAAATTCGGTCGATATTCAAAACTCTCACGACAAGAATTTAACTGAAGTTGTACTAAAAGCTGATGAGTTAAAAGATTTAAAATGGGAAGGACAAAATTTTTCTAAACTCAAAAAGCTGAAGATAAAGGGAAATATCAGAGATAAGCAAAATTTCCTGAGTCAGGTATCAATTTTGTTATCAAAAGCCCCAAACTTAGAAGAATTGCAAATAATTGAGTGTAACTTAACAGCTTTTCCCGAAAATATCAGAAACTTAAAGAAATTAAAAAAATTGAGGTTAGAACATAATGAAATTTCCGCATTGCCTGATTTTATCGGAGATCTGACTCAGTTAGAAGAGCTGATTATCGAATGGAATAACCTAAAATCAGTTCCAAAAACCATCGGAAATTTAACGAAATTAAAGATACTTGATCTTCAGTGGAATCCTATATCATCACTTCCTGAATCCATCGGAAATTTAACTCAATTAACTGTATTAAATTTGCAAGGCGATTTGCTGAAATCATTGCCGAAATCTATTGGAAATTTGAGAAATCTCATCTACTTAGATGTCGGAGAGAATATGCATATCAAAACTCTTCCCGAAAGCATGAAAAATCTACAGAAATTAGAGAAGTTGAATATCTGCGGAAATCATTTAACATCAATCCCGAGCTGTGTAGGTGATTTAAAAAATCTAAAAGCTTTGGTAGCGTGGGGCAATCCAATAATTTCAATCCACGAAAATGTCTGTAATTTGAAAAATCTGAAGATGTTATCTCTAGGATTTAGTAACCTGAAATCAATTCCTGAATCGATCGGGAAATTGAAAAATTTGGAAACCCTATATTTGGAAAACCTTGAGCTGGAATCTCTTCCCGAGAGCATGGGAAATTTGAAGAAACTGAAAACATTAGATCTTTCAGGAAGGGAACGAAAAAGTAAGTTAACCACGATTCCTGATTGTGTTTTCGAACTTTCGAATCTGAAAAATTTGTACGTATCGCGTAATCAGCTGGTTTCGATTTCCGAAAAAATAGAGAAATTGAAAAACTTAGAGGAGTTTAGCGTATCCGAAAATCAATTGGTTTCAATTCCTGAAAGCATAGGAAAATTAAAAAAATTGAAGAGACTAGATATAGACCACAATCAGTTGGATTCACTCCCTGAAAGCATAGGAAATTTGATAAAAAATCAGGACACCCCGCGCGAAGTGCCCTAATTTTTGACGATTATTCTTTAGCTCCATGTTCTACTAAATACTTCTTGATTGTGTCACTCTTTGCATAAAGAAGTGGAGTTCTTCCCTTTTTATCTGCTTTATTGACATCAGCTCCGTGTTCTACCAGATATCTTACCATCATTTCATTACCTTTTTTACACGCAACGAGCAACGGAGTCTTACCCTCTACACGTGTATTAGTAAGGCTTCCCTTGCTACATACCTGCTTATTGACATCAGCTTCGTGTTCTACCAGATATTTTACAATGTTTTCATGGCCGTTTACACACGCATATAACAACGGAGTACTATCACACTCATCTGCTTTATTAACATTAGCCCCGTGTTCTACCAGACATTTTACAATGTTTACATTTTTTTGTTCACACGCCCAGAACAACGGAGTTTCTTCTCCGTCATTCACCTTATTAACATTCGCTCCCTGTTCTACCAGATATTTTACGACGTTTTCATGACCTTCTCGACACGCATGGAACAACGGAGTATTACCCCTCATATCTACTTTATTGACATCAGCTCCGTGTTCTACCAGACATTTTACAATGTTTTCAACCACCCCTAGCTTATAGGCCCTATACGACTTACACGCAAAAAACAACGGGGTTAGTCCTCCGCTATTTTCTGCATTAACATCCTCTCCATATTCTATCAAATATTTTACAGCTTTTTCATAACCTCTGTCACATGCACGAAACAACGGAAGAGAAAAATTTCCTGATTCACAAAAAGCCCAAACGTCTTTAAAAGCTTCCTCCGTATATAATTTTTCAAAGTTATTCAAATCTAAAATTTTAGATTCATTCAAATCTAACATCTGCTTTACCTTATCAGCCTCGACGAGATCGGTTTTCTTAACAAGGATTGTTAACAGCTGCTCCGCAGCGTTATCAAGTAATTGTTTAGAATGTTTGAAATTACATCTCCTTCGAGCCTCGTTGATGTCGTCACCTTTTTCAACCCATTGGATTATTGTCCTTTGTGCTAGAATATATTGGCATACCTCCATTAATGAAAGTCCATTCTCGGAAATGTATTTAGATACTTCTTTAAATATGTTAGAACTATCAAAAGCGCTATAAAAACTATCAGAGCTACTTAGGCTAGAGCTGCTGGACGAGCGGGACAAATTGTTTTGTTCTCCAGCACCGTAGTTCACTGCAAAAGTCTCTCCATACAATAATGCGGAAATCGCACAAAAACCTGTTAAAATAAGTTTCATATTATTCTCCCTTTCTATTTATCTATTCATCAAAATAACCCAAATTGGTAAATAAATAATTAATTTTTTGCAAAAAAAACAGTAAAATTAAAAAAAAAAAAAAAAAAAAAAAAAATAATCTAGAGCCAAGGGGAATTAATAAATTACCGGTTCCTCTTTTTCGAGATTACATACAATATTTACCTACCGTAACTTTAGGCATTTTCAAAATCCCTTTTAATAGAAATATGGTCCATTTTTCTAGAAAAATTAAGCCGACTAATAATTTTTCTAATTTTAAAGATTGAAAACAAAATTCTTTTGCCGCACTTTGTTTTAATATTATTCTTTTTCAAAACATCTTAATTTTATTTAAATTTTTATAACACTATTTAATAAAGTTTGGTACACTGGCGCAGTATAAAAGCATGTCAGATAAAAAAGGAGATAAAACAGTGAAAAAGGCTTTTTTTGTTTCAATGTTGATTGCATCAGCTAACGTGTTCGGAAATAATCCATTTCAACCAGACGCTCAGATACAAAGAGAAAACAAGCGGCAAATGGAAGTCACAAGAAATTTTCTGAATCAATTCGATGAAGCATTGAAAAAAAGTGATAGATTTGCAAAGGAATATCTGTACGCATGGGGTGCATCTGTCAGTTTTACTCGCCAGGACAGAGATGCAAATTTAAGAGTCCTTTGCGAAAGAATAGGAAGTTTCCTGTTAATCACAGCTCTAAAACATGAAAAATATAACATAGTAAATTTTTTAAAAGATCATGGTGCTGACGCAGACAAAACATTTTGTTATGTAATGCAGTAAGACGCTAAAAAAATAATTACTAAGATAGAAAAAGCGGGAAGAAGTTACTGAAAATCCGGTGGATTTATAGGCTGTTTCTTCCTGTGCTTTCTGATAAAAGCGGGGAAGAGTTAAAGCCATCCCCGAACAATGTCTTGTAGAATAAATTAATGAAAAGAAGAAATGTTTTTTGCCTTTTCCAATATCTTAGCTATTTTCGTCAGGCCTTTTTCCTTTGCCCTGGCCAGAAGAGTTTCTCCCTTATTGTTTGAAAAAATATCGTCCGCATTGTATTCCACCAAGCATTTTACCAATTTCTTATTCGCCTTTTCTACTGCACTGATCAGCGGAGTAAGTCCGAATATGTTGGATTTATTGATATCAGCTCCGTGTTCTACCAAATATCGTATCAAAGTATAATTGCCGCTGGATATTGCCGTCATAAGTGCTGTATTGCCTTTGTTATTCGTAACATTCAGAAAGTTTTTTATTCTTTGATCAATACATCTTCGAAGCCGCTCATCGCTCCACTTTTCATGATTTTTGTACGCATAAAGGAAGTTCAAAATATCCGCTTCCTTATAGTCAATATGATTTATTAATCGTTTGATGAGATCAATATTTTTGTATTTCGCTGCTATAATCACTGACGTATTTCCGCTGAAATCCACTGCATTAACATTTACTTCTGGAATTTTCAGTAAGAATTCCATCAATCGACTTTTATGGGTCCTCACCGAGTAAAGAAATGGGGTATCTCCGTTGGCGTTCCGCGAGTTAATATCCACTCCACAAGAATTTAAAAATTTTTTCAACTTTTTTGCATTAAAACTTTTTTTGGTTAGTATTTTCCAAAATTCTTTTCGCCGTTCGGATTGTTGAGAGATCTCTGTACTTACAATGTCTTTTGGTTGATCGTTTAATTTATCTTCGGGAATTATTCCGAGAATCGACGTGGAGATTACCCCCGACAACAGCATAGCTCCATCCATTTTTTCTTATCTCCTTCACTGTTCTTTCGCTAGTACCTTCCACAAACTTACACAACGTCGAAGTCTATTGACGCTATGGGATGTCAGATGAAACTTTTCCATAATTTCCTCTGGTGTTGCAATCAAAACAAATAAAAACTTTTTGAATTTTTCATTAATACTATATATTTCAGATTGCTTGATCGAAGATAAAACTTCATCGTCAGGAAAAGTTTTGCTCTTCATCGTTTCTTTAAACAGATTTTTTTGATCATCCGTTAAATGTCCCCAATGAGTTATTTGCCGTTTCAAATCATCGACATAATCTGGCTTATATCCGTATTTGTTTTCGATTTCCCGTAAAGATTTATTTTGCATATCTAATACGAGTTCTTCGTCCTTTGTTAGTTTTCCGTTTCTCCTTTTAACTTCATATGAGTTTTCATCAGAAAGTATATTTTTTATCGTCCCTAAAGAAATATTATACTTTGCTCCAAGTCCTTTTCGGGTTAATAAAGCTTTATTGTAGTCCTTCACGACATTCTTTTTTAATTTTTCTTTTATTTTCGCGGGAATCTTATTACATGAGTATTTCAGAAACCAATCCACATTTAATCTGCTCAGATCCCTGCCATTTTTGCGCGCCTCGTGAATTATGCAAAATACATCACTCTCTTTAATTTCGTACTTTTTTGCAAGTCCCTTTTTTGTAAAGAATCCCTTCCTGTAATCGGTTATAAGATCTTCTTTTTCATCCTCACTTAACAAAATTTCAACTTGACCTTTGTCCTGCATTCTACCTAGCATCTTACGCATAGCTCTTGGTCTTTTTCCGATAGTGTAATGAATATCTTTCCATTCAACCCCCCGATTAAGATTGTTTATAAGTTTTTGTTTGGTTTCTTTGATTGATTTGGCGAGCATTTTATTAATTGAAACTATTCCTAATTTTTGACTCCAATCAGAAAGGGAACGAAGTGAAATTTCATTTGATTTATTTTTACCCTCAGTAACCCAATCGATTAAGGCCTCCTCAATCTGTTTTGCATTGTACAATTTATGTTTTCTATTTTGAGCAAAATCTCGAATCTTCTCCTTTGTACGTGAATCTAATTTCATCGATATACTATCTTTTTCGCTCGTTTGTTCCGGTAGTCTACACCTGGACAATAACCCTGCTCTCTTTTTCCAACAGAACACTGTATGTTCAGAAATACCGTTTCTCTTAGCGATTTCCTTCATCGGAACATCAGGTTGAGTATAATATTCGGTTAAAATCTTTTTAACTTTATCGGGACCAAAAAAATAGCGCCCCTTACCCTTTTTGCTCTTAAATTTTTCTACAAAATTGTTGATTTTTTCTTCTGCCTGCGGATCCAAATCTTTTTGTGTCGGAACATCCAATGATGATTCTTCGTCGTTCGCAGGTTCTTTTCCTTTTCTGGACATCTTTGGCTTTTTTCCCCGACTTTGATCCTTCGGTTCAGATGATATTTGCCTTGCATGAGAGGACTCAACACGTCTGACATTTCGCTGCGGATTCGGTGCAAAAAGTTCGGGTTCCTTATCGTTCTTTGCTATAGATTTAAGACTAACCAAATTCATAGCGCCTATTATATCTGCGCGCTCATGAATCATACCCGAAACATCTGCGGATATAATAACAAAGTTCAGTATTAGTATCGCTTTTTTCATTTTTCACTTCCAACCTTCCGTGAATACCAATATAGGAATTCACATCTTCTAAAGGAGTTATCACATGGTGAATTTTACTTCAAGATTTTTTGTTTTTTAATTAAAATTTATAAAGATTTTTATTGAAATTATTATAGTAAATTTTATACTGCCTAATTTTTAAGCATATATCTATATTAACTGTTAATAAAGGGTTAATAAGGCTTATCCACATTTTATCCACAATCTTTTCCACAGTTTCTGTGGATAAATAAGAAGTCCTGTCGTAATTTTTTGGGAAATAATATAGTATCGACGTCTTTCGTTTTTGACGCGGTAAATTTGTTACGAATATTCGTTGACGTTTTTTGGGCACAATTTTGAGTCGGATTAGGTGTTTGTGAGCGAAATTGCCCGTAAATATATCCTATTTCTTCCAGAAAAGTTAAAAACAACAATATATATATATCTAATATATTGTTGTTGTTGTATAGCGCATTTTTTGTGGATAACTTGATCTTTTAAATAATTAACCTATTGATTTTATTATAAAAACATACCAAAAAATCGAACAAAAAACTTGTGGATAAACATGTTAGTTTGCTGTGGATGAATGTGGATAACTTCCAGAATTTCGATTTATCCACAAATTACTCACAAGATTGTACACAGAGTTATCCACATGCTTATCGATTTTTGTGTGTTATTTTATTGAATTTGATAATAAGTCGATTACCAATTCCTCTGACATATGTTTTTTATGGAAAAAAGTCATAAGCGTTAATAACTTAAATAAAATATTTGACATTAGTTGTTTGTATGAATACGGTGAAGATATGACGATATAGAGAAAGAATGAGTTTTTTGTGGTAGGTGTAAAATGAGAAAATATATAGTCGCTTTAAGTTTTTTAACTGCAACGTCAAGTGTTTTGGGGATGCAGGAGGCGAATGATTTAGCGAAAAGGTTTTTTGCTGGTTTGCGAGTTATGGAAAGTAACGGTTGGCAAAGCCTAGATGATGGGGTACGTGGACTTATACTTAAGGAAGACATTCAGAAATTAGAAGAGGTATTTGTTGACTTACAGTTCGGGAAGATAGATGTAATCTTGCGCTGGGCAACAAAGTTAGATCGAGTTAAAGTGGCGGAATGGGCGATAGAAAACGGAGCAGATATGACCGATGGGAATAACGACGGAAGTACTCCTTTGTCTCTCGCTTTTCGTAGCGAAAATACTGGAATGAAGAGGCTTTTTATTAACCATATTCTCAGCAAAGAGTCTACAGAAAACGCCGCAAAAATAATAAGCAATTTAGCAAAGAACATTCCTGACGATAAATATAATCAAGTAACAAATGAAATATTACGATTTATATGGGACTTCGCAAAAAGCACAACCTCCAATAATCTTGAAAAAGAAGAAAGGCATTCAAACAATTCTGATTTGAGTAACATCGCAAGGACGCCAGTATTCTCACAAAGTAAAGAGATGTGCGTTAAAATTATGAAAGATTTGGTTAATTTTATAAAAAGAGGAGATATTAATAAATTAAAAAATCTGCTGAATAAAAATCCTGAAATCCATCCGAATTTAATTTTGTCAATGGCAGCAAAAGAGGAACAGTTTGATATTGTAAAATACGCGGTAGAACGTGGCGCAAACGTGAATATTACGGATACTAACGGAATTACTCCTCTTATGGCTATTTCAATTAACGGAAATTTTGAAATCTTTGAGTATTTGATGGATCAAGGTATAAAAGTTAATAAAAAGGGTAAGAATAATTATACTTCGTTAATCTACGCGACGAAAAATAACCACACAGATATCGCGAAAAGCTTAATAGAGCACGGAGCAGATGTAAATGTAGTAAGCGGAGATCAAGACACTCCGATTATGTGGGCTTCGAAACACAACAATTTCGAAGTGGTAAGTCTTTTACTCAAACATGGTGCCAAAAAAAGCATAAACGTAGCAAACAAAGAAGGAACAACGACTGCAATATGGGCCGCAGGCAATAATAACTTGAGATTGTTAAAGCTTCTGAAAAAGTACGGAGCGGACATACATAAAAAAGATAACAGAGGTTATGTTCCGATGGATTTTGCACTACAAAATAACAATGAAAAAATGATGCTGTTTTTGATTGAAAATGGTTTGAATCTTGAAGAAAAACTTGCTGTGGTAAAAGAGCTTCCTTTGATATGGTTTTCTTACAAGAATAATTTTTCATTGGTAAAAGCTCTCGTAGATAGGGGAGCAAACGTAAATATAAAGAGTTCGGATGGAGATACTCCTTTGATGTTTGCTGTGAGTAACGATAATTATGAAATGGTACGGTATCTCATAAATCACGGCGCAAATGTGAAGGTACAAAATAACGACGGAGATACTCCTGTACAGTTAGCCGGAAAAAATAAGAATCGGAAGATGTTAAAGTTCTTAATTGATTGCATAAGTACAGCGCCAGCTGCATAAAAAATTCTCAGTTTTTTGGATATCCGACGGCGAATCGTGATAGTTCTTGTTGACGCATTCTTCGTCGGCTCTTTCCCCTTGAAATTTTCAACCTTTTGCGGTAAAAGTGTAGGAGTCCGAAGAAGTTCGGACGCATGGAGGTAGTTATGAAAATCAAACCATCGGAAATTGGTTCAATATTAAAGGAAAGAATTCTAAATTTTGACGCAGGTCCGGAGTTCGTCGAAGTCGGAAAGGTTCTGTCAGTTGGAGACGGTGTTGCGCGAGTTTACGGTCTGGACAATGTCGCGATGAACGAGAAGGTTGTGTTCGAATCGGGTACTTCAGGTCTGGCGATGAACTTGGGAGAAGATACAATTGACGTTGTGTTGTTCGGAGAGGACCGCGACGTACACGAGGGTATGGAAGTTCGCCGTACTCATAAAATTCTGGAAGTTCCCGTCGGAAAGTCGTTGTTGGGGCGCATTGTGAATCCTCTCGGAGAACCAATCGATGGAAAGGGAGATATTGAAGCTGCCGAATTCAAGCCGGTGGATATCAAGGCACCAGGAATTATTTCGAGAAAGTCGGTGTTTGAGCCGATGCACACGGGATTGAAGGCTGTCGACTCAATTGTTCCGATCGGGAGAGGCCAAAGAGAGTTAATTATCGGGGATCGTCAGACGGGAAAGACCGCCATAGCGATCGACACGATTATCAACCAAAAGTACGCTTTTGACCACAACATTGAGGAAGAAAAGCTGTACTGTATTTACGTTGTCATCGGACAGAAGAGATCTTCGGTCGCTCAGATCGTTAAGACTTTGACAGACGCGGGCGCCATGGAATACACAACCATTGTTGCTGCGACGGCTTCGGATGTTGCGCCTATGCAGTATCTTGCGCCGTATGCCGGGTGTGCGATGGGAGAGTATTTCCGCGACAACGGCATGCACGCATTGATCATTTACGACGATCTCTCAAAACACGCTGTTGCTTACAGACAGATGTCTCTGTTATTGCGCAGACCTCCTGGGCGAGAAGCTTATCCGGGAGATGTTTTCTATTTGCATTCCCGTTTGTTGGAGAGAGCGGCGAAGTTGGATGAGTCACTGGGTGGAGGTTCTTTAACAGCTCTTCCTATCATTGAAACTCAGGCGGGAGATATTTCGGCATACATTCCGACGAACGTGATTTCGATTACCGATGGACAGATCTTTCTCGAGAATGAGCTGTTCTACAAAGGAATTCGTCCTGCAATCAATGCGGGAGCTTCGGTCAGTCGTGTCGGATCCGCGGCTCAAACAAAATGTATGAAGCAAGTCGCAGGAAAGATCAAGCTGGAGTTGGCACAATATCGAGAAATGGCGAGTTTCGCGCAGTTTGCTTCGGATCTGGACGCTTCCAGTAAGCAGTTGATCGCGCGCGGAGAGAGACTGACGGAAATTTTGAAACAACCGCAGTATTCTCCGATGAAGGTCGAGGACCAGGTGGTGGCGATCTACCTTGGGGTGCATGGATATCTCGATGGGCTGGAGCTGGCGCAGGTCAAGGATTTCGAAAAATACGTGCTGGATCGCATCAAGCGCGAGGCGGAAGAGGTAATCT
>Ga0310696_10005100_pt1 | contig 15923 bp, 14 predicted proteins | sample AusTroGonzalo_MG_4_FD_203885 | JGI IMG/M metagenome (GOLD analysis project Ga0310696, IMG submission 203885) | Bovine rumen microbial communities from tropical cattle in Woodstock, Queensland, Australia - Gonzalo_02 (v2) (version 2) | ecosystem: Host-associated > Mammals > Digestive system >...
ACTGTTTCAAATAATCTCAATCCAAGTCCAAACCCCACTTCATTGAGAAGTTTGTTCATTGCTGTACCCAGACCTCTTCCACGATAATTAATATCAACCATCCTGCCACGGAAGCCCTGGCCATGAAAGAAACAACGGTTAAAGCAATAGCCTGCTATCGCATCGTTCGCTTTATCTAACAATACATAAGCAAGGAAAGCTTTGTTTCCCTGAAGTCGCTTAAGGCTTTTCCTATCAAATCCATGAGGCCTGAAATAAGTAAAAGCATTTTCTGGCTGATGAGAGAAAAAAGACACCAACCTTTCTGTAGGCATATCTTTTATCTCCAGAATTTCATACTGAGAGGGAACAGTCGTAAATTCAAGCGTCTTCAGTCTGCTTCCGTATCTCAGTGAGAATAACACCGAGTTTATCCACTCAATGATGTCCCAAAGCCAACTCAGTTTATCTCTTAAAATGTGTGCAACCTTGTACAGCATAAGGAACTACAAATTTCTTCTCACCTCATGCCACAGCCACCCAAAACTATACGTCGGTGCCAAAGGCATAAACTTTATGAAATGAGAGACCTTGATACACATAGCCTCAACCTTGTGCTTCCACCCACGAAAGCCATTATGTTTGTTATAATGCCCCATGTTTCCACGATACAGCACAACGTTCATAATCTTTTTCCCATACCTCCTATCACGCTTTGCAAGAGAAAAGCCCAATTCGTCTTCCTGCAATCCAAGATTGTCCACCAGTATACTTCCGCACGCCTTCCATGCTTTCTCCATCCCAAGTTCATGCAGATGTCTTCGCAATGCGCTCATGTCAATCTCTGCTTTAGCATAGTGTAGCATCACCGCCATGTCACAGAACTGGCGCAGACCGATGCCCAGTGACATCATGTGATGATATAGGTGCAGGAAGATATATAGCACATGCAAGGTCGGCGAGAGCGATTTTATCTGGTGCCCATCTATAGTGACTGTTGCTCCACTGTCTTCTGCCAATAACCGTTTCCAATAGTCCTCTTTCCTCTTGCTGTATAGACAGACTAAAGAGAAATGCCCTTCATAGATGACGCCCTCGTGGTTGAAGTGAACATGATAATCCGAATGGTTCTCGTCAACATCAATCACCCACAGTCTTTTGATTACTTCCTGTGATTTCGGAAAGTTAGCGTCATCACAATAATAGTCAATATCTCCCGACTGTCGAATTAAGGGCTGTGGATAATACGACGCAACTGCCTGGCCTTTCACAATCACATAATCAGTGTCATTATCGGTCAATAGCCCATGCAGTTTACTTACCCCGTCATTAATGATTATGCTCTGTCGCTTAATCTGTTCCAATGCACCGATAGCAGCAAACACCATCTTCTGTGGTATATGCACATTATGGCGTATCAGACTGTCTATAACCAGCCCATACACGGTCTGTTGCTTCGCCAAAGAGAATAATCCGGTAGCATCCCACCTCGATAATTCCGAAGGCAGATTCTCCTCAGACTGCCACAGAGAATCACGCAACAGGGCCAAGAATGTCTTCATAGAATTCATACAAGCACTTTCTTACATATCCTTGCTCAAAACGAGTGGCAATCATCTCTCGAGCTTTTCCTGCCATCTTGTCACGAGCCATCTTGTCATTTATCATCGTAAACATAGCCTCGAAGAGTGCATCAGCATTGTGCGATGGAATAACCATCCCATTTTCACCCTCTACGATTATTTCGCGAGACCCATTGATATCTGTAACGATTGATGGCAACCCCATGGCTCCTGCCTCAAGAACAGTATTAGGAAAGCCCTCTCGGTAACTTGGGAACACAAAACAATCAGAAGCAGCATAATATGGCAATAGTTCATCACCAAATTTACCGCCCACTGATTCTATGGCAGGATTCTGTTCGATGATTGCCTTTGATCTCTGAGAGATCGGGTCAAGGCTATCCTCGTATGGTCCCACTAATAACAGCCTCACGTTAGCCATACCAGACAACTTATCAAACGCCTCACACAACTCATTGATACCCTTATCGCCAACAATACGACCAACAAAAAGGAAAGTAATAGAATCCGACTTTCTTAATTCTTCACTCTTCACTCTTATCTCTTCACTTACGCGATAGTAGTCCATGTCCACACCACGAACGTTACCATAGCCAAGTACCCTAAGAGGTTTTCTTGTGATATGATTGTTTGTCAAGTCACTTTTAACGCCTTCTCCCTCAGGAATGATATGAGTGGCGCAAGCGCAAGTCAGCCAATCCGTAAACATCAGAACCTTTCGTTTCAGGCCTGTTGAGGTTGGGAACACGAGCCCCGTAAAAGTATGAACTCTAACGGGCACCCTCGTTATCCATGCCGCCAACATACAGAGCAGTCCTGCTTTGGGTGTCATCGAATGAACCATCGTTGGCTTCTCTTTCCAGAAAACTCGGAACATTCTCCAAAGTGACCTGCAATCCTTAAAAATGGAGATATGGCGCTCCATCGGCACCGCAATTACTCTGACGCCCTCACGCTCAGCAACCTCTTCCAGTTCTTTATCTGGAGAAGACAGGCCTATCACCTCATACCTCTCAGAGAGCTCTCTTAGCATTCCATTACAGAATGAGTTAAGAGACATCGGGACTGTAGTTGCTCGGATTATTTTAATACTCATACTCTAAATCAATCCAGAGCTTAAAATAGCAAACTTATCAAAACATTCATTTTAATTCAGTTTATTCTCAACAACAAAACTATGTATAAACGACTGTCTTCTTTCGTTGATAACATCAATGCTATAATTAGAAGCGACATGAAAATTCCTTTTAGCTTCTTCTAACATAACATCTCTATTTGACAATCGTATAATAGCATTAACGATATCAGTTACCGAACCTTTGCGAACCATACTCTGTTGAGATAGCAACTCGGGGATTCCTGCCACTTTAGTTCCTATTGCTGGTAAAGCTCTACTCATTGCTTCTATTAGAGCTCTGGGCAGGCCCTCTTGTTTACTCGGATGTATACAAATGTCCATTGAATCTAATTGTTTTAGAACATTGTCATGGGATAAAGGTCCGACAAAATGGATACAATCTTGAATACCATATTTCTGTGCTACATTTCTTAAGAAGGCAGGATTACCACCTCCAATTAGATAATACTGGTAATTAATGCTACTCTTATTCCTAAGTCTCGATAGAGCTTTGATCACATATTCATGTCCTTTGTATCGTACATCGACATCGGCTACTGTTACAATGTTTATGGTTTCATAATTAACATCGTTAATTCTATCTATCCTATACTTCAAAATAGAATCGTCCAAGTCTGTAATATGAACATTAGACGCATTTGTAAACTTTCCTTTACAAGGGTAGCGACGCTCTAAAAAATCCTTTGTTACATAAATTGCATAAGGAGAGTTTGAAACGAAACTTCGTAGTTTCAAGTATGCTGGCAATGCTAGTAATTTCCCTCTCCAATCATAATTCCACAAGGCATCCCAGGGACATCCAACTACTATACTTATATAAGGGATTCTGAGTTTTTTCGCCCACGAAATAGCATGGTAGCTGTTATTAGAGGGGATATGACAAATCATGAAATCAATACTATATTTATCAATAGCATTGCGAATGGTGTCGTTATTTGATTTTCTTTTCGATAACAGCGTCTTAAGCGAATTCTCTTTTTCAGTAAAGACACATTTAATATTGTTGTCTAACACAGGCAAAGAACTGCAATCAACATTCTTCGCATAACCGACACATATGAAATCTCCCCATTGGGAATATTTCATATAGTGTTGATTAAGGTTCTTGGAATGGCAACTACCATCTGCACAAATCTCTATTACCTCTTCAGACAAAAAAAGAATATTCATAACCCTCTGATTTTTATTACCATTGCTGGGATTCCGGACACTACAGCATTATCTGGGATATCAGAAATAACCACACTGCTTGGAGCAATTATAACATTATCTCCCACATTACCCCCCCCTATCACCTTGGCGCCTACACATATCTCGACATTGTTACCTATTGTCGGACGTCCTGGGTTCTTCCTCCCTCCTTTTTCACCCAGCACAACCCCGGAAAAAATAATACAATTATCACCCATTCTCTTACCATTGGCATATATGCCTCTTGCAAAATGCGGTATATTGATTCCCTTCCCTATTGTATTCACATTTAATTGTATTCCCGTTCTTAAACGCTCCCGTCTAAAAACAATAAACAATAAATAATATGGTATATAATCCCAAATGGTCTTCTTTTTATTTGTATAATACTCCAACCATCTAAGCATTCTTAAAACTCGACAAACGACGTATCCCTCATCACCACACACCCAACCCATAAAACCAGGTTTTCTTTTGCCATATCTTGCTTTATCAGCTTTCAGATATTCCTTCAAGTCTGCTCTGTTTTGTATCTTTGTTATTTGCATATTTTGCCAATGAATAGTTACAATACACATATATCGGCAACACGATATAAAAAAAAGGCCGTACTATGTTAATAAAATTATTGCGAGGTAACTTAAGAGCGAACCAAAATATAATGAGTAGAAAAACAACTCTACCCATGTCGTGTTTTTTGATAGCGCTATCAATCGAACCAAAAATTTTTGCGAATAGGTAACCGAATAACAAAAAAACTAAAATTCCAAAATACCCGAAATTTATATACGCTTCTGCAGTCATTGAAAAACCTGTTCCATAGCTTAATCCAAGCTTGTCAGTTAACCAGTCGCTGGAATTTGCATATTTTTTAGCGGGATGAATATCCCAAAAATTCAAATTGGGAATAATTGTTGTAAAAGCGAAGAAATAAGTTCTCCCATATCTAAAATCTTCTGTAGCAGAAGGCACCAACTCCATCGTCTTAACAAGACAAGACTGACTCCCCCCCATTTCTGCTATAGCTTTTACTGCCATATTATCATCTGAACTAAAAGAATCGACATCTAATGAACGGCCTCCCTCATTTCGTGTTGTCGCTAAGGCTGACATTAGGATCAGCAAGAAAACTGTACCTATAGACAATATTATATAATCTTTCTTTGTAAAATGACGGATTAGCGAATCCTGTATTATAATAAGTATGGCTAACAAAATAACGCCGTTGGAACGCCCGCCTATCATAAAAATTGCTGCGATATTAATAAACAACAATAAAGAAAGAAAATAACGTATTTTTTTATTATCTCTATATCCAATGAACAGGCATATTACTGATGGTATGAATAAATCAGACAAAAATGATGTTGCGTGATCTAAACCAGTAACTTGCTCTCGCTCGTATAACGCTCCGTAGCCGTAGATGAAAGAGTAGACTAAATCATTTACAGTTTCTCTCACATATGGATAAAAAGAAATAATAAACAATACCAATCCCACCCACTTCAGCCTATTAGATACTCTTATGTTATTTATTTGCCTTGTTTCTGCTAATTTTCTTTTATTTTTATCTACACAAATCAATGCGCCTAAATGGAAAAATGCAAGCATCAATAACGTTAGCCAATCACTGTTATATAAATCTGCTCTTGTAATACCCAAATACCCAATTAAAGAACCATCTTCTGACAGAAGATTAAAAGCCATTAACAAGGGTTGCCCGTAACAAAAAACATACAGAACAAATAAAAAAATCAAATAAGGGGAAAGAAACCTAAAACCACGAGACATCCAAGATGCTATTGAGAATAGTAACAAAACTACCCCCATAATACCCATAACCTGTAAATTGAAGTTGCTAGGCTCCTCAAAAACAAACCTATAAAGAACTACGACAACACAAAAAATGACAAGAAATATTCTATCTCTCATACGAATTCTAATTATCACCCAAATAAACTCTTGTCAATAAACAAGCAGTGCTTTTTGAATCAAATCCAGACTTTTTTATTTGCAAACTATTGTTTGGCCTTAGCTTGTGTCTTGTATTTTCAACTATTATATTCGCCCATCTTTTTGCATCATCAGATAATGATGCAAAGATAAAGAAATCAGTTAGTTTGGAATCTTTTGAAATAGTATCCGAAGCGACAACTAAAGACCCGGCAGCTTGGGCTTCCACTAATGAAACTGGTAATCCTTCAAATAACGATGGCATGACTAGGCAATCAACTGTTTGCAACAATCGATTAACATCTCCTCGCACTCCAAGAAACAAGACATCTCCTTTTAATCCATACTGTTCGACCATATTTTCAATCTCAGTTCTTGTCTCTCCATCTCCTATTAATAGTAGCCTAGAATCAGGTATTAAGTTGTGAACTTCCTTGAACACCTCTATTAAAAAAGAATGATTCTTCAATGGAATGAACCTCCCAACATGCCCAAGTACTAAAGAACTTCCTTTAATGCCCAATTCCTCACGTACCTGATAGTTAATCTCTTGATTATAAACGTAATCATCTACGGAAATTCCGTTTTTTATTAAAATAGCTTTGTCTCTTACACCAGTATAATCATATAGCCAGTCCAAAGATTTGTCAGAACACCCAAAATAGTGAGTTGCGACTTTTTTTACTTTGGGCTTATGAAGATAATGTAATAATTCGTGTATATAATAATACTTTAGAGATTTAGATATTGAAGAAGAATGGCCATGCATAACTCGAACAGGTATCCCCCATTTCTTGGCTGCCTCAAGACCTTTTATATACGACAAAGAAGAAATGTGTAAATGACAAGCAGCGTATTCTGAAGCATGTTCTCTAAAAAAATCATCCACACCATTATGGCTAGATCGATAACCAGAATTCCTTGCTGGGGTAAGAAAAATCCTACCGCCTAATTCTTCGATTTCTTCCGCATAATCGCCACGAGAATTAACCAAAAAATCGAACTGAATTAAATCTCGATCTATGGCTCGATAAATATTCATCACGAAAGTCTCTAAACCACCCCGGTTCAAGCCTCCCATCATTTGCAACACTCTTATCATAATTATTAGCCCCTATTTATAATGCTTATAAGAAATTTGGCTATACGACCTATTACTGGATAACGATAGCCACAGGTATCAAATACTGTTACCCCCTTGTAATGATTCAGTGTATGAATACCGTGATTATACTTGAAACTTGATGGATAAAAACTATTAATATCAAGGAACTGCAAGTCGCCATTCTTTCGAATGCATTCTTGTATTATTACACCTTGCCCATAGTGTTCTGTACAATCCTGGGCTGGTCTATATATTTTTCCCGCCACCTTAAAACACTCTCCGGCATTTCTTGCAGTATTGCGCAAAAAAGAAACTTCCGTCTGTCTGCAAGTAGCACATAATTTATCTTGATCAAAACCATAAATAGCAAGCGTCTTTCCATTTGGGTATGGCTGCATGGTGGTCCAAAGATGATAATTCCCATCAATTTCAACAATGATTGCATCAGTAAAAGGCTCATTTGAGACTTCTCCTATTCTAGACATTGCCAGTGTCGTATCATCATACTCATAGATGGTGGAACATCCAGAAGCTGAATTCTCTGGCATTACATACACTTTCTCTCCTTTACGGTAGATAAAAGGGAAAGAGAGGTGCGTTGGTAGATCAAAAATAATCGAATAGTTTTTCTCTTCATAGGTGTGTCTGTCAATCACCACTCTTGCTATTCTACCCCGTTTAACCTCATAGCAAAATTCCTCTGCGAGAATAATAATCTCAGAGTCGTTAACTTCCAGAATAAATGGATCTGCAAACCAGCGATCCTTGAATTTTTTCTTTACCCAGTGAATATTGGGGGTCTTAACGGTTAGAAGACTTTCTAGACCGTCTTCGTAAAAACCAATATTCCACAGATTATGGCGCAATTCACGTATCTTCATTTAATTTACTCATTACTTTCTTTACACCATTAACGGCCCTATACAATACATAGTGATAAAAAGGAGACTTATCCTTTTTGTTTAAATAATTTAATCAAACTCCACATACTTCTCTATTCCTAAACGAATCAAAATCAGCGTCTTAATTTTTGCCCAAAAGGGTTTCTGGTCGTGTCTGGAAAACTCCATAAAACAATCCGTTCTCCTTACATCTTTTAACCATGTCCATAAGCCCAACTTTTTCGTTCTTACATTATGAAAATCGTCAATCTCAGGCATTACAAAAACTTCTTGCATATCATCGAAACAAAGCTCCTTAGTATATGGCTTACCAGTTTTATAAAGATACCATATATAAGGTAAGTTCATTCCTGATGCTGTTACACAAATTGAATTTCCATCATTTCTAAAGTTGATTTCCATGAAATAATCACGACCATCCTTTCCTCTTAAAAATTCCAAACTAAACAATCCAGAATAACCTGTCGCCTTTAAGAATTTTTTGCAAGTATCCTCATCAAACTGAAATGATTTTTTGGGAATATACTTGAGAAAACCTGTATTAGTATTCTCTGGCTGTCTAAGTATTACAGAAGCACCTGGAATAACCACTTCGTTTCCACTATTTAATGATATACCTATCAATTGATATTCTAAATCTTTATCAATATATTTCTGCACTTGAACTTTCTGGCATTGAACCCTAGACATACAATCTACGAACTCTTCTCGGCAATGACAAATGTAGATATCTGTTTTTGCGCCATTAATACTAGCCAAAGGCTTAATTATGCAGGGGAAATCTAAAGAATCAATATCATAATTAGCCGGTTCCATAACAGAGGATTGAGGAATAATCAAACCACATTTAACTGCTAACTCTGCCATTGCATCCTTTTCCATCAATTGTGTTATGCGTCCTTGAATTTCACTGCCTGGTAACAAAAAATGCAGACTTAGTTCATCCCTGTTCAGGTCGAGATAACTTGACACTCTATCTGAGCAAGCAATCACTAAAGGCTTCTCATCGCCCTCTTTCAAATCATACATAGCATCTTTAATCCTTTCGTAAGATCTGAGTACAATACTACGTTTGATATACTTGCTATATATTGTAAAAGGCTTCTTTTCTCCTGTATGAACGATAAGTGAAGATTGAACGCCCCTTTCACCCAAACTTCTAAGAATCGCCAATGTGTTATGGTGATTGCCGCCAATAACAATAACGGGTTTTATTTCCACTTTGATAACTTGATAGAATGAATGAACAATTTATCATTAGGAAAGTTACTTTTCAATAATTCCAAAGAGAAATTGTACTTTTTATTAAACAATTCGAAATCTTTACCCCACAGAGCCCCAGAGTGAAGCTTTAAAGAACTTTCTTTTCTGATTTTTTTTGCAGATAAAACTAAAGATGTTGGAATCGCAGCCTCAACAAATAAATTAGTTGCTGCAAAGGCGCCACAATACTTGCAGAAATTATCCATAACATCTGCTGTCACCATAAAAATATCGCTATAACCAGCAACAAGAGGATATTTTAATTTTCTACTAAACGGCAATCTTGGAAGATGTAAAATAAGGTCTCTGAATGGCGGCTGGTAAATTGATCGTAAAGGAATTTTTGAAATAGGGAGATTATGAAATTTAAATGACTCTTCTGCCTCCTTTATTGAAGGCAAAATACGTTCTATCTCAACCCCCTTTATTTTAGGATTATAATGAAGAACATTGTCAATCCAAGACCAACACCATGGTAAATTCTGAAGTATCCAGAATTCAGATGGATACATACATTCATCTTCATATAGGCCGGTTTCTTCCCAAATAGTATTCTCATTTATCTTTGGGTTCAGTATCATGTCATCAGCAACCACAAAAAAATGAGAAAACCCTTTATTCTTTAAATGAGTATATGCCTGACTTATATAACTTTGAAAATAGTAAGACGAAGCATAAACAGGAATGACATTTTCTGCTTTCCCATCATAAAAAGGCACTATATGAAAAACATGGCTAAAACGACCTTCATACATTTTATCGATAAGAGGGATATTCTTATCAAATCGATGATTGTATATCACAAGTAGTGCGATTTTCTTTTCCATATATTTAATATTATAAGAGATTACACATATCTTTTGCAGCCCCTATAGCCACATCCATATTATAATACTCCCAATCCGCAAAACGTCCGGTGAAATAGAAACGACTGGATGCCAGTGTGTTCTTTAGTAACTTAATCATTCCACGTGTATTTGAATCCTGGATTGGGTATGTATATTTGTTATACTGAAAATCCAGAAACTTTGGATTAAGAGGAATACGTGAAAGATTTTCAAGTATGTCCTCTTTGCTAATCTCATCTGTAAACTCTATTGTGGCCGTAATACGATCTTTCGCCACAGAGGAATCATTATTAGTCTCAGAGAAATTACCAGTACAGATAATACGATGGCTCTCATGACGACGAGATGGCTGATATATCCAGGAATAAGGGTTCTTGTCAATCTCGCAGAACACAGCAGTGGTTCCGTGATACTCCAAATCAGCAACAGGTTTCTTAAAGGCTTCAATATCTACGCCTGAAATGATATTGACCATGTCTTTGATATTGCCGCAGAAAACAACCTTATCAAACTCTTCTCCACATATAAGCCATCTGCCATTTACAAACTTAATTGATTGAATGTCGGAGTTGTATCGAATGTCAAGTCCTTCTGCTAACTTATCAGCAATATACTGGGAACCATTTTTCTTTTCATACCAGAACGTAGCATGAACAAAAGCTTTCTCTTCAACTTTGTTGGCGTTATTATCACGCATTTCCTGTGTAGTAGGCATTGGGAGTTTACCTTCCATCCATGACATAGGAACGGTAGTTAAATCACGACGCCATACTTTTTCATTGTAAGGCTGGAAATAGAGATTATAAAGTGTCTTACCAAAGCGCCAACGGAGGAAATCTCCAAAACTCTCATAATCTGTAAACTTGGCATTCAACCCCTTTACTTTATCAATCTCTTCCAGATCTTCATAGAAAGACTTCTGTGTTGCCTCATCAAAGAGATACATATGGTTCTCTATGGGGTAAGGGATGTTATCATGCTCAAGAGAGGTTCCGTTTTTATCCATGAAGACACATGAATTACGATCAGCCTTATTGAATTCCTCCTCACGTGTAAACATTGACCAAAACCAATCAAGGACATCTTGTCGTTTAGAGTTAAACACATGTCCTCCACAGGTATGGAATAGACTGCCGTTCACTCTGCGGCACCTTATTAAGCCGCCCGGCTGGTTTTCCTTCTCAAAGATAGTAACATCATACTTATCTTTCAGAAAATGAGCAGTACTCATTCCAGATATACCAGCCCCAATTATTGCAATTTTATTCATGTTTAAATATTTTATTTCGTATATAACTAATACCTGCTTGTCTCATCTCTTTTGAAGCAAAAGATATAGGTGTGCTGTAAACAGAGATAAAGAAAATATAAGATAAACTGCAAAAGATATAAAGACTCTGAGAAATCCCGATTCAAAACAATAAGATATACTATATGTTAAATAACCGGATGCTATTATTATAACTAATGATGGGATTATTATTTTCAAATAATAATAAACAATATCAACTTCTTTTATTTCTTTCTTTAATACAGCACTTGTAGTTAGCACTAACAAAATCATAAATGCGCCTACAACAAAATAGGGTGTTAATGGGCTATTAAAAAGGCGCATAAAAAGATATGCTGCAGGAACTGTAAGAAGATAAACAGTACCTCCTAAAAGACTTATTCTTTTTACTCTACCTGTCGCGTGAATTGGTATAATTAATATTGTATTTATAAGCGTGGCTGAATTTGCAATAATGGAAACTTGAGAAATGCTTGCCGTATATTCAGGAGGAGTACCTAACCATATCTTAACAATAAAATCCATTTCTAATATAATTGGTACAGCAATGAAGCTGAATAACATGATTGAAAGAATTGAAGAGATATTCAACAGATTTTTCATTTCATTCAAATTCCCAACAGCGTATTTCTTAACTATTTGAGGTCTAAATGCTGATGTTACAGTACTACAGAAATTAAAAATGGCTGCTTGTATCTGATTCGCAATCGCATTAGCGGCATTAATTGCGGGGCCATAAAACCAATTAATAAGTATAGTGATGCCTTGAGATTTTAATGTGGCACAAAAGTTTGCATACAAATCAAAGCCTGAAAAAGATATCATTGGTTTTAGAATAGACTTTTCATATTGCGGTATCAAGCAACATTCTTTAAATTTATTAACGCAATAATACAAATAAACAAATAATGAGACTATCGCAACTATTGACACCAAAAAGCCATAAAAAACAAGCTTATCTCCACTCCAAAAACCGAGTAAGTAAACAAGACCCAATAATGTAAATGAATAAACAATCTCTATCCAAGCATATACTTCCATTCTTTCATTCGCAATAATAGAAGAATTAAATGGCACTTGTATTATTTTAGCGACCATCGTTAAAATAGAAAATTGGTAGACCCAATTAGCAGCAATCATCCTTTCTTCTGGAATATTCAAATGCGTATTAACAAACCATAGTCCAAGAGTTTCTGCAAAAAAAACCACTATACCAGCAATCACTAAATGCATAAACAAAGCATTTTGGAATGTTTTTTTCAGTCTTTCCAGATTGTTATTACCCATTTCAAAAGTAAGAAATCTGGAAGTTGCAGCACTCATAGTGTTATTCAAAAAGACCAATAAAATAACAATTCCACCAACTACGTTGTATATACCATAATCCTCAGCTCCTAATTCTGCGAGGACAACACGTGACACATATAAGTTCACCAATATAACAATTACCATTCGGATATTTAGGTAAATTGTGTTTTTGGCTATCCTTTTATTTTCAGAAGTACTCATGATATAAGAAGGACTTACTGGAGGTGACAGGAGCCGATTAATGTCGGATGTCCAATGTATGATGGATGTTTAATCGTTCTTAAGTAAACATGAAAGATACTGTCATAGCGGTTGTCGTCGGAATTTCGACAAAACAATGTTTTTTTACTATCAATATTGATTACTTGCCAGTAGAATTCATCATGTCCATAAACTGGCCTGTTCGTGACCAAAAATAGTCCACCTTGATAGCCTTCATTCTTAAGGTTGTTTATTTGTGGTATCAGAAAGATGCTAATCATCGAATCGGTATTACAAACCGCCAACGCTTTTTGACGTTTATCTTTCATTATCCCTTATAAGCTTATGTATCTCTTCTACAATTCTTTTCGAGGCAGTTTCCGGCGAGAATTTTGTCTTGATATACTCTTGAAATGATTGGGCTTTATGGATATAGGCAACATCATCAAGTTTAAGCACCTCATTTAACCTCTCTTGCCATATATTCATTTCAAATGGTATCAGCAAATCTTTGTCTTTTTCACTGTAATATTGTGAGGTTGAGGGAATGTCCGACGTAAGACAGATAATACCTTCTTGTGCCGAGCGTATGATATTTATAAGCCCACTCACTCTTTGTGTGCAAAGTGGCAGCAACACCAAATAAGATCCCGCAAGCAATTCGTAATAATGTCCTGATTCTGTATTAAAGTAAATTTTAACATTTTGAGGAGGAGCAATTTTGACTTTATCCCTGAAATCACTTTTCAGTGCACAGCAAACGAATCGCAAATCTGGATTATTGGCTGCCAATTGCATTACCACATTCCAATCCCTATTATTCATTCCCCCCGTAAAAATATAGTCTTTGGTTCGGTGCACGATGTGCTTGAAAGGAACTCTTTCGTCATACACATCAGTTATATGACAAAAGTTATCAGTATCATTCAAACGTAGTATATTTTTCCATTGTTGTATGGATTCAGGAGAATTAACAACTACTCTACACCGTTTGTTGACTGCAAGCATTTTGTTCTTCCACTTCACTTTCATGTTTGAGTTGGGTGATAACCAGTTCATACACACCATATATCTCTTCATCAGTCCTCCAAACGTCAGCAGATAAAAAATCCAAGAGGAGAGAGGCGACCAGCATATAACAACATCTCCTTTCTTTGATCTGTACACCAGTCCCAAACATTGCCTTAACACCTCCAGCATAACACGTATCATTCCCAACTTCCCGCTCCTATAAACCTTTGAAAGGATATAACGTGAATACACAGGAACGACCATCCCTTCCCACGTCTTACAGACATGATCTACAAGCCATTTCTTGTCATTGTCATAGCTTGGACGATCAAGCAGAATAAAAACTGTCGATTTATCCATCTTCTATTTCGTTTTAAAGTGTCAGGGGACAGTGAAATGAACTCCATCATTTAGATATGGGGCTTGTCTCTTGTCCTCAACGGGCAACCTATTGAAGCGTTTACTTCACAATACCCTTCTCTAGATACTCAGCCAAGTTAGTGCGCACTTTAGCAGCTGCTCCTTCTGAGGCCACTTTAGAAATATCATGCTCTACCATCAACTGCACTAATTGTTCGAAACTGGTCTTAGATGGATTCCATCCCAGTTTTGCTTTAGCCTTTGTAGGATCTCCCCACAGGTTCACAACATCCGTAGGACGATAGAAATCTTTTGAAACAGCTACTAGCACCTTACCTATCAACCTCTCTGGTCCTTTCACACAGATTCCCTTCTCATCTATACCCTTACCTTCAAACTTCAGTTCAATTCCCACATAATGAAAAGCTAATTTCGTAAACTCACGTACACTGTGTTGTACGCCAGTAGCGATAACGAAATCTTCAGGTTTGTCATTCTGAAGGATTAACCACATACATTCCACGTAGTCCTTGGCATAGCCCCAGTCTCGCAAGCTATCCATGTTTCCCAAATACAGGCAATCCTGAAAACCTTGGCTGATTCGAGCAGCTGCTAAAGTAATTTTTCTCGTTACAAACGTCTCTCCACGTCGCTCGCTTTCGTGATTGAACAAGATACCACTACAACAAAACATATTATATGCTTCTCGGTACTCTTTTACAATCCAAAAGCCGTAAAGTTTTGCAACTGCATACGGACTATATGGATGAAATGGAGTATTTTCGTTTTGTGGAACTTCTTCCACTTTTCCGTAGAGTTCCGAGGTTGACGCTTGATAAATATGGCAAGTGTCCGTCATTCCCAGCTGACGGACAGCTTCCAGAATACGCAATACACCTACAGCATCTACATCCGCGGTATATTCTGGGGAGTCAAAACTCACTTGCACATGACTCTGTGCTGCAAGATTATATATTTCTGTGGGTTTAACACTTCCTATGACACCTAATACACTCATAGAATCGCTCATATCTGCATAGTGCAGATGAAAATGGGGTGTACCCTCCAAATGGACTATTCTTTCTCTGTAGTCTACTGAGGAACGACGAATTATACCATGTACCTCATATCCTTTTCCCAACAAGAACTCGGCCAAATAGCTACCGTCTTGACCGGTAATACCAGTAATAAGAGCTGTTTTCATATCTTATTTGTTGTTTCAAAATCATCATGGTGTTTCTGGAACTCCTTGACCAGAAATGACGGTAAAATTTGTTTATTTGATGGATGAGGGAAGGGGTTATGAGAGACCGAGGAGGGTCTTGAGGTGACCGTCCTTATAGAAGGCCCAGAGGGTGGTGCCAAGGAAGGCGAGGAAGAGGAAGACGAGGACAATCTTGGAGCGACTGGGGGCGGAGGGGGCAACGGGGACGGTGGCGCTCTGGAGGGTGGTGAAGGCGGGGGTCTCCTGCTGCACCTTGGCCTTGGCGTCCTGGAGTTGGGCGGAGATGGCGTTATAGGCGTTGAACTTCAGCTGCATCTCGTTCTCGAGGTCGTTGAGTTTGGTGCGTACGCTCTGGAGAATCACATCCTGGTTGGCATCGCTGAAGGAGGCATAGAGCTGACGGGCCTTGTCGTACTCGCGCTTGGCCTCAACAAAAATCTTCTGGTTGTACTCGAGGTCGGAACGTACCTTGCTGGTGCGATAGGCGGTGATGAAGCGCTGCAGGCGGGTCTTCACGGAGTCGGCAACAGTGGCACATACGAGGGGGTCCTGATCGCGAACGACG
>Ga0310696_10005101_pt1 | contig 15922 bp, 14 predicted proteins | sample AusTroGonzalo_MG_4_FD_203885 | JGI IMG/M metagenome (GOLD analysis project Ga0310696, IMG submission 203885) | Bovine rumen microbial communities from tropical cattle in Woodstock, Queensland, Australia - Gonzalo_02 (v2) (version 2) | ecosystem: Host-associated > Mammals > Digestive system >...
TATTTCGTATTGTGGATTCATTGTGATATCTCGTTTCTTATAAGAACGAAAAACATCACGCTTTTAGTGTACGCTCACACGTGGTTATACAGGTGACCCGAAAAAGCTCGAGTCATCTGATGAATTGAGTCGAGTGAAATGATTTAGTGAATCTGGTCACAGCAAATCGACTTGTTCAATTTGTCAAGAATTACGATGTTCCAACTTTTGAATATTTAGAAGCAATAACCGAGTTGGAATGACAAACCATGGAATTTATCGTAACTTGAACCAATCAGGTCACCCTTATAGCCTGCTGCAATAGAGACGATGTTACCAATCATCATCTTTAGGCCTGCCTGATACCCCATCTGGAAACGCTTGAAAGAACTGTCGAAGAGGTCGATGTCGTAGCTGCTGGATCTGCCATATCCGTCGTAATGGTCATAGGCGGAGATGTTCAGTTTGGCATTGACACCGCCATAGGGAATAAGAGCAAAATACTCATTCAAATCCCAACGTAGCAGTAGGTTGATGGGAATACGGGAAGAATAGATGGCCAGGCTGTGGTCTTCGCTATAGTTACCATAATAGTCGTCATAATAGGCGCTGTGCTGACTGAAAGAAAATGCACCCGTGGCCTCTGCACCCATCTCTAGGAATACGGGACTTTCGCCTAAATTCAAGGCATAACTAAAGCCGATGGTAAAACCATGAAGATCTGTAGACTTTCCATGGCTGTCATTACTTTTCATCTTTACTGGTGAGTATTCTATATAGAATGTACTCCATGAATCGTATGAGGCGAAAGAGCTGTAGCTAAGACTACTCTGACTATAGTAACTCCTATAGTTTCCTTGATCATAGTAATACTCATCATCGTACTGGGCGGAAACGGTATTGCATACAGCCAATAGCAGACAGATAGTCAGGATTTTTAAGTTATTCATCGATATATTTATATTTAGTGGTTTACATTCTGTTTATCTGAAGTGTCCCGGACGATTGCCTCGGTTTGGAACGCGATTTGGGACACGGCTTGGACCTCGACCTGGACCTGCACCAGGACCGGGTCCTCTTCGGTAACCAGGCTGAGTGACAGGTCTGCGTATGGGGTTAGGATTGGTGGAGTGAACATCCTGTCCTTCTACTTCAACAGCAGTTGCTTTGTTGGTGAGATTCATTTGGTTGGCATTCGTCGCATTAAGCAGATCAGTCAGACGTGCTTCTGCCGCCTGACGATGCTTGCCGTTAGGATAGTTGGTAAGGTAGGCATGGTAGTCTTCTTTACTTACACAACGGTAGAATGCGCGGTCATCGTCTGTCTGCTGATTCTTGACGCCCGAATTCTGAATTTTGGCTCCTGACTTCTGACTCTCGGATTCCTCAAAATCGATGATGTCCGATGCACGATTATTCACCTGTTTGATCTCCTTCTTCTCTGGAGCAGATGACGTTATGACAGGTTGTTGGGGCGCTTGTTGTTGGGGTTCTTGCTGACTTGGCGCTTCATTTGGTGCGTCTGACGATGGGGTCAGTGTGGCTATACGCTGGCGGGCTGTTGCCACGTGCGAGGATGAGGGATGTTCCTTGATAAATCGCTCGTAGTCTTGCAGCGTCCTACAAGAGAGGAAATCCTCTTCTTCGCTGATAGAATTGAATAGCTTCACACCGCCTGTTATCAACAGAATAGCGACAATTAAGGCCGCTGCTATTAAAAGACCTCTCTTAACAGTTGGAGATTTCAGGAAATCAGGGAGTGCAAACAGACTATCCTCTCCACTAGAGGGCGAGGAGGAGTGGCTTCGTTGTGGATGATATGGGGTAGGGGAAGGCTGTGGCTTTGGTTGTGGCGTTATGACTGGTTTGGGCGTAACGACCGCTTCCGGCTTGGGCGATTCCTGATGAACAGGAAGTGGCGGGATTGTCCGTTTCTGAAGGTAGGCCGTTGCGTATTCGTGAATCTGCGCTGCTGTTGGGCGGTTCCAAGTCTCTGCAGCCAGACAGGAGGTGACAAGACGTATCAACTCTGGTGAGAAGTTGCCGCTGATGGCAGGAATCCTTGCACCGTTAAGTTGTACACAGCCGCCCATGCCTTCCCATAAGACATCTCCGTTCATTAATTCGTAGAGCGTCATACCAAATGCCCAGATATCGCTTGCCAGCACTACCATTGGCTTCTCGGAGAAACGTTCTGGTCCCATGTAAGCGATGGTTCCTGAGGAACTGACATTATTGGTGCGGCTCATCTTGGTGCGGAAGCTGCGACTGATGCCGAAATCAGAGATGACATACCGGCCGTCGCTGGTAATGAGAATGTTGTCGGGTTTGATGTCCTGATGCACAACAGGTGGCTGTTGGCTGTGAAGGAAAGCCAAACCTCCAGACACATCGAGAATGAACTTCCATATCTCAGATTCCGGCATCTGGCCGACCTGACGGCTCACAGATCCGTTTTCGCAATAGGGCATTACAAGATAGGGACAGTTCTCGAAAACATCAAAGTGATTGATGTTGAGCAGGTTGGGATGGTGGAGCTTGTAGGCAATCTTGAATTCATTGCGGAACTCTTCTAATCCCTTCTGGTCGAAGGTACCATAAAACTTGACAGCCACGTCGATGTCGGCCAGCAGATTATGTGCCAGCCAGACATCGCCGAAGCTGCCCTGTCCTAACAGTCTCAGCAGCTTGTAGTGCTCAGCTACGATAAGCCCTTCTGAGAGTTGCATGGATTAATCGTCGAGATAGTAGCCTCCGTTACCCTTACAGGTGCTGCACTTACCAGAGCCCTTACAGCTACGGCATGCATCGCCGCTGATGCGGCCTGTGCCCTTACAGGCATTGCAAGTACCCTTGCCATCACAAACGGCACAACGTTTCCACTCACCCAGTCTCTCTGTGGACTGACCCTCTGTAATGGTGGTGGAACGATATGATCTATGACTGGCGCATGATGTGGATGCAAGTCCCATCATGGCGATAGCTACGAATGATAATAATAGTTTCTTCATTTTATTATTGATTTAATGAATTTTGTTTATAATACTTCTTATTGTAGCAGAAATGGTTTCTTTGAGAGTTTCATAGCCTAAAGTATAATAGAAGTATATACCTGCGGCAATCAGAATGAGCAGAAGGATCAGGAGCAGACGGGGAAGAATACGCTTTTTCTTATGCGGTACGGCTATTCCACTGCGGATGGTCGTGGAAAGTTCTTCCTCTTCTTCAGTCTTCTTGCTCTCCTCGTCGTTATTGGTTGCTTCCTCATCATTATCGGCAGCCTCTTCTTCCATCTCAATTGTGCAAAGTGCGACGGTCACATTGTCGTAGCCACCAGCAGAGAGGGCTAAGGAGATAAGTTCATTCTTGCATTCTGTCGGATCCTCATGGAATTTGATCATGACGTCAAGAATCTCCGAATCATGGCAGAGGCCGCAGAGACCATCACTGCAGAGCATGATGATGTCGCCATGGTGCAACTGGTAGATGCGTGTCTCCGGGTTTGCACGGTTTTCAACATCGCCCAGGCAACGGGTGATGACGTTCGACAGCGGATGGTCGTGCATCAGATCGGGCGAAAGATCACCCTTGTCAACCAGTTCCTGTACGTAAGAATGGTCTTTTGACAACTGAAACAGTCCATTGCGCTTGTTCAGTACGTAACAGCGGCTGTCACCGCACCAACAAACGTAAGCCTTGTCGTTGATGATCCAAGCCATGACGATAGTAGTACCCATGCCTTGGGTACTGCTATCCTCTTGACTCCGGTGAAGAATATTCAGGTCGGCAGTTTTCACCACATCCTTCATAAACTCCTGAATGGACTTGTCTGAGACAACTGCGTCTTCCAGTTGTTCTGGTATGAACATGCTTTGAATGGTCTCCACTGCAATCGCAGAGGCTACCTCGCCGGCATTGGCACCGCCCATACCGTCAGCAACGACCAATAGGATGCCGTACTGCCCCAGGTCGACGTAATCGCCGGCCTGAGGAATCAGCCAATTTGAAGTACTGAGGTCACTGCACACAACAAAGTTATCTTCGTTGTTCTGTCGGATGAGTCCGACATTCGTGCCTGCAGCCAACTTGAATTTTACTTCTGACATATTTTCTTTTTATTTATTACATCTTGCAATAGGTACAAGGCGGTCTTCGCCAAAGAGCTGTCCAATCATCACGCCAATGACGCGGTAGGAACCGTCGCTTTCTTTGAAGAATGCCGGTGAGCCAAGGTAGCCTGCATTGCGGTTGGCATCCTGAAGGACAATGGTACCGTTGCGAGTGTCTGCACGCGAAGTGCTTGACTTGAAGTAACTGATGTAGTTAGAGAGATTGTGGATATCAGGATTGTTCTTGAAACCAGCCACCTGGACTTCCGTACCTCCGTCACTGGAGAGTGAAGCTCCTGCATCGTATGGAATACCAGCGCCTCCCTTGCCGGGCAGGATGGCAAAGCACTGTGAGCTTGGAGTAATAACTCTGATGCGACGGTCGCGCAGTTCACTAGAACTGATCTTGACACCATTATCCTTCAGGATAACCCTGACTTCTTTCAGAATCTCAACTTGCTCCTCGCTGATATCTCCACTTCTATCTACCTGGAAGTCAAGGTTGTTGAAAGTCAGCTTATGAGCAGTACCAGTCGTGCTGTAAGCATCATATTCAATGATGACCTTAAAGCCCAGCGCTACGTAGTTAGCCATCAACTCACGCCATTTGCCTCCGAGCTGGCGCCAGAAGATCCATGGCTCAATGTTCTGACGGGCGGTAACGAGGGTACCATTGCTCAGTACGAAGGCGGTACCGCAAATAACATCAGAAAGTGAGATGCCAGGATCGAAGGAACGACCATCACGCTCACAAGTGATACGGCGGATCTTCAATGAATAGATATGGTTATAATAGTCACGAATGGTGGCACTGGCATCGCCGTGAGCTGTCGGGTTGTCATTATAAGCGCCTGCGTGAGCTGCTTCCTCACCAGCCACAATAGCGGTGGGCCCTACAACATTGTGATTGTCATCGGCGTTGCCAAGACGTTCAATAGTGGCAGAAGACTCGCCTTCCCCTTGAGCGATATTGGCAGACGAATTGTTAGCATCGAGGTCATCTACATCATCGAATGCTCCGCTTTCAACAGCACGCTGACGGGTTTGTGCCAATTGCCGCTGATAACGGTTAGCCTCGCTGGCTACGCTAGACAGTTGGCTCCTGACATAGACGATGCGCTGGCGGATCTCCTCCTGCTTGGCTGCTGGGGCACTGGCTAACTCTTGGGTCAGTTGCTGCTCCTCCTGCATCAGGTTTTGCTTGACGGTTGAGAGTGAGTCGAGCTTGGTCTGATATAATGCCATCTCCTGACGTAACTCCTTGTTGTCAAGGCTTAACTTGTAGTTCCATGCTCCGAAACCTAAGATGGCGAGTAAGAGCAATGCAGACAGAGCCCAGATAGCGCGGCGATAGGGGCGGAGGGCCTGCTGGCGGAACAGGTTCATACGCTCGGTGAGCTTGATGCTGGAGGTGAGGGCTTGCTTACCCTGTGGCTGGATGAAGCCAAGACGCGGACCATTAACGGAGAACTGGATTTCGTCGCCCGACTGTAGATAATAGGATCCCTGAATAGGACGGCCGTTTACCAATGTAGGATTAGAGGTCGACAGATGAACCAGCTGCCAGTTGTTACCATCGCGTACGATGGCTGCATGCTTGCGGCTGACGGTGTCGAAAGACTCGTCATAACGTACCTGACAAGAAGCGTCACGACCGATTTCAATCTGGTCGATGATAATCTTCTGTGACTCACCTGCACTATGATACTTAGAACTTGTTTTGTGTTCCAGGATGTAATAAGTACGACCTGAACCGTTGAAAATTGCACCAACGCCTGCTCCTACTGAGCCGCGTACTGTGCGTTTGTAACTGTTTTGAGTTTCCATAAATTTATAATTAATAGGGTTTAATAATTTTCGAATCTCAGGGTGACGTCGCCGATGGCGATGATGTCTCCTGCTTTAAGATAGTAGCCGCTCTCATTGACGGGTCTTGAGTTGACGTATGTTCCATTACTGGATTTTATCCATTGTCGTGACTCTTTGCGCCATTGGCCGTCGCGGATGGCCCATTGTCCTGGAGCGGCCAATTCTATGGTACAGTGGAAACGTGACATGAAGTCGCTGAAGTCGGATTTGATATAGATAATATTGCCTTGCTGGCGGCCGATGGTCAGAATACGACGACCCTGATTAACAAACGGAGTCAGCTGAAAGACCTTACCATATTCCTCTCCTTGAAGTATTCGCAGTTGATAGCCGGAGGTACGTTGCTGGGGTGTATACGACTGAACCATCCTGACAGGTCGTGGCTGGTAGGTCCCACCCTGAGGTTGAGGTAACAGCCTTAATACATCCTGAACCGTTTGGAGCCGTTGCTTGAAATCTGGGTTCAGACACCCTTCAATCAGTCGTATCCATTGCTCCCCATTGTTGATGTAACGGAGGGCATCACGATTCCAGATTCCGTCTTTTCCGCGCTTTTGATATTCTGCGAGCTCATTATGCGACTCTAAGGTACCGAAAGGAAGTTGATTGGTGAGCAATTGGAATACGAGTACACCGAACGAGAATATGTCTGTTGTCGGTAGTACTGTAGCGCCTCCTCTTGCTCTCATGGCCTGCTCTGGTGGCATATAGGCGTATGTGCCAAATATCTGATTGGGCTTGCCAAAGATATTACGCTGGGTCATACGATGCGTACGATCTCCTGCAATACCGAAGTCCGTCAGAGCCGCCTTACCATTCTGCTTGAATAGCACATTCTCTGGTTTCAGATCCCGGTGTACCTTTCCCCTGTCATGCAGGGCATTGAGTCCGATTAGGATATCCTGGCAGATGCGTGGCGTATTGCTGTCAGGCTTTCCGAGTAAAGGCTCAAGATCTCCGCCAGGGCAGAACTCCATTATGATGAATGGGTTGCCGCCGACAACTCCGTAAGCCAGTGAGCGAACCAGATTGTCACAATCAATCTGCCCTGTGTTGAATTCCATCTCGAACCGTTCCATTAAAGGTTGTCGGATCTCAGCTGGCACTTCCCACAGCCTGAGGAGTTTCAGAGCGTATTTCCCGCCCCGATAGTCTTCAACGAGATATACGACTCCAAATGAACCCTCTCCTAGGGTTTTTCTGACTGTATACCGGTTGTCAACGACGTCTCCTGGTTTAAAATCGCATCTGTCAATGACTTGATAGGTGCTCACGTGGCTTCAAATTGTTTTTATTCAACTTCAAACTTGAATCTCCTGTCACCCAACACAATGATGTCACCCTGCTGGATTTCCAGTTTTCTGTTTGCCTCAAGATAGGTGGAACCTAACTCGCTTTTGTTCAGCACGAACCATTTCCCGTCTTCACAGATCAGCTCTGCCTGTTCTTTCGAAGTGATAGTACGGTTATTTGCCTCCGTATTCTCTCTTGTCAAGATGATGGATGCTCCCTCGTACTCGTTGGCAGCGGGGACTTCCAGTTCGTCTTCCTCTGGTACGATCGTCAGACGGCACTTTGGTTTTGGCGGTTCTGGGGCAGGGGTGGGCTTGTGACGGATAGCACGCACGGTCGGCAGGTGTATCCTTTCACCGCATTTCGGACAGAATGTGAAGTCGATGGATACTTCTGCGCCGCATTTGTCGCATTTCACGATCTCGTCGATACCCATTTCTTTCAAAACCGACTTGGTACCTGATATTGCTGCTTCTGCCAAGGGTGCTGCTACAGGTGCAGCCATAGGCGCTGCTGGCGTTTCAGGTTTTCCATCAGGTCCCTGAATAGTTGTCGGGGCAGGGGCGATACTGGCTCCGCAGTTCGGACAGCTTGTGAAGTCGCCCATAACAGGATAGCCACAGTGAGGACAATTTTTCGGAACTTGTGCAACGGTTGCCTTCAGCTGTTGGTCCTGCTGTATGGGACCGTTGACAATTCTTGTTGGTCTCGGCACCGGTGCATCTGCTGGCTGGGCGTTGACTACTACAGTGGGGCGTGGCTGCGGTTCTCCACTCTGATTGTAATTGGGAACGTTCACCCCTTGATAGGGGTCGTTGTTGTACCCGGCATTCTCTACCTGTATCGGATGACCGCATTTCACGCAAGAACTGCTACCGGGAGCGTTGTCCCATCCACAATTATTGCATCTCATAGGTTTTTGTTTTAAGTTGTTATTATTAAATGAATGTTAGTTACTTCTGATCCACGTGGATAATGCACTCCTGATCTTGGCTTCTCAGGATAATGTCGCCAGAACGTCCATTTTTGAAATCAGGATGTTCCTTTGTCAGCTTGTCAGCCTTGACTGTCAGCTCATTACCACTGGTCACATAGATTTCACACCAGTCTGGATATTTGTACAGCTGCCAGTTTTTGTTGTCTGCATACAGAGTATCACTATTACAACTGATAGCCACTTGCTTGGTACCGCCTTTGCGCTTGTTGAGCTTGACGTTGTTTGTAAGAGCTGTCAGTTGAGGCTTCTTTCCTTTTTGGGTAAGTTGGATGAACTTGGTCGTCTGATCATAAATGACAGTGATGCCTGTGATTCTAGAAAGTGTGCTGCTTGAAGGCAGGCAAGTGATCCGTAGTTCTTTGCCGTCCATCGATTTGGCCAGCTTACACCAGCTTTCATGTTCCGATGCTACGTTTGCAATCCAGTCGTTACTCTCAGGCTGAGTCTCGATACCAATGACTTTCGTCTGCTCGGGGCTAGCCTCAAAAACGATTTTATTAGCACTGACTGTCAGTGTCTTCTGAGGAGTTTTCTTAGGTGCCTCGGCCGTAGTGGCCTTTTTCTTAGCCAGCCGGTTGCACTTGGTAATCTGTGCATTACATTTTTTGACATTGGCTGCACTCTTGTTAATAGCCATCGAAGCTTTGAAACTGGCGATGGCTCCCTGATAATCACCTTTATTCATCAAGGCAACTCCCTTATTGTAAGCCTCACTGGCACTCTGAGCATAGGTATGTACCGGTGTCAGAGTCATCAATAGGATTACTGTCAATAGTTTAAGGATTCTGTTCATCATCATGTTGGTTTTCGTTATTAATCAAATCAGGAATATATGGCTTGATGGCTTCTGCTCGTGCCTCAGATTCTGCGGCACCATCAGCTAAGCCTGCTTCCTTGAGGTTGGAGGCAATCTCGCTAAGTTCCTTATAGATATTCAACAGCTTGCCAGCAGCAGCACTCTTCTGGATAATGGCATTGCTGGAAATCTCTGCTGAGAGACTGTCCTTATTTGCCAAAGCTTCCTCGAATTTTTTCAAGGCACTGATATATGTCTCTTCTACCTTATTATATTTAGAGTCAAACTTATCCTCCTCGTGGTTGGTCATAAAGGTGTCCGCCTGTTCTAACAGAGCCGAACCTTCTTGAATACTGACTTGTGCCAGTGAGTCATAATTGATTACGGGAGCAATCTCCTCTGGAGCAACGGGCACAGCTTCTTCACTTTCTCCACCACCGCTGCACATTGCAATGATACCAATCAGGACTACAAGGGCAGCAACGGCTCCGATAATGATATTCTTGTTGATACCTTTCTTAGAGGTGATGGGTTGTGATTTAGACGCTTTAGCGGAAGCCTCTTTCACGACAGGCTTTTCTATTACAGGTTTTTCTGCAATCGGCTTTTCTATTACAGGCTTTTCTACAATAGGTTGTTCAATAGGCTTCTCTTCTGGTGTCTCCTTTGGTGTTTCATCAGGAGTCACGATGCCATGCAGCTTATTGTAGGTTTTTTCCTCAATCTTCTTGGCTGATGGTCTATCCCATGTTTCTTTTGCCAGACAGGCGTAAATGATATCCTTTAGTTCTTGAGAATAGTCTTCTTCAATAATGGGAATATCTGCTCCATTCTTCTGTAACATACCACCATGGTTACCAAAAGGAGGAGTACCTGTTATCAACTCATACATCATTGCACCCATCGACCAAACGTCGCTGGCCATGATAGGCTTAGGCGTAGGACCGAAGCGCTCAGGACCCATATAGGCCAGGGTTCCACCGCTTTGTTCTTGGGCCTTCGCCCCTCGGATGGTACTGCGCACACGAGCACTGATGCCGAAGTCTGTAATGAGATATTGTCCTTCGTCACCAATCATGATATTGTCGGGTTTGATGTCCTGATGAATCAGTGGCGGCTGCTTCTCGTGGAGATAAGCCAGTCCTGCGGCCACATCATGTAGCAACTTCCAGCATTCTTCTTCAGGAATGGCCTGACCGTCAACAATGTATTGGAAGGCGGAGCCATTCTTGATATATGGCATGATGAGATAGGGCATGCGCTCATAGCAGTCGTAATGCGTGGGACGCAACAAATTGGTATGGTTCATGTCGAACACCACGGAAAACTCCTGTGTGAAAATCTTGATACCGTTTTCATCCAAGCCAGTTCCGGGGGCATATACTTTTACAGCCACCTGAACACCAGTCAAGTTATCATCAGCCAACCAAACTTCTGCGAAACCTCCTCTTCCGAGCCGTTTGATAAGTTTATATCTATCAGCGAATAATAGTCCTGTAGTTAATTCCATTTCACTTAATATTTATAATTTTGGTCAAAATTACAATTTTTTTGACTAAGTTATAGATAAACTAGGAGCGAATTAACTTTTTTTAGTTTTTTTTCTATATTATGCTATCTTTGTTTAATGGTTTTCTCGTTTTTTCTGTGTACTTTTGCAACGTGAACTATAAATTATTAGCTTATGAGATTTTTTGTTTCCGTATTGCTTTGTGCGGCATTATTTACACTGACTGCCTGCCAGACCAAGAAAGTTGCTGTTAATACCAACTCCTATCGGACTATTGTGACCTATGGCATCACTTTTGATGTGAACAAGTCTGATATCAAGGCAGAGTCAATGACTGAGATTAACCGTATCAAGACGTTGATGGACCAGTATCCGGAACTGCGTTATGAGGTTCAGGGGCATACTGACTCTACTGGGACACCTGAAGCCAATCAGAAATTGAGTGAGAGACGTGCTAAAGCCATTGTCGACAAACTCGTGGAACTGGGTATCTCCCGTAGTCGTCTGACAGCTGTTGGCAAAGGGCAGTTTTCACCTATCGCAGATAATAGTACGGAAGAGGGTCGCGCCAAGAACCGCCGGGTGGTATTTGTGGCTAAGTAAACAATCTGGCTCCCTTATTAATCGTCCTCCCAGTAACTGATGGTGCGTGTCTGCACCACGTTCATATTCTGTGCCTGACGACCTTTTTCCCAGTACATTAGCTTCACTTCGTTCTTGGTCCAGTTGCCTTCGTCGTCATGATCAGTGTAGTCGTTCTTCATGTTGATGGAGAGAATACACTCGTTGGTCTTGTCAAACACCTTCTGACTCTGCGTTTTGATCTCGCCGTCGTCGTTGTAGGTGTATTCATTCACCGATCGTACCTGCTCTGTGATGTTGATCAGCGTGCGACGTCTCAAGTTGCCCTCCTCGTCGTATTCGTATTTCAGCTCGCTTTTCTTGCCTGAGGGCTCGAGCATGGCGGCTTTCACCAGATAGCCTGTGGCGTTATATTCGCGGTCGATGATGTCTGTAGTAGAGTTCTTGCCGTTCTGGTCGAAGTGCTCCATCTGTCCCTCAAACACTGGATTCTCGGTGATAATCTCCTGCACACTGCCTTTCAGACCCTGGCTCATCGCGTCTTTATAGTAGGGGGTGGTGTTGAGGTAGAACACGTTGATGGTGCGTGACTTGTCCTCGTGCAGGATATTTGATATCTTCACATAGCCCTTGTCCATCATAAGGTGCAGGGAGCCATCGCCTTTGGCATCGAAGTTACCGAAGTGACGTTGCAGCTTCAGCAGGAAATAGCGGTAGTTGCGGTCGTAGAGGGCAAAGGTGCGATAGGGGCCGCTGGTGACGAGTACCGTCGATAGTAAGCCGGTCTTCTCATCCGTCGACACCACGAAGTTCGACTTGATGCCGTAGAACTCACCACGGAAATAGTAGTCGCCTGGATCGGGATCCTCGGGAGTGAACTGCTCCAGGCCGATGCTCTTCAGCGCTGGCACAAACACGGATTCTGGCCCTTCGAGGGGCACCCCCATCAGGTCGATACACCGCTCGTCGAGGTCGCCCTTGTAGATGATATCGTCAGTCGTTGTGTACTGAGCGTACACAGTGAATAGTGAAAAGTGAATTGTGAATAGTATCGCGAGAAGTCGTTTCATCTTAATTATCCATTATCAATTATCCATTATCAATCATCTGAAGGAATTCATCTTCAGTTACAATCTTAATGCCGAGCTTCTCGGCCTTCTGCAGCTTCGAGGGTCCCATATTCTCGCCCGCGAGGATAAACGAGGTCTTGTTGCTGATGCTGCCCACGTTCTTACCACCGTTCTGCTCGATGATAGCTTTGTACTCGTCGCGGCTGTGATGACTGAACACGCCACTGATCACGATGCTCTGGCCCTCAAGTTTTGTTGAGAGTTGAGTATTGAGCGTTGTGAGTTCCATCTGCAGACCGTATTCGCGCAGTCTTCGGATAATCTCGAGATTTTTCTCGTCGTGGAAGTAGGTGATGATGCTCTTTGCCATCACCTCGCCGATACCCTCTATCTCCTGCAGTTCCTCAAGACCTGCACTCATCAGGGCGTCAATGTTCTTGAAATGTCTTGCCAACAGCTTGGCCGAGGTCTCACCCACAAAGCGGATGCCGAGGGCGAAGACCACGCGTTCAAAGGGCACTTCCTTCGATGCGGCGATGCCATTCACGATTCTCTGTGCCGACTTAGTACGACTGCCGTCACCGTTAATCTGCTGCACGTCGATGGTGTAGAGGTCGGCCACATTCTTGATCAGTCCCTGACGAAAATAGTCGTCGATGGTCTCAGGCCCCAGCGAGTCGATGTTCATGGCCTTGCGGGCGATGAAGTGCTCGATGCGTCCTTTGATCTGTGGCGGACATCCCGTGTCATTCGGACAGTACCACGCTGCCTCGCCTTCGTAGCGCACCAAGGGTGTGCCGCATTCCGGACAACGCTTGATGAATTGCACGGGCTGGGCAATGATGGGCCTCTGGTCGATGTCGACACCCACAATCTTCGGGATAATCTCACCACCTTTCTCCACATACACATAGTCGCCGATATGCAGGTCGAAACTCTTGATAAAATCTTCGTTATTTAGGGTGGCACGCTTCACGGTGGTGCCTGCCAACTGCACGGGGTCCATATTGGCTACAGGTGTGATGGCACCTGTACGGCCTACCTGATAGGTCACCTCGTTCAATCGTGTGCACACGCGCTCTGCCTTAAACTTATACGCGATGGCCCAACGCGGACTTTTCGCTGTAAAGCCCAGTGCACGCTGCTGCCTTAATGAATTAACTTTAAGTACGATACCATCGGTGGCTACAGGCAGGTTCTTACGTGCTGTATCCCAGTAGTTGATAAAGTCGTAGATCTCCTGCAGGGTCTTCACCTTCTTCATGCCCTCGGATATCTTAAAACCCCAGCTGCGGGCTATTTCCAGATTCTCGTAGTGACCCTCAGCAGGCAGTTCCTCACCCAAGAGATAATAGAGGTAGGCGTCTAACTGTCTGGAAGCTACCAGACTCGACTTCTGACTCTTCAGCGTACCGCTTGCAGCATTTCTCGGATTGGCAAACAACGGCTCTTCCGCTGCCTCGCGCTCTTTGTTCAGCCGCTCGAACACGTCCCATGGCATTAGAATTTCGCCACGGATTTCGAATTCGTGGGGGACATCTCCACTCAATACGAGTGGTATCGCTCGTATGGTCCTCACATTCGCCGTCACATCGTCGCCATGCACACCGTCGCCGCGCGTCACGGCCTGTGTCAGCTTGCCGTCGACATAGGTCAGTGAGATCGACAGACCGTCGTATTTCATCTCGCAACACACCTCGAAGTCCTCGCCTGCCAACCCTTTCTTCACACTCTCATACCAGTCGGCCACATCCTGCTCGTTGTAGGTGTTGGCCAGTGAGAGCATGGGGTATTTGTGGGCTACCTGCGTAAACTCGGCATTCAGGTCGCTGCCCACACGCTGCGTGGGTGAGTTGGGATCGGCCATCTCAGGATGCTTCGCCTCCAGGTCCTGCAGTTCGTGCATCATGAAGTCGAACTCCTGGTCGCCGATGGTGGGCTGGTTCAGCACGTAATAGCGGTAGTTATGCTCGTGAAGTTCCTTCCGCAGTTGCTCAATTCTCTGTATCTCGTCCATTGATTATTTCGTTTTGCCTGCAAAGTTACGAAAAGTCGAGAGCAGAACAAAAGAATTTAATCTTTTTTATGCCGAGACGGAGTAAATTCGCCGTCTCAGACGGCAAAGTTACATAAAAAAGTGAATAGTGAATAGTGAATAGTGAAAAATTTGTTACCGCTTAATTAATTTTCAAATAAAATAACTACCTTTGCGCTCGTTATGTGGATGATGCTGCGTGTGATACCCATCATGTGGCGGGCCGTCCGACCCAGTAAGGTTGCTGATATGCCTGCTGTCGTCAACTCCTTCTGGCTTCCCAAGGGCTACGAGGGACTGACGTTTTTCGGTAAGATTCTCGCCCCAACGCAGGAACTCGCCGACCATTTCAACCGCGGCTTCTCGTCGTTGAAGAACCACGAGATGATCCACTTGCGTCAGGCCCAGTCGTGTGGCGACTCCTGGATTCGCTTCTACCTATTATATATATGGTATTGGCTCAAGGGTCTTCGCATGAACCGTAAGATGAAGCATGCAGCCTATCTGCTGAACCCATTTGAGATGGAGGCCTATGCCCGCATGCACGAACTCGACTATCTCAAGGGCCCTGCCACCGAATGGCGCAAATATGCGAAAATGAAACTCAAGGACAGACTAAAATTATATCAGAGAAATGAATAAGAAATTGCAGGCGCACAGCGCCATCTTCTTTGCCAACACCATCTTCGGACTTGGCGTTCCAGTCACCAAACTCTTGCTCGACAAGTGGGTCACCCCCATGGGCTACATGGCCACGCGCTCCCTCGGCGCCTGTATCCTTTTCTGGATCATCGCCGCTTTCCTGCCTAAGGAGAAAGTAGAGCGTAAGGATTTGATTACCATCCTTGTAGGCGGTCTTTTAGGCTTCGTTGTCTCACAGACGTTGACGGCTTGGGCGCTCGACTTTACGAGTCCCATCTATTTCTCGCTCATCGCCACTTTGACACCTGTAGCTGTGATGGTCTGCGCCGCTTTGACCATCGGTGAGAAGATCACACCGATGAAGTTGGTGGGTGTGCTGCTGGGTATCGCAGGCGCCGTACTGATGGTATTGATGAGCCAGTCGCTCGGCTCGGGCAAGAACGACCTGATAGGCATCTTCCTCGCCATCCTGAGTGTGCTCACGTGGGCCATCTACCTGATCATTACGCGTAATGTGGCGACGAAATATTCGCCCGTTACGCAGATGAAGTATGTGTTCCTTATTTCTGCGATTGTCACCGTGCCCATCGTCATTCCAGAACTCTCCATGAATTCCCTCTATACCTGGGCCTGGGGTTGGGACGGTGTGCTCGAAATGGCGTTCATCGTGGTCTGTGCCACTGCGCTCGGCTATTTCCTCATCCCCTTTGCCATGAAGTATCTGCAGGCCACCACGGTCTCTATCTATACCAATCTCCAGCCGGTCGTCGCCGCATTCGTGGCTATCTGGCTCGGACAGGATGTACTCACCTGGGATAAGCCCGTAGCCGGTATCCTCGTATTGATCAGTGCTTATATCGTCACCGTTGTAACTGCCAAGGAAAAATGAAACAGCTGAGATATTTATTCATGGCGCTCGCATTTGCCGTTACTGTTCCGACGGTGGCGCAGAGCCGTCAGGTGGTGCTTGAAACCACGTTGGGAAAGATTGTGCTGACACTCTTCGACGATACGCCAAAGCATCGTGACAATTTCCTGAA
>Ga0310696_10005104_pt1 | contig 15919 bp, 19 predicted proteins | sample AusTroGonzalo_MG_4_FD_203885 | JGI IMG/M metagenome (GOLD analysis project Ga0310696, IMG submission 203885) | Bovine rumen microbial communities from tropical cattle in Woodstock, Queensland, Australia - Gonzalo_02 (v2) (version 2) | ecosystem: Host-associated > Mammals > Digestive system >...
CGCCGGATACACCTGTGAGCGGTGTATCAATCTGATGAAGAAAGGAGTCGAAAGACGGTTCACAGGGACAGTTGAATTTTCAGAACCGTCAGAATAAGGAGAAAACGAATGTTTGACATGAACGATTACCAACGGCTGGCCATGCGGACCAGCCCGGACGGACATGACAGGATGCTGAACGGCTGCATGGGCCTGATCGGTGAAGCAGGCGAAGTCGTTGACATCGTGAAGAAGTGGAAGTTTCAGAGCGGAGACCATGCGGAGCTTCCGAAAGAAAAGCTGATCGAGGAGCTGGGAGACGTGCTCTGGTATTGCGCGGAAGTCTCCACGGCCCAGATGGTTGAGATGATTCCGGCATGCAAGGCAATTGGGCTTGACGGCCTTTCCTATGACGGGCTGCTCCATCTGGAAGCGCTGTTCCTGGCCAAGCTGGCCCAGAGCATGACGGACGCCTGGCTTTATCCGGATGAATTCGCGCCGGAGCCGATGTATGTTGTGGCCTGCATCATCGATCTGGTAGGCTATATGCTTCACAACTACTGTGACTGCACGCTGGAAAGGTGCATGGAGCAGAACATTGAGAAACTGAAAAAGCGGTATCCTGACGGCTTCGATCCGGAAAGGAGCCTGCACCGGGAGGAATGATCGATGGCTCCGCTTTCCAATAAGGAGCTGGCCAGAAGGCTGCGGATCATCGCTGGGAAAACAGACAGCGATAATGTGAAAAAGACGCTGCTGCAGTCCGCGGACCGATTGGAGAAGCCAGGGCACAAACAGACGCAGAAAAAGGCCACCGTGCTCTACTCTGTGTGGGATAACCGGACGGATAAGCTGATTGCGCTGGATCTGCCGGAAAAGGACTGCCTGGAGATGATGAAGATCTCCCATGCCGGATTCATGAAGGCGATCCGGACAGGATCAAGGCGTTGGAAGATCGAAAAGCGTTTTGCGGACGAAAAATGACAGGCAAATGGCCGTCAAGTAAGAAAACCGAGTGTTTTCAAGGCTTGGCGGCCTTTTTTATTTTGATCTCACGGATAGGATCAAGTTAAATTTTCAAATTTACCGAACAATTTTTCCGAAAGTCGTTCGGAATGTTCAGATATGTTCGCTGAAAATGTGATAAAGTGCAGGCTGTAAAATTCTGAAACGCGACAGGGAGAGCTGAAGGGCTCTCCTATTTTCGTGGAAAGGAGGCTTTCGGCAGCCGTGCTCCACTCCTGGCACGGGCCTGCATCGGTGAACATTTTCGCACTGACTTCGCCTAAAGTGCGTGTGAAAATGAAAGGAGAAGAGACAAACCATGTTCTCTAAGCTGAAAGAAAGCTTCAAAGCAAACCCGAAATTCTACTACGCCATGTCGATCGCGGCCACATGGGCCAACGCCGGGAGCCTGCTCAACGGCGTATCCACCTCGCAGAAGGACGGCATCCTGCCGTTCCTGCTCTGGGCCATCGGTAACACGCTGGCCTGCATCGTTTTCGGCATCTTCGCGCCGATGATTCCCAAGCTTCGGGACGTGTTCCGGCATCCGGTCATGAAGATCGTGATGGGAATCATGTGTCCGTTCCAGTGCTGGATCAGCATGAACGGCATTCAGACGGTGTTCGCCGGGACGGTGCTCGGACCGACATGGGGCATTGTCATCGCCCTGGCTTTCGCGGTGTTCTTCCTGATCCTGCTGTTCAAGTTCGGGATGATCCGGAACGTACTGACAGACCACATGAGCTGGACAGCGGTTTACGGCATCGTGTTCCTTCTGACCATCCTGGCGCTGGCCACGTCCGGCGGGAATTACGTTCCCCTGCAGCTGGGAGCCGACAAGATCGGTACCGGCGTGAAAAACTGCCTGCTGCTGATCCCCGGCGCCTTCCTGTATCCGTACTACTTCGAGCTGCTGGACTATAACGAGGAAAACGAGGACCACGCAAAGCGGATCAACATCCGGAGAGCCTTCATCATGGGCGGCGTGATCTTCGGCGTGTACCTGGTCTTCATCTTCCTGATGAGCCTGGCCAACTTCAGCCCGGTGCTGAACATCATCAAGGCCGTGCTGGTGACGCTGATCGCCATTTCCTCCCTGTCCAGCTTCCAGTATTCGATCTACCTGACCTTCGGAAAGAAGATCGGCCTGGTGCTGAACCTGCTCACGGTGGCCCTGTGGCAGCTGCTGATTCCCCTGGGAGTCATGGGCGCGTGGACGCTGATGGCCTCCATCCGGATCTACATCGTCGCGGCCGCGATCATCGCCGCCTTTGCCTGGCATTTCCACGAGAAACGGCAGGTGAAGCCGGTATGAAGGTGATTCTCGGACGAAAGCAGCGCATCCCGAACGAGCGCTGGCAGGAAGCCTTCGACCGGATCGAGGAGCTTGTCAGCCAGGAGGAGCTGGAGGAAACCGTCCAGCGGACGATGGAGGACATCCTCGAGAAGACCAGGGGCAAAAAGGCGGCCTACTGCTGGAGCGGAGGCAAGGACAGCATCGTCCTGTCCGATATCTGCCGCCAGGCCGGCGTGACGGACTGCATGTTCGCCCACACGGAGCTTGAATATCCGGAGTTCCTGGGCTGGTGCCTGAGCAATCTTCCGGAGAATTGCGAAGTGATCTGCACCGGGCAGAGCCTGGATTGGCTCTCACAGCATCCGGAGATGATCTTCCCGAAGGGCAAGGAGCTGAACGCCTGGTATTCCGGCGTCCAGCGCAGAGCCTTCACGGAGTATTTCTTCTCCCACGGACTGGATATGATTCTGGTGGGCCACCGGAAAGCGGACGGCAACGTGTGCGGACCGGGAAACGTGATCCGGAAGAACTCCGGCGAGGTGCGGTATTCGCCCCTGGCAGACTGGCCGCACGAAATGACCCTGGCCTATATCCATTACCATCAGCTGAAGCTGCCGCCGATCTACGAATGGCGCAACGGCTTCCGCTGCGGAACGCATCCCTGGCCGTCCCGGATGTATATGGAGACGGTGGAACAGGGCTGGCGTGAGGTATACGAGATCGATCCCGGCATTGTCGAAGGCGCCGCGGAGAAGATCGAAAGCGCCCGAACCTTCCTGCAGGAGGTGACGGGAGCATGAAGACGATCACGAAAAAGCTCTCAGATCTGAAGCGTCCGGAAAAGAACTGCCGGATCCACACGGACCGCCAGCTGAAGGAAATCATCCGGAGCGTGAAGATGTTCGGCCAGATCCGGCCCATCGTTATCGATGAGGGAAACGTCATCCTCTGCGGGAACGGCCTGTATGAGGCCCTACAGCAGATGGGCGAAACGGAGGCAACCTGCTACCAGGTGAAGAACCTGTCGGAAGCGGACAAGAAAAAGCTGATGCTGGCCGACAATAAGATCTACACTCTGGGCACGGACGATCTGGAAGTCTTTGACGAATGGCTGCGGGAGCTGAACGACATCGATATCCCCGGATACGATGAGGAACTGCTGCAGACGATCCTGGCCGACCAGCCGGAGATTGACGAGCTGGTCACGGATTACGGAAACTTCACGGAAGCCTCGGTCAATTCGATCAAAAGGCACGAGGAGGCCCACGAAGCTGGCGTCTGGCGTGCATCTGACCGGCCCGGCGCGGAGAACGAAGAAACACCGGTCCGGAATCCGGAGGCGGCAGAAGCGCCTCCTGAGGGCGCGTATATCGTTTGCCCGAACTGCGGTCATCACATCCCTGTGAGGTGATGGCCATGGCGATCAAGCGAATCAAAAGCACGCTGTCAGTGGTCGAAGCTGCGGTGGCCAGAACGCTGAACGCCTTTTCCAACGGCGTGAAGGTTTACCTGGCCTTCTCAGCCGGCAAAGACAGCCTGTGTCTGAGCCACATTGTTTACAGCCTGATCAAGCAGGGCAAGATCGATCCGAAGCAGCTGACGGTGTTCTTCATCGATGAGGAGGCCATCTATCCGAGCATGGAGCAGATGGCGCTTCAGTGGTATGGGATCTTCACCAAAGCCGGCGTAAGGTTCGACTGGTATTGCCTGCCGTTCAAGCAGGTCTCCTGCTTCCATCAGCTGCAGAGTGACGAGCGCTGGATCACATGGGAGCCAGGGAAAGAATCCGCATGGGTCCGCGATCCTCCACCGTTCGTCATCCGGGAACACCCGGCGCTGCGCTATCCCGGGGAGATGAACTATCAGACGTTCTGCTCCATCGTGATGAATGACGGCATCATGCTCCTGGGCGTGAGGGCCAGCGAAAGCGTTCAGCGCCTCCGGAATATTGCCAGGGCGAAGATGAACGGCGGCGCCACCGGCCAGCAGTTCACGGTCTTTCCGATCTACGACTGGAAGGATACGGACGTCTGGCTGTACATCAAGGAGCATCACCTCCACTTCCCGGAAGCCTATATGGATCTGTACCGGGACGGACTGAACCGGGCGCAGATGCGCCTCTCCAACTTCTTTGGCGCGGACAGCTGCAACGGCCTGCGGCATATCGCGGCCACGAATCCGGATCTGTGGGCCAGGATCGAGAAGCGAGAACCGAACGCCTACATGGTCATGCTCTACTGGGATTCCGAGATGTTCAAGCGGAATACCCGGAAGCGCCGGCAGCTGGAAGCTGATCAGGAGCATAAGGACTACAAAGCGCTTGTCCGGGAATTGCTCTTCGAGAAGTTTGACGAAACCTTTGTTTCCCCGGCACGGAAAGACGTGGGCCGTTCATATAAAACCCAGTACATCAAGATGAACGGCACAGCCTCCGAGAAGATCTACCGGAAGATGTACGAAGGGATCATCGCCGGAGACCCGAAGCGCAGGACGCTCAGAGGGATCATCACCAACTGGGCCTGCGATTACGTCAAGGATGCCAAAGCCGAAGCCTCCCGCAGGAAGGAGGTGAACGCGAATGCAGAAGGTTGACGTATTCGCCCCGCTTTCCTCCCTGCAGTGGGTGGACAGAAACCTGCTGAAGGCGAACAACTACAATCCCAACAAGGTGTCGGAGGAAAACCTGAAGCTGCTGATCCAGTCCATCCAGACCAACGGATGGACGCTGCCGATTGTCTGCCGTCCGGACTACACGATCATAGACGGCTTCCACCGGTGGACGGTATCAGGCCGTGAACCGCTCAAGACGATCCTCGGTGGCAAGGTGCCCGTGGTCATCGTGGACCACAAGGACAGATCAGAGGATATCTACGGCACCATCACCCATAACCGGGCCAGAGGCACGCATCTCCTGGAGCCGATGAAAGCCATCGTCAAGGAGCTGCTGGACTCCGGAAAGAAGATCCCGGAAATATCCAAGGAGCTTGGCATGACGCCGGAGGAAATCTTCCGGCTGTCTGACTTCACCCGGGATGACTTCCTGGAGATCATGACCAAAGGCGCATCCGGATACAGCCGGGCAGAAATCCTCAAGTATCTGTAAAGGCTGCCGCGTATACTGAACGGTTTCGTACCGAATCCCAGAATACGGCGCAGCATTTTCGCGCCGGAATACACTGGCGTATATTCTGACCGATTGCGTAGACATGCAGGTCCGGGTGAGAATCAAATTATCCTGGCTTCATGAATCAAAAACGCGAGGAGGAAAACAGACCATGAAAAAGGTAATCTGATCCGTATGCGTATGGGCTATAGTCCCAAATGTTTCACAGCAACATAAACGCATCGACCGGCGGCTGTTAAAAAGCCTCCGGAAGAAACGACCCTTTGCCGGGAAATCCACATGTACAGTCGAGGGTTTTATCTCAAAATCCTGCCGTACGCGAGAGCTCCCGGCGAAGGGTTTTCTCTGCTGTCCGTGAGCGTAAACCTTCACGCCTCGCGCTGTGACAGAAATCAAAACGTCACAGCGATCACGCGGAGGGCACGCAGAGAAGCCGCCAGGCGTCCGCAGGGACGTTCCAGAGCGAAGGATGAAGAACAACTCATCCTGCGCACGAAGGCCGCGTATACGGCGAATATGGCCCCCAAATCGGACGCGCCTGATATACATGCCGAAGGAGAACAAGATCATATCTCCTGCAGAACAGTCGCGTACACATGGAGGTCTCCTGTACGAATGCCGCTATATACATCGATTCTTTTTTCCACAATCTCTGATGCCTCAGCGCTGTGATTTTTTGAGAACGCCGCCGCCGCGCCGCCGCGTATGACCCTTCATTCCTCTCCCGGGAAAAAGTGTGGGGTCATCTCAGCGCCGCTGCCGGATAAAAAAAGGTACTTTCTGGGCAAAACGATCGACTGCGCCTGTTCGCCCCCCAAAAAACGCTACGATACTATATCGGTTTCCGGGGGTTTAGTTGAAAATCTGCGACAAAATTCTACAAACTGCAACTGATTTGTAGCGGTATGTAGAAGATCCGCATAAAGACTGCCGGAAAATGCGGAATCATGTTTTTGCGGAAGGGATAAGGTAGAGCTGAATGGCTGATAAAGACAAGATCATCCTGGAGGATGACACGCTGTACATCCTGCAGCCGGGACTGACGATCTACGTCAAGACAGCTGACATCTGCAGCATGTTCGGAGTCTCCAACCAGTGGGTCGGACAGCTCACCGGACAGGGCACGCTGAACAAGATGCAGACCGAACACGGGAAGCTGTTCAATCTGAGCGATTCCGTTCACGGCTACATGGATTCTCTGAACGAGAAGGTCACAAAGACCGCCGAAGAAAAGAAGCTGGACAAGGCGAAGCAGGCCGCGGAGGTCAAGCTGAAGGTAGCCAAGGCCGCCATGGCCGAGCTGCAGGCGAAGGAGCTGTCCGGAAAGATGCACCGGTCGGAGGATGTGCAGGTCTTCACGCAGGAGCTGATCGACACCGTGAAGAACGCGCTGCTTTCTCTGCCGGGCCGTCTGGCCGTGGAGGTTTCCCTCTGCGACACAGCGGAGGAATGCTCCGTGCTGATCAAGGAAGCGATCCGGGACGTACTCTCCGAGCTGTCGGAGTTCGACTACGATCCGGAGAAGTATGAAGCCCTGGTCAGGGAGCGCCAGAACATGGACGAGAAAGTCGAGGAGGATACTGAATGAGCGTCAACCAGGCATACGAAATGAAACGCCTGTTCCGCGCTCTTCGGAAGAACATAGCCTCCTTTGCCCTGGCGGCTGATCTGACGGTCAGCCAGTGGGCTGATAAATTCCGGAGACTGTCTCCGGAGTCCTCTGCGGAAACCGGACCGTGGAGGACAAAGAAAACGCCATACCTCAAAGAGGTGATGGACGCCTGGACGAATCCGAAGATCCGGCACATCGTTATGGTGGCCGCTTCCCAGGTCGGTAAGTCCGAGTGCATGAACAACATCATCGGCTACATCATCGATCAGGATCCCGGTTCCATCCTGATGATCGAGCCGACCAACGGAGACGCGAAGGAATATTCAAAGCTCCGTATTGCGCCGATGATCCGGGATTCCAAGACGCTGCGGAAGAAGGTATCGAAAACCCTGCGGGGCGATACCGGAAACACGATCCTGCAGAAGTCTTACCCCGGCGGCATCCTGACGATGTGCGGATCCACCGAGGCGCATGCCCTGGCATCAAAACCGATCCGGTACGTCCTTGGTGACGAGCGTGACCGCTGGGCCGTTGAGGCCGGCAAGGAAGGCGATCCCTGGCTGCTGGCCATGGCCAGACAGCAGACCTTCTACAACGCGAAATCCTACGAGTGTTCCACGCCTACGATCAAGGGATTCAGCCCGATTGAAAAGGCGTTCAAGAACGGCACCCAGGAGCGCTGGTGCTCAAAGTGTCCGCACTGCGGAGAGTATCACAATATCCGATGGCAGGATATCCGGTACGAATTCGACCAGACCGAGGTTGACCACGAGATCACCTACATCGTGACCAGGGTCTACTACGTCTGTCCGGAATGCGGCGGCATCTCCGAAGAGCACGACATGAAACGCGCTCACGCGAAGTGGATCGCGGACAATCCGGAGGCGCTGCGCAACGGCGTTCGCTCCTTCTGGCTGAACGCCTTCTGCAGCCCGTGGGTCTCCTGGGAGAAGATCGTCACCAAGTACCTGGAAGCCCGGGGAGACACCAAGAAGCTGAAGGTCGTTTACAACACCCTGTTCGGGGAACTGTGGGAAGACCGAGGCGGTCTGGCCAATGAGGACGATTATCTGGCCAGGCGCGAGGAATACACCGCAGAGCTTCCGGACGGCGTGCTGGTACTGACCATGGGCGTGGACGTGCAGGATGACCGCCTCGAGTATGAGATTGTCGGCTGGGGCCTCCGGAAAGAAAACTGGGGCATCCGGCGCGGGATCATCCTGGGTCGTCCGGACACACCGGAGGTCTGGGCTGAACTGGACGAGCTGGTCGGACGGGTGTACCGCTTCGGAAACGGCAAGGGGCTGCGGATCAGCATGACCTTCGTGGATGACGGCGGTCACTTTACGCAGGAAGTCCGGCTCCGCTGCGCACAGCGGATCGGAAAGCGCGTGTTTGACTGCAAGGGCTACGGCGGCGATGGCAAGCCATACACTTCCCCGCCCAAGAAGGTCAAGATCGTGATCCGTGGCAAGACGATCGGCGAATGCTGGCAGTACCAACTGGGCGTTGACGCCGGGAAGCAGCTGATCATGGACGGGCTGAAGATCCAGACGCCCGGTCCGAGATACTGCCATTTCCCCATCAATCCGGAGTGCGGATACGAACACCGCTACTTCGTGGGCTTGTTGTCGGAGCATCTTGTCTACAAGGAGCACAACAAGAACCCGTGGGTATGGGAGAAGATCCCAGGCCATGAACGGAACGAGGCTTTGGACTGCCGGAACTACGCGCAGGCCGCGTTCACGGCCCTGGCGCCCGATATGGACGCTCTGCTCCGGAGGATGAACAGGCCGAAGGGTGAAGATCCGAAGCCTGCAGAAAGGCCAAAGACGCCGCAAAGAACAGGTAATGCGGTGCAACGCATGGAGCAGAAGATGAACGATCTGCTCGATTGGTAACGAAACGTAATGACGATTGCGAGGTGAACGGCATGAACAAGGAAACGATCCAGGAGCGGCTGGAATACTGGAAAACGCAACTGGGAAAGCTGATGGACGCTTACGTTGCCCTGATCGATGGCGGCGTGAAAAGCTATGAGATCGATGACCGGAGCCTCACAAAGTTCGACATTCCATCTCTCCGGAAGGCCATTGACGAAGCGGAGAAAAAGGTGGACCAGTACGAGAACCTGCTGAGCGGACAGCGGCCGAGGAAGGCCTTCGGCGTTGTCCCAAGGGACTGGTAACGGGGTATCGCTGGCGCTTAGCACAGCTACGCCGGCTTTATCTATTGGCCACCGGAGCGGAGTTTCGTCTCCTTTCGCCGTAGGTGGCCTTTTATTATGCAAAGATTGGAGGTGGTAAACGTGAGCGAGAGAATCAGACCGATGGCAAGCGGATATTCCGAGGCCGGAGCGAGTAAAGACCGGCGTTCGATGAAGGGCTTCACAGCACGGTCATCCAGTCCGAACGAGGACATCAACTGGAACCAGTATACGCTACGGCAGCGCGGACGGATGCTGTTCATGTCCTCGCCTGTGGCCAGGTCTTCCATAGAGACCAACAAGGTCAAGGTGGTCGGGACCGGACTGACGCCGAAGCCGATGCTTGATCTGGATCTGCTTCACCTGACTCCGGAAGCCGCCAAGAAATGGCAGCGGAACACGGAACGGGAGTGGGCCCTGTGGGCCAGCAAGAAGGAGAACTGTGACGCGATCGGCATGAACAACTTTGCCGGGATGCAGCAGCTGGTGACCACGAGCTACCTGGTCAACGGTGACCTGATCGGCCTGCGGCAGATGCGGGATCCGACACCGCTGAATCCGTATTCACTGCGGGTGCAGCTGGTGGAGGCTGACCGTGTCAGCACGCCGAACACGATGAGGCTTGTTCCCGGAGGCACGCGGACAGACGGACGGAACCCGAAGAACGGAAACCGGATCTATGACGGCGTTGAGGTAGACAGTCACGGCATGGTTGTCGCGTACTGGGTCTGCAGCGTCTATCCGAACCAGATGCTTCGGGAGCGGGACAAGATCGAATGGAAGCGTGTCAAGGCGTACAGCACACGTACCGGCCTTCCGAATGTTTTTCATATTCTGGAGACGGAGCGCCCGGATCAGTACCGGGGCGTTTCCTACCTGGCGCCGGTAATCGAGAGCCTGCTGAACATCAGCCGGTACACGCAGTCGGAACTGATGGCCGCGCTGATCCAGTCGTTCTTCACTGCATGGATCGAGACGGAAACCAATCCAGCCGCGATCCCGATGAACGAGGCCAGCTACGGCGATGACGATGATCCGGACACGCCTCCGGACCGGAACATCTCCGAAAACTCGAATGATTACGAGATGGGGCCGGGCACGATCAACGTGCTGAAGCAGGGTGAAAAGATTACCTTCGGCAATCCGAATATTCCGACACCCGGCTTTGACACTTTCGTGAAGGTGATCTGCAAGGAGATCGGCGCCGCGCTGAACATCCCGTATGACACCCTGCTCAAGGAGTTCAACGCTTCCTACTCTGCCAGCCGGGCGGCCCTGATGGAAGCCTGGGAATCCTTCCGGATCCGGAGGGAGAACCTGGTGTATCAGTTCTGCCAGCCTGTGTATGAGGTGTGGCTTTCCGAAGCCGTAGCCCTGGGACGAATCAATGCCCCGGGCTTTTTCATTGATCCGGCAGTCCGGGCAGCCTGGTGTAAGTGCCAGTGGCTCGGCCCGGTACAGGGACAGCTCGACCCGACTAAGGAGGTCAAGGCCGACATCCTGGCTGTCCAGCACGGCTTCAAGACGCACGAGCAGGTAACCCGCGAGTACGGCGGCGGTGACTGGAACGAGAACATGGAACGGCTCAAGCAGGAAATGGAGACGCTGCAGGAAGCCGGCCTCGGTGGTCGTTCCGACAATTTCCAGAACGAACCGGATCTGAACCCTGAGGATCCGGGTGGAGGTGAACAAAATGCCTAAGAACAAGAGAATTGAGCTGAACCGTGACGCCTATACCCTGGCGGTCACCAACGGCAAGCACGCGGAACTGACGCTTTACGGAGACATCGTGGAAGCCCGTCCGGTGGACTGGTGGACCGGTGAGGAAGTCAAGGGTGAGTTCATCGTCCAGGGCGAGTTCCTTAGCGATCTGGAGCAGATCAAGGGCTGCGATGACCTGACGATCCATCTGAACAGCTGCGGCGGTGACGCCTACGTTGCGATCTCCATCCACAACCGGCTGAAGGAGCTGGTCCGTGACGGAATGGAGATTACATGCATCGTGGACGGCGCGGCCATGAGCGGCGGCAGCCTGATCATGTGCGCTGCCAACACCGTGAAGGTCAATCCTTCCTCCCTGATCCTGATCCACGATTGCTGGTCTTTCGCCTGGGACCGCTTCAACTCAACGAAGCTGCGGAAGCTGGCAGACGATCTGGACGTGATCAACGAAAGCCAGGCCGAGATCTACGCCGCGAAGACCGGTAAGGATAAAGCGGAGATCCGCGAGATGATGAAGTCTGAAACGCTCGTCACCGGACGGAGCGCTGTCGGACTTGGCCTCGCGGATGAGCTGATCGAGGACGCGGATGACACGGACATCGAGGTCAGCGCGGACCACAAGACGCTGTACGTCTGCGGACGGAAAATGCGCGTGGCCGCCATGGGTCAGCTGCCTGACGGCATCCGGACCCATATTGAACAGGTTGAAACCGTATCGGAGACGGACGGTGGAGATAATACGCCTGAGTCCACAGGCAGTAACAAAGGAGGTATTCCCATGACTTTGGAAGAGCTCAGACAGAGCGATCCCGAAGCGGCTGAAGCCCTGCTTGCAGAGGCTCAGGCCAGCGTCAGTCATGACGAAGCCGTGATGGCAGAGCGTCAGCGTATCGCTGAAATCGATGCCGTGGCCAGTCTGTTTGACGCAGAAACCGTGAACGCGGCGAAGTACGGTGAAAACCCCTGCACAGCGCAGGAAATGACCTACCGTGCCGCGCAGGAAGCGGCGAAAGCCGGTAAAGCTTTCATGAGTCAGCTGCAGGCTGACTACAAGGAAGACGGCGCCGATGAAGTCACTTCCGCTCCCGCATCCGAAGAGGATGACAAACCCATGACCGATGCAGATAAGAAGGCCGCCGGCGCTGCCATGGCCAAGAAGCTGCGCGGTGAAAACTAAGGAGGTGCAAGAACCATGACTCGTGATCTCAATGAAAAGATCGGCGCCGTCACTCCGGAAAACCTGTTTGCCGGTCTGGATCCCCGTGCGCTCACCAAAACCGGTACCCTGCGGAAGCTGGGCGCTGCCGGAACGCTGAAGCGCGGTACCCTGCTGGCGAAGAGCTCCGGCTCTGCCGGCGATGGCAAGCTGGTGATCTTCGGAACCAGCGCCGCCAGCAACGAAACCCTGACCGCCGACTGCGTCCTCGCCGAGGATGTCCCGGTCGGCACCGCCAACGATGAGGCCGCCCTGGTCTACATCACCGGCAACTTCAACGAAGATGAACTGATCCTGAAGAGCGGCGCTTCCCTGACGGAAGCGGACCGGGACGCGCTGCGTGTTCGCGGCATTCTCCTGGGCTCCTCTGAGACCGAGAAAGTTCAGTAAGGGAGGTACAAAACAATGTCTGTTCTCGTGAACATTCTGGAGACCTACTACATGGCAGGCCTCTGGGAAGGTCTGTCCCCCGTCCCCACCTTCTTCCGTGACCGGTATTTCCCCACCGGAGCCGGCGACATCTATGCCGCTGACAAGGTGCTGGTGGAATATAAGGACGGAGACAATGACATGGCTCCCTTCATGGTCATGGGCGCTGATCCGATCAACGTCAAGCGTGAAGGCTACGAGATCCATGAATTCTCTCCGCTGTATATCAGCCAGAGCCGCAACCTGACCGCCGACCAGCTGAAGCAGCGCGGATTCGGCGAAGCCATCCTGTCCAAGAGCACCGAAGAAGAACGTGCCGCGAAGCTGGTGTCCGATGACCTGGCTCTGCTGGAGCGCCGCTTCTCCCGGTCTGAAGAATACCTGTGCACCCAGGTCATGATCAACAACGGCTTCACCATCCAGGAACACCTGGACGAAACCCACACCCGCACCGCCCAGATCAAGTACTATGATCCGCTTGGCAGCAACGATGGCGCCTACACCATCACCCAGTGGGACAACACCACCACCTTCGCGGATGTGGCCGCCGACATCGAAGCGATGTGCGACAGCCTGAGCGAACGTGGCCTGCCTGCTGTTGACCTGGTCATCGGCCGCAAGGTCCGTGACTTCCTGCTCCGGATGAGCGATTTCCGTGATCTGGTGAACAAGCAGAGCGGAATCCTTGTCGCGGAAGGCGGCATCCGTCAGACCCTGAGCCAGTATGATGGCGTGACCTTCCTGGGCACCATCAACTTCAACGGCTACGAGCTGAACGTGATCGTGTCCAACGAACAGTATACCGAGCTGTCCGGAAGCCCCCTGGCTCCCACCAGGACGAACTACTTCCCGGCCACTTCCATGATGGTCACCGCTCCCAATGCCGGCCATCTGATGTATGCCCACATCGTCCACATGGACGAGAACGGTGACATCGAGACCATCACCGGAAAGCGCGTGCCCGATCTGTTCGTGGACCGCAAGAAGAAGAAGAGGGAGATCATCCTGGAGAGCCGTCCTCTGGCCGCTCCTCAGAATTATTCTCCGTGGGTATACGCCTCCGGCGTCGTGGCTTAACGGCCGCATGAAAGGAGATGCTCACTCATGTTGGTTAAGATCATCAGCGGTACCTACGGGCACCGTCCCCTGCTGCCTAACGGCAAGCGCAGTCCCTACCTGAACCCCGTGAAGGCAGGCGGTCCTCCTATTGAGGTGGACGATGCTGAAGCGGAGCGCCTGTTTGCCCTGGGAGTAGCCGAAAAGGCTGACCCGGAGGAGAACAAGGCTCCTGAAGCAAAGGCTGCGGAAAAGGCTCCTGAGGTCTCCGGAGAGCCCATTACCGGGCACCTGGACGGCGTGGATCTTGAAAGCATGTCCTTCAACGATCTGAAGGCCCTTGCCAAGGACATTGGCATCGATGCCGGAAAGATCAAGTCAAAGGCCGGACTGATCCAGGCGATCACCGAAGTGGAGGTCGAGTCCCCCGCGGAAGAGCTGCCTGCTTTTGACGCTGAGGATGTGGTTGACTGATGGGCTTCAAGGAAATGGCCGAGGCCGATAACCTCAGAACCTTTCTTGACATTGAAACCTTCGGAGAGCTCCGGACCATCGTTTATGACGGCGATACCTATGACGGGGATGATCACGAAGGCATTCAGTGCGTCATCAGTCAGCTGAAGGAGAAGGACCGCGTAACACCCATGAGCGATCACGAACACGGGATCTACCGCGTAACGGCTGTATTTCACTGCCGGCTGATCGATCTGGACGGAGAAGTGCCCGAGAAGGGCCGCAAGTTCGGCATCTACGATGCAGGCAGCAGCTTTCTCCGCTGGTACTACGTTGCGCAGTCCCAATGCGATCACGGCATGATTCGCCTGGAGCTTGAAGCGTTTGACGAGTGAGGTGAATACAGATGGGCGTCATAGACGTAAGAGTTGACGGTCTGAATTCACTCGACTACGTAAACACTGTGCTTTACTCCTTCCCGGGTAAAGCGATGATTGCAGTCAACCGGGCGGCGAAACGCGCAGGCCAGGCCGGTAAAACGGAGGCCAAGCGCTACGCGGTCAGGGTCTACAACATCAAGGCAGGCACATTCTCCAAGAACACCACGACCACGGTCAAGGTGTTCGGTGGAGGCTCCGGCGCTACCAAGGTAATTATCCGGTACGCCGGCGCCATGCTGGATCTGCTCGAATTCAATCCGAAGATTTCCAGAGGATCAGGCGTCACCTACCAGGCAAAGCGCGGTAACAGCGTCCACCTGCAGCACGCCTTCGACATCAAGGCATACGGTGGTCACGTATACGAACGTGTCGGAAAGCCGAGGTTCCCGGTCCGGAAGAAGCTGGGCCCGTCCACTCCTCACATGCTGAAGGATAACGAGGTCGCGGATCCGCTGGGCCAGAAGATCATGGAAGTCTTCAATGAACGTCTGGTTCATGAGATCGGACGTATCCTCGGCAAATAAGGAGGGCTGAAACATGGATGCAGTTACGCTGCTGACAGCCCTGAAGGAACGCACGGAGGCCGCGACCAAGGATCTCCTGATGCCGGTGAAGCCGACCAAGGAAGAACCGGAACCTGACGAAAGGGTTGCCGCAGTCTACAGATGCAGGCTCCCGGACGAAAAGGCGTCCACGAAATACGCGCCGTATGTCCTGCATACGGTTGTGAACACGTCCAACCACCAGGAACCCGGCCAGCTGCCGGAAAGCCTGGTCAACGTGCGGACGCTGTTCTGCGTTTATTCTCCGGACGAACAGGAGGGCGGCTTGATGCTTCTGAACCTCATGGAACGCATCCGGATTGACCTGATGCGCTTCCCTGTGCTTTCGAAGCAGTTCAAGCTCGACCAGGAAGGCGGCATTGAGCAGCTGGTTTATCCGGATGACACCGCGCCGTTCTATCTGGGCGAAATGATGTCGGTATGGAAAATGCCGAGAATCACACAGGAGGAACCAAGCGTATGGGACGGTCAACCACACAGGTACTGAACCCTGTAACCTATCTCGTGTACATCGGGCCTACGATCAAGAGCGCGGCCCAGCACAACACGATCCTTTCCGGTACCCGGGAAGAGATCGAAAAGCGGCTGGCTCCGGCGATTGAGAAGTATCCCCCGATTGCGCAGCTGCTGATCACCGGCGAAGAGCTGGCGGCGGCAAGAAAAATGATCAAGCAACCAGGAAACCGCCTGTTCGAAGCGAACAAGCGGCTTCTTAAAATGCTCAAAACGAATGGAGGTTAATACCGATGGCAAAGCATGGAGTTTTCGTGTCGGAGATTCCTACCAGTGCAACGACTCCCGCAACGGTTGAAACCGG
>Ga0310696_10005105_pt1 | contig 15909 bp, 15 predicted proteins | sample AusTroGonzalo_MG_4_FD_203885 | JGI IMG/M metagenome (GOLD analysis project Ga0310696, IMG submission 203885) | Bovine rumen microbial communities from tropical cattle in Woodstock, Queensland, Australia - Gonzalo_02 (v2) (version 2) | ecosystem: Host-associated > Mammals > Digestive system >...
TAAACTTGTTTTTACAGTTTATTGAACAAGACACATCGGATAGTATTATAATTGCTGCAACGAATAGCGGAAATTTGTTGGATCAGGCTTTGTTTAGACGTTTTGATGATGTTCTTCGTTTTGAACTACCATCTAAAAATGAGATCGAAAAACTATTAAAACTGAAATTGAACAAGTTTATTTCCAAAAGCACACTTAATCAAGAAATAATCGATATTGCTTATGGACTTTGTCATGCCGATATTACTAAAGCTTGTGAAAATGCAATAAAACAATCCATATTAAATGACAAAAAACATGTTTCCCGAGATGTAATGAAAGAAATGCTTATTGAAAGGAAAACAGTATATCAATTTAAGGAGAATTATTAATGGCAAGATACGATAATGTATTTCTTTCAGATACTGAAAATGTGTACAGTTTTAGCTCTACGCCAAAACCAGGAGGTAAGCCAATTATACCTACTCGTGCAAATCGTCAATTGCACAGCGATACTTTAATTGCACAGTTTCAAGAGGCGCAAAGTCAATTTAGAAATTATACACCTGAACAAGTAGCAGCAATTTCTTATAATACGGGAACATATGTAGAATTTGTTGGTGCAGAAAACTGTGATTTGTTAACCAAAAGTTTAGAAGATGGTAGGCAAGGAATTAAGCTATTAAATGTTCGAGATGTTGTTTCCTCTTTGGATGAAGAACAAAACCCGATAATTACTACTAAAGCAACTGTTTTTATTCCAAACGGTAAGGAAGATGTCTTTATCAAAAAGATTACCGATTTTGCAACAAAACTAACAGCAAAAGGGAAACCTAAAAATAACGATTTGGTTAGTAGTATTGAGTCTATATCAGAAGCCATTAAAATAAGTTCATTCTGGGTTGGCCGTCCATCTGAAATGCCCAATGATACGCAAAGATGGTATGAAATATGGATTGATGTTAACGAAGACCATTTTGATAGTATTTTGCAAGATGCATTTTCAGCATTGGATGAATTAAATCTAACGCATAGATCGAATAATGAATATATCAGGTTTCCTGAAAGATTGGTAATTCCTGTATTTGCTAACCGAACAGAGTTGCTTAGCTTAATAAAGCAAGGTGTGACCATTGCAGAGATCCGTAAGCCAGCAGATCCTAATGCTTTTTTTGTTGATTCTTCATTAACTGAACAAACCCAGTGGGCAGAAGACTTGCTTTCCAGAACTCAGTTTACTGATACAGGTGTAACGGTTTGCATATTAGATACCGGAATTAATAATAACCATATTTTAATTTCTCCTTATATGCATACACCTGCGGCAACGATAAACGGTTCTTGGGGAACAATTGATAAACATGGACATGGAACAAATATGGCAGGTGTGGTTTTATACAACGATTTGAAACGTTATTTAATTAATTCTACACCATTTAAATTAAACCATACTATTGAATCAGTAAAAATATTCGAACCAAATTCACCTGAGCAAACTGAAACAACGCTTTACGGATCAGTTACAGAACAAGCTGTTTTGTTATCAGAAATATCAAATCCAAACGCAAAGAGGATTTATTGTATGGCTGTTACTGACGCAGAAAGCGCAACAAACGATGGGCAACCTTCATCCTGGTCTGCTTCAATAGATAAAATATCATCTGAAGGACAAAAACAATTATTCATTGTTTCAGCTGGAAATGTAGAAGAAGAAAGGATGATGGAAGAGGGATACCCTGATAGCTGTATAAACAAATCTGTTGAAGATCCAGCTCAGGCTTGGAATGCACTAACTGTAGGTGCTTATACAAACGATTCAACTATTCAACCAAGAACCGAAACAAGAGGATATTCCCCTGTAGCTCAGGTAGGAGAATTATCCCCATATAGTTCGACCTCTAACAATTGGAAAACACAGTGGCCAATTAAGCCTGAAGTGGTGTGTGATGGCGGAAACGTTGCATCTGATGGAACCAATTATATGCAGGGTATAGATGAACTATCTAAATTAACATTATCAAAAGATATACGTCGTCGTTTGTTCGATACTATATGGGCTACTAGTGCCGCTACTGCACAGTGTTCTTATATTGCTGCGGAATTATTAGCTGCATATCCTGACATGAGACCGGAAACCTTACGTGCACTGATAGTTCATTCTGCTCGGTGGACAGACCAAATGGTGCAACAGTTTGGATTGCCAGATAACAAACAGCAAGGACGCAAAAAACTTCTTAGAACTTGTGGTTATGGTATACCAAACTTGGAATTAGCAAAAGACACATTAAATAATCGGGTTAATATGATAGTTGAAGGTGTCATTCAGCCTTATGAAAAACAAACAGGATCATCTCCTAAAATGAAGGAAATGCATTTGCACGCTTTACCTTGGCCCGAAAGTGTTTTACAGTCATTAGAAAATGAAATTGCAAAAGTAAGAGTTACATTGTCTTATTTTATTGAACCAGGACCAGGTCAAAAGGGCTGGAAAAATAAATACAGGTATTCTTCGTGTGGACTTCGCTTTGATATGAAAAGACCTAATGAAACATTAGAACAATTTCAACAAAGAATAAATAATCTTATGCGTGATGAAAACTATTCAAACTCCAGCTCAACAACTAATCGTTGGTATTTAGGTTCAAGCAATAGAGATGTTGGATCAATTCATTCTGATGTTTGGGAGGATACAGCAATTAACCTTGCTCAAAGTGGCTACATAGCAGTTTATCCAGTTGTTGGATGGTGGAGAGAAAGAACAGCTTTGAAAAAGTATAACTCCAGAATATCATACTCTCTAGTAATTACTGTTGAAACTCCAGAGGAAGACGTTGACTTGTATACGCCTATTATGACCAAAATAGCTAGTAGAGTTACAGTACCAATTCCCACTGACAACAATACATGAGTATAATTCAACTAAATTGTAGACATCTATTAACAACGCAATTGCTCTGAAATAAGTTAGGATTTGTGTTTGAATAAAGTATAATTATAATTCTCTCAATTGATATATTTCCCAAAATCAAAAAAATATTGATTTTGGGAAATATTTTTGTTATACTAACATTGAGGTGAATCGTATGAAACTGATAGAACGCACGATGTATTTGGACAAGCTGAAAAATGTTATCGGGACACCTGATATCAAGGTGATCACAGGCGTGCGCCGCTGCGGTAAATCAAAGCTGCTTGAAGCGTTCAAGACGTATCTTGACAGCGAATATGCAAATGCCAATATCATTCATATCAATTTCAACCTCAGTAAATTTGAGGATTTAAAAGAATACCACGCCCTCAACGAATATATTCAGGACAGATATATCTCCGGCACGGAAAACTTTGTTTTGATAGATGAAATCCAGATGTGTCCCGATTTTGAATTGACCATCAACAGCCTGCACGCATCCGAGCAGTACGATATCTATATCACCGGTTCAAACGCCTTTCTGCTCAGTTCGGATTTAGCGACCTTGTTCACAGGACGCACCTTTGAAATCAATGTGTATCCCTTCTCATTCCGTGAGTTTTTGACTTATTATGAGCTGAACGATGTTTATTCGGCGTTTGACCGATACCTCACCGAGGGCGGTATGGCGGGTTCATACCTCTACCGTGACAGAGAAGCAAAGTACGATTACATCGAGGATGTATTCAACACTCTGATTCTGCGCGATATTCGTCAAAAGTATAAAATCAGAAACCCTGTTTTGATGGATAGAACAGTTGATTTCCTGATGGATAATATCTCCAATCTGTCGTCTGCTCGCAATATTGCGAACGCACTGACAAATAACCAAGACAAAATTAATCACAAGACGGTATCAAACTATCTGGAATACCTTTGCAACGCGTTTGCCTTTTACAAAGTCAGGCGATATGACATCAAGGGCAAAAAGTATCTGAGCACGAATGACAAGTATTATCTCAGTGACCATACCTTCCGCTACGCAAAGCTCGGCACCAAGAATCTCGATTACGGCAGAGTCTTGGAAAACATCGTCGCCATAGAACTGCTGCGCAGAAAATATGAAGTTTATGTCGGCGTACTGTATAAGAAAGAAATAGATTTTGTGGCGATCAAGCGTGATGAAAAAATCTATATTCAGGTCTCGGATAATATCAGCAGTCCGGACACCTTCCAAAGAGAAGTCGATCCGCTGCTGAAAATCAAAGACGCATATCCGAAGATCCTGATCGCCAGAACACGCCACGAAACCTATCAGTACGAGGGAATACAGATTATTGATATAGGTAATTGGTTAGACGGGAAGGAATGAGGGACTTATCATAACTTTAGACAAAGCAAAATTTGAAGATAAAAACACGATCCTGCAAATGCAGAAAGAAGCCTTTGTCGAGCTTTACGAAAAATATCACGATACTGAAACAAGCCCTGCAACGGAAAACTACGAGGATATTTTATTTCGCTTCAATCAGCCCGAAACAACCTATTATTTTATAACGGCTGATAACGAAAAAGTCGGCGTTATCCGTGTGGTAGATCATAAAGACGGTGTTACCCGAAAAAGAATATCGCCGATCTTCATTATGCCGGAACACCGCAATAAAGGCTACGCTCAGCAGGCAATCGCAGAAGCGGAGAGGATTCACGGCAAGAATCACTGGAAGCTCGACACAATCTTGCAGGAAAAAGGCAACTGCTATCTGTATGAAAAACTCGGCTATCATCAGACCGGCATAACAGAGATCATCAATGACAAAATGACGATCGTATTTTATGAGAAGGATTGAAACGATGAAACACATAATGAATTTTAATCAAAGTATGACGAAAGCTAATAAATAGTAGTAAATTATTATTTGACCGTTTTGCTTAATCAACTTGGTCATATTATAAAAAGTGATTGGAGGTTGCAAAAGAATGATTTCAGCTTGTATCGCCAGATTAATATCAACTTTTAGTGGTCTTAAACTACAAGCACTTATTAGTGCACAAATAGACGCAAAAAATTGTTTGGAATGGGGAGAAAAAATTACTAAAGAAGAGTATTTTGATGAAATAGAGTCTATTCATCCAATACATAGTAGGCTAAAAGACGAACCTGATTTTTTTGTAGGAGAGATTTATTATAGTTCAATAAAAAACCTTATTATCTCTTTTTCATCTACTTTAGAATTCTTTTTAAAAGATAGCATTAGGCTTAATATGATGCGGAATTATACTCTATTGAAAAAAGGGTTGATTGAAAGCAAGTTTACCATTAATCCAAAGGATATTGTAGATTGTAAGGATATTGAGGAAATACGACTAAAGTATATATTAAATCTTTCAGAACACATATGCTCTGGTGAACTATGGAAAAATAAGCTAAAAAAGTATATAAAGCTTTTATCATTACCCGATGAGTTATGGAAAGATTCCATTAATAACAGAATTGATTCTATTTGGGAAGCAAGAAATGATATAGCTCATGCAAACACAAGAGGATTAACGTTGAATTACGATAATAAAAAATATAATTATAATTCAAATATGGGTGTAACCGAATATACTCAATTTGCACTTTTATTTATAAAGCTGGTTGATGATGCTATAGACCATTTATCCCAAGTTGATAAACTATCTTTGGATAAATGGAAAACGACTGATGCTACTCTTCTTTATAGGAAATAATAAAATGCCATAGGACGAAAATGAGTGAACCATTTTCAACCTATGGCTTTAATATCTTTTGTCCAAGAGTTTTAAACAAAATTTCGAACTGGTTTTCTAACTCATCCACAAAATCCTAGTTAGTATTCTCCAGAGGAAATGTTACTTGCCAAAACCCTTCTGTTTTATTTTTGCAAGTTATAAACTCTCCGAAAGGAGTGTAGTTATTGATTTCGTCCGGTGCTATATCATAAATTATCTCATCATAACTGCCAATCTCGTTATCGTCCCAGAAGGACAAATCAAAAGACTCAGCATTTTTCCCGAATTTATCACGAAGGAAGATGTAGCCGTGATTATCATAATTTTTGATATCCTCATAATAAACTTGGATATGCAGCTTATTGTCTATAAAGCCGATATTTGTTACGGTTACGCCGTCAACAGGAGAAAAAACACCTTCATGCATAGGAACCAAGCACTTTGTATCAGCCAAATCATCAAGATCCAAATCTATTCCGCTACTTCCTCTGAACCATTCCGGTGTAAATGTATCTTTTACGTCAATAGCATTACCTAAATCAAGCTCTGACAACTCTCCTTTATAATTGTTTTTTTGGCTGATAAATTCAGTAAAACTAAATGTGATTTTGTTCCCGTTGATTTCTTTGCCATCCGCACGGGTAATATTAATCAAAAATGTCGCCGTGCCGGTTGTATTGTCAAAAGATACTCTGCTGCACAAAGCGTATGCATCAAAGCTTTGGTTGATATGATAACTGTCAAATAAATCGGTGGTTTCATCAATTCTGTTCTGATCTGTCATATCTTCTAATGATAGATAAACTGCCGCTTCATTTTCATATACAGAAGCAGATATCACTTCCATTTTGATCCCGTTATCCTCACAGGACATCTGTACGGGTTTCATCATCTGCGCCAGATCGGGCGATATCTGATACACTAATTCATATATGGGATTCACCGTTATAGCAAGCACAGGTATTGTTATTGTTATACAAAGTATAACTGCTACCGCAATAACAATACTTTTCTTAAAAGATTTCTTTTTTGTTTTTACTGTAAACAGCTTTGCATTTATTATCTTATCATCATCAATCTCGCCGATAGCGTCAATTAACATATCAGTTTTCAATAACAACACCTTCTTCTAATAGTTTGGATCGTAGCTTTTTCCGAGTACGGTGCAACATAGATTTTACTTTGCTCTCACTAAACCCGAATTGATTTGATATAGCGGAAATACTGTCAAAATACCAATACCGACAGACAAAAACACTCTATTCATAAACAGGAAGTGCATCTAAAAAGCTGTCAATTATTTTTACGATTTCCGCCTTTTCAAATTCGATTTCAATAGTTGTTTTTGCCGGAATACACTCGGATAATTCTTCATATGCAAGACTAATGTTTCCTCCACCTCGTTTTTGTGTGTGCTTGCTCCGCCACCTTTTCAAGCTAATAAAACGTGTTATTTTCCCAAGAAAGGTTGAGAGTACCGCAGGACGATGAGGAGGCATACTATTCCAAGCGTTTAAGTATGTATCATTGACGCTTTCCTCTGCGTCTTCCGTATCGGAGAGTATATTATAAGCGATTGAATAACAATAACGACCGTACTTATCGGCGGTTTCTGAAATTGCTTTTTCATCTCGTTTCCAATACAAATCAACAATATCTTTATCTTCCACTATTCCACCTCCTTCTTTTGTAAAGAGTCCTTACACTATACTACCACCCAAAAATGGGATTTGGTTGCAAAATTTTTAAATTATTATAACATAAAATACGAGGCTTCACTAGAAAATGTGGGTGGATAAAATCCGCGTTTATGCCGCGAAAGCTATTGACAATGTGTATGCATATGGTAGGCTAAATGCCGGACAGCAGCCCATTTATGGGGCTTGCCTGCGCTGACGGAATACCATATGCATAGAGGCTCATTGTCAATAGACCGTGGAATAAATGCGATTTACAGATTAATCTGATTTTTTTCTACTATACTGCAATTTCTTACCCACTGGTTCTAGGGATGAGCCTAAAATACGGACAGAAAGAAAACGGCGACAAAAATATTTGGTCGCCGTTGTATATCTATCTAGTTGTTGAATTCCGAAAAAAGGCAACCAAAGATTCTCTGGGTTGTATAGCTTCTGTCAGGTGATACAATCACAAGATCCGTGTTTCCGATTATTACTCTATTGTCTGAGTTTCGTTCTATATTGGTATAGAATGATATGCGTTCTCCGTTTGAATTAACATATGATACCATAATCTCACCCAGCCAAGAATAAGGCAAATCAAAGCGTTCATCTGCATCACTCTCAGGATGATATTTCATTAGTTCGGTTTCAAATTGTGAAAAGTCCTTTGGTATTTCAGATTGATTGATCTTGTTTACTTCACCGCTCTTGAAATTTATAATATGATACTCTATAAAACTATCAACATCAAACCAATTATCAGATGATTCTAAAAGTGCATATTCACCGCCCTTATCGACACGAATTAACGAAGATTTGTCGCCTTGATTAAAACCCGGTATCCCGATTTTATCTAGATCAAAATTATTAATCATATTGTTTGATTTGTAGTTATAGATAAACACGCCTTTACCTGTGGTTATTACAACCTTTTCGTCATCAGCGTAATTTACACCAAAAACTCCTGTTCCTAGCTTTATAAATGTATTTTGAGTTATGTCCTCTGCATCGCTTTTGTGTTTACAAAAGCTCAACGCTGAACGGAATACAACATTGATATGTTTTTCAACTATTCTATTGAATTCGGAAGAGTCCAAAATAATCACTCCCATCTACGGTATAACACATAAATAATTATACTTCTATTCCACTGTTTTGAAAAGCTCTTCATAATCACAACGCCTTAAAACATAAAAATATCACAATAATTTTCCGCCAAGCAGGAGATCCTCCCACTTGGCGGAATTGCACATCAGTTAATTATCAACTCTGTATTCACTATCTCCGTTGCACGGTTGCGAATATTATTCATTTTCCGTACCCACAGCATTTGGTTTTCAGCTTTGAGCTTTTCGGTCACGCCTTCCTGTTTGGAAAACTGCTTCACGATTCTGTCAAACATTTCATTCGCATCTTCGTTGACATCTGCGAGATGAGCGGTAAGAGTACAGCTTGTAAGATAATTTGTGTAGATAATCGGGTGATGGTTTTTGAGATACCGCAAACGTCGTTTGCCCCATATTCCGATTTCAACCTTCGGCTGTTCGGGTAACTTTAAATTGGGCAGAAGATAATCTCCCTGTTGTGTGTATGTAATCGTTGTAGTCATAGCTTATACCTCCTTGACCTTGATTTTCTTGATTCTTGCTTTAGTGAACTTGATCAATAGCTCGTCAATTATGTCGGTGTACCTGCCTTGTGATATGAGGTCGTTTTTCAAATCAACTAGACTGTGGATGACTGTGAGCCGTTCGTTGGGTGTTAGGTATAGGTGATATTTCGGATTTTTCATGGTGTTTACCTCCATTTAACTTGATGATTCCATTATAAACAGAGAACACCGATAATTCGAATGTACGGATTCAAAGATCACAACAGCATTATTTGAATCGTAAATAATGATTTGATTCACTTGTTCACAAAATTGTATATAAAAATCAGTAACTTTTCAACAAAATAGTTAATTGTATTTTTGTTATTTGGCTTATATATTATTTAGAATGAATATGATATAATCAATTAGAAGGGGATGAAACAATGAATAAGACAAAGGAAATAATAAACAAATATGCTCAATCTTATGGGAAAAAATCATTTTTTGAGTTTTTATTAAAACATTCTAATTTGGAATCATTAGATATCATTATTTTGAATTCAGAGCAAGATATAAAAAATGCTATCACGCCTTATTATCCGATTGTAAATGATTTGTTTTTAAGTAATGATAGGGATTCGATAGTTACTTCCATTAACATACTCTTATATCTTTATATAAATGGGATAAAACCAGCATTTTTGAATGATATTTATGATTTCGGCTTAAAAGAAAGCGAAGAAAACAAATTTCATTATTTACGTGATATTGGACTGAAATTAATAAAAATATGTGACATGAATTCTGATGATGAACTATCGCCTTGTGCAAAAGAAATGGTTGAAAGCATTAAATATATATCATTTCAAATAGACTTCATAAAGGAAAGGGATAAGAAATCGGCAGAATACAAGCTGTATTTTTGTGCATTAACTATTAGTATTATAGTTTTAAACAGTAGGTTTCCTAAACCCGATTCGACACCTCTTATTACAAATAATTATTTGTCAGGTTGTCATTGGATTGGTGAATCATTATGGCAAAATGACATATATGAGATTGCAATAGACTATTTTTTAATTGCAATTTTAGATATACGTCCTGAAAACAAGGTGGATGCATATAATGTTTTGGCACTTTGTGCAATTGAAGAAAAGAATTATCAACTGGCATATGATGTATATTATTCTTGGATTGAAAAAAAACCTGTAGGATTAATTAGTAATACTAATTCACATTTTGATATTATAGATAATGAAACTATATCCTCAAATCATTATAAAGAATTAGAATCTAGAATATATAGTAACATGGGATATGTCTGTGCTATGATAGCAGATGAACACTATACTAATACAGAAATCAGGACAAAACTTTTAAATGAAGCCATAGCATATAATGATATCGCATATTCATTATATGCTATGAATAGTTGTTTAACAAACAAAATTACATATTATTATGACTTAAAAAACTATGAAGAAGCATTGTCTACAGCTATCGAACTTAACAAAAATAATCTTTCAAAAAAAGATAGATTAACATCGTTAAGAACAGTAATCGAAATCATAATTGAAGTAATATGTGTAAACACAAAAGTAAGTATTAATTTACATGAGTTAGAAGACTTATTGTTTAGTTATTTAGATGAATATAGTAATCTATACTCTGAGTTATCAAAAAGGGATACTTCAAAAACTGAGCTACAAGATGAACTCGAATCGGCAAAATATTTATTACGTAATTATATACAACAAGAAAATGAAGACAAAATATATAATCACGAATTTAGTATTTTGCTTCTTCAAATTAAAGTCTTATCTGATTTAATAAGGAAAGAGTTACAGTATCCCATATCGTTTCCAAAAAATTATAACCTACATAAGGATAATTTGTCATTTAGACAAAATAAAGACAATAAAGAGTATCCCAAAATATCTTATTATACTACTCTCAAAAACGCAGAGTTTTTGTTTAATAAAATTTGCTTGAAGAATGGTGATAAAGAATTAAAAAAGAATTGTTTAACAATGATGCATGCATACTATATGAATGATCCAAATGAGGGATTAACATTGTTGGAAACTCTTTCGAACTATATTGAAAAGGACAACAAAAACCCTAATATACTTTTTGGAAGTTTACCTCCTGTATTATTTCGAGAACAATTATATGACGAGCAGTTTGTATTTCTAAAATCATTTACTAGTCTTGTAGATAGACTTAACATGTGGACTATGTATGCTAGTGACAGAGATACAAAATCTGATAGCAATGGCTGTTGTATTTGTGTTGCTCCAGAAACATTTGATATGATGAAAAAAAGCACTTATAATTCTGAGAATAAGCAAATGGAAAGCAATAAAAACAACGATGATTTTAATCTTTATAAAGTAGTGTATTTAGAAGATGATAAAATACAAAACACAGAAAGCAATTCTTTATTAGAATCGTATTATGACAAACTAAAAAATTTGTTTTATCGTATTAATGCTCTTATGCTTGAAGACTTTACTAACGGTAAAAAAATAATTATTAATCAAATAAGAAAAAATTTACAGTATTCTATTAGGTTTATTACATTTTTATTCAAAGATGCGTCATATAATGCAGAAAAAGAAGTCCGGCTTGTTATAACAAGGGACAATCAATCAATCGATCAGATACATATGACTAACCAAAACCCTCCCAAGTTATTCATAAATCCTCCTCAACAAGTATATGTTGATCAAATAATACTGGGGCCCAAAGTAATTGATTCAGATAAATGGATTCCTTACTATCAATATAAATTTGTTGATATGTGGGCAGATTGGCCTGAAAAGCAATATGATAAAAGGAAGCCTTCTGTACGAAAATCCATGATAAACTATCGAGATTAATCTTCATTCAAAAAACTAAATGCAATGAAAAACAAAAACGCCGTTCCAGCTTTTACACTGAAACGGCGTTCTGGTTTTGTATCAGAGAACACATCTGACGGCGAAACCGCCGCAGAAAAAGTAGGTGTTCATCCAATACTTGTTTGGTGGAGATAAGGGGAATCGAACCCCTGACCTCGTGAATGCGAACCACGCGCTCTACCATCTGAGCTATACCCCCGAGTCAAATGTATGAAATTGTCCGATGCTTTCTGCATCCTTTTGCTATGGGGTGCGCAGGCCACCCTGTCGGGCTACCATCTGAGCTATACCCCCATATCGCTATTGCATTATACAATAAATATCGGCATTTGTAAAGAGTAATTTTATTATCGTACGGATCATATGATACATATACCGTATCGGTCACTTTTAGTTGAAAAACATATCGGAGCATAGTATAATAACTGCAGTTAATGAGGTGATCATATGCATACAAAAAGCTCTTTGCCCGAGGGATATCGCGAGTATTTTCATCTGGATCTGCAGAAGGATAAAAAGACCGCGCTGAAGATCAATGTAGCCGCGGCTGTGCTGATGGTGGGGCTGTTCATACTGGCACATTTTGCGTTCGTGCCGTTCTCGGCGTTTATTGCAGAGGGTGAGGGAGGCTTTAACTATGTTATGCTCAGATTCGCGGTATTGCTGGTCGGATATATCCTGTATATCGTTTTGCATGAGCTGACCCACGCCGCGATGATGAAGTTGTTCGGAGCGGTCAAGATACGATTCGGCTTTACGGGGCTGTATGCCTTTGCCGGGTCCGAGGCAGATTACTTTGACCGCACAGCATATATCCCGATATCGCTCGCGCCGCTTATACTGTGGGGCATAGTATTCACCGTTATGCTGATCATGGTGTCGGCTGAGTGGTTCTGGGTGGTCTACTTTATGCAAGTGGGCAACATCGCAGGCGCCGTCGGGGATATTTATGTGACATACAAGACCCTGCGTATGCCAAAGGATGTTCTGATCCGCGATACCGGTACCGAGATGACATTCTATTCAAAAGATATCCGCTGATATATACACAGTGCAAAACCGCCGCTTACATAAGCGGCGGTTTTCATAAGTCGGATTTTTCTATATCCTATGCTGCGCGGAGCGTATGCGCCGCGTGATTAACATGATCTAACGTATCAGGCGCTCTTATCGAGGTCGTGCCTCATGCGCACCTTCAGGCTGTCGCCCTCCACGATGATATCCACGGATGAGATATTTTTATCGGGATGAGCCTTGACCAGCTCGCTGACATACATATTTACGATGGAATCAGATACGTGTTCTCCTTTTACGCTTACAGTCATACTCTCAACTCCTGTCCATTTACTCGAACTATTGTTTTACCATCTTACAATATTATTGTAACAGACAGAGAGAGGTTTTTCCAGTTACAGGTTAACTACCTTCATATCAGTTTCTTAACGTTTAATTCCTTTTGGAACAAAAAACATTAAACTTTGTAATTGTTAATTCTTTAATCGACAATAAACAAGGCAGACACAATATATAGTGCCTGCCCTGAAAAATACACAATATTTTGTTTTACCACGGAATGTGATAATTTACGACAAGAGCCGCAAATACGATAGAGACCATGCTCAGCAGCTTGATCAGGATGTTGATAGAGGGACCCGAAGTATCCTTGAAGGGATCGCCTACGGTGTCGCCTACGACAGCAGCCTTGTGCTGATCCGAGCCCTTGCCGCCGTGGTTGCCGGCCTCGATATACTTCTTGGCGTTATCCCACGCGCCGCCGGAATTGGACATGAAGATAGCGAGCAAAAAGCCCGATACCGTCGCGCCGCCGAGCATACCGACAACGCCGTAGAATCCGAGCACCAGACCGACTACAACAGGAACGATGATGGCGATAACGGTGGGGAGGATCATCTCTTTGAGCGATGAGCGCGAGCACATATCAACGCACTTTGCATAGTCGGGATCGGCCTTGCCGTCCATAAGACCTTTGATCTGCTTGAACTGACGGCGAACCTCAACAACAACGCTCTGTGCGGCTCTGCCGACGGCGTCCATGGTGAGAGCCGCGAAAACGAACGGCAGACACGCGCCGATGAACAGACCGATGAGCACCAGAGGATTCATTACGCTGAAGCTGTTATAGTCGATGCCCTTGACGCTCTCAAAGGATGTTACCTTGTCTATATAAGAGGCTATCAGAGCCAGCGCGGTGAGCGCGGCTGAGCCGATAGCAAAGCCCTTGCCGGTTGCTGCGGTGGTGTTGCCCAGGCTGTCGAGGGCGTCTGTACGCTCGCGTACCTCGGGCTCGAGACCGCTCATCTCGGCGATACCGCCGGCGTTATCGGCAACGGGGCCGTAAGCGTCGGTGGCGAGGGTGATACCCAGAGTGGACAGCATACCTACCGCGGCGAGCGCGATACCGTACAGACCTATCTGGGGGCTGGTGATGGAGCCGCCGGATACAAAGAAGGCGACCAGTACCGCGATGCCGATGATGATGATCGGTACAGCTGTGGAGAGCATACCTAAGCCTACGCCGCCGATGATGATGGTGGCGGAGCCTGTCTCGGACTTAGAAGCGAGCTTCTTGGTCGGACGGTATGTATCGGATGTAAAGAACTCGGTCGAGAAGCCGATGAGAACGCCGGCTATCAGACCTGCGAGAACCGCAAAATAGAGGTTGAAGTTGTCCCAACCCAGGATGAGGCCGATAAGGGGAGCAGCGGCTCCGGCGATGAGTATAGCGCTGAGGTTGGTGCCGCGGCGCAGAGCCTTGAGCAGGAGCTTTTGCTCGGCCTTTTCACCTGTGCGTACAAAGAAGGTGCCGAGTATAGAGAAAACGATGCCGATAGCTGCCATGATCATAGGAACTGCCATAGCCTGGAATCCCATGCCCAGCTTGTCGAACGCGGCAACGCCGAGTGCGGAGCAGGAGATGACTGAGCCCACATAGCTCTCGTAAAGGTCCGCTCCCATGCCGGCAACGTCGCCTACGTTGTCGCCTACGTTATCGGCGATAACAGCCGGGTTGCGGGGATCGTCCTCGGGGATACCTGCCTCGACCTTGCCAACCAGGTCGGCGCCTACGTCGGCAGCCTTGGTGAAGATACCGCCGCCGACACGGGCGAACAGCGCCATGGAAGACGCGCCCATACCGAAGGTGAGCATCGCCGCGGTGATCTCTGAGGCGTTGCAGCCGAACGCGAACTTGAGCAGGGTGAACCAGATAGAGATATCCAGCAGTCCCAGACCTACTACGGTGAAGCCCATGACCGAACCTGCCGAGAACGCTACCCTCAGGCCCTTGTTCAGGCCTGTACGGCAGGCGTTCGCGGTGCGCGCGTTAGCGGCTGTGGCTATCTTCATGCCGATAAAGCCGGATAGACCCGAGAAGAAGCCGCCGGTGATGAACGCGAACGGAACATACGGTGTGAGCAGACCGAAGATCGCCATCGTACCGAGTACAACAAATAAAACTGCGAAGAAGATGAGAACGATCGTATACTGTCTCTTCAGATAGGCGTTGGCTCCCTTGCGGATAGATGCAGATATCTTCTTCATCTTATCGGTGCCTTCGTCAAAGCTGAGGACTCGCTTAGCCATTATGCCGGCGAATCCGATAGCCAGTAACGCGCCTACGAAAATAGATATTACGATATATAATTCCATAATTATCTACTTCTCCTTTCATAATCGTAAACTTTATTTTACTATATCAATGTATTAAAGTCAATATTTTTGTTATATGGTTGGTCATTCTGAGGCTCGCCGAAGAATCTTACAGCGCTCTGCTTCCTGTCGATCATACCTGTAAGGTAAGATATCGCTTACAAAGTGAGCGCTTTCTGATCCTTCGCTGACGCTCAGGATGACGACTCTTTTAAAGAGTATTGAAGAATTACTGGATCAGATCGACGTGGTCATATTGACCCTCATATCGACAGTGAAAGCCCATCGGCGTACCGATGGGCAATAGGATCAGGAGAAAACTTTGTCGATCAGCGGCATATAGAACTTGCGATATGCCTCCTCTGAGGGATGCACGCCGTCGCCGTCGGGGAACACGCCGTTGAACGTGTGGGTATACTGCTT
>Ga0310696_10005107_pt1 | contig 15909 bp, 12 predicted proteins | sample AusTroGonzalo_MG_4_FD_203885 | JGI IMG/M metagenome (GOLD analysis project Ga0310696, IMG submission 203885) | Bovine rumen microbial communities from tropical cattle in Woodstock, Queensland, Australia - Gonzalo_02 (v2) (version 2) | ecosystem: Host-associated > Mammals > Digestive system >...
GTGCTTTGGATTAATTCTGCCGCAGACTTTCATCATAACAGTCTGGCAAATCGTGAAACACTTACCGTATATATGTCGCTCGGGCTTACCATATGCATTTATCACTGTTTTTTCACCTACCGTTCCGAATACACCACATATTTAAGTTCAACCTTCACTATTGTCGGAATTATACTTTTATTTATAAGCTGTCTGACAAAACTGGTTAAAAATTACCATAGCGGTGATTTATTATTTGCCGTTTCTTTGTTTATGCTGGCCAGCAAGCTTGTGGTTTCGGCTTTTTTCTACCAATACAACTGGTTAAACTTAAATATTCTCAACTGGTTATGGATGTATGTCTTTGCCGCTTCCGTCGTATTCATGAAATTTGGCATGTATAAAACCGAATTACAAAAAAGTTGGAATTCCATAGACCGACTTAATCTGCAGTTGATGAATGTTATAGATACTTCTCCCGATCCGGTTGTTTTGATATATCGCGACAATTTGAAGATTCAAACACTTAACAGCAAGGCATCCTTATTATTGGGAATCAGTAAAAAAGAAATCGGATACCATAACATCGAAGATATATTTATTGATAAAAACAATCTTTCGCAATTCATGTCATTACTTGACACAAACGGAGAAGTAAAAGATTTTGACGTAATGATATGTAACCTTATCAGCGGTTCACCGTTTTGGATGTCCGCCTCTGCAAAGCCGATGGAATATAATAACTCCGAAGCAATTTATATTGTTCTGCAGAATATCTCACTACGTAAAGAGCGTGAAGCTTCTTTGCACAATATTGCCGATCGAGACCCTTTGACTTCTTGCTGGAATATACGTTATTTTGAAAAAGCTGCTTTCAGTCGCTCGCAAGAATGTATCAAAAACGGAAAAAATTTCAGCTTGCTTTTACTTGATGCCGATAAATTCAAGAAAATTAATGAAAACTACGGACACAAGCTGGGCGATAAAATTCTGACCAAGTTGGCGGAAATATGCCGCAATTCTACCCGCGAAGATGATATTGTCGCTCGCTACGGCGGTGAAGAATTTATTATATTTCTGAATAATACCGATACTCACGCCGCCACAAGGGTGGCTGAACGTTTGCGTCAGAGTATAGAAGACGACTTTATTAAAAACGATGATGAAATAATTAAATTTACCGTAAGTATCGGAGTAGTTTCTTCCGAGAAAAATGCCAGTATCGAGATTTTGATACGACAAGCCGATGACGCAATGTATCAGGCTAAACAACAAGGACGGAATTGCGTGGCCATATATAAAGAACCTGATTTAAAAACCAAAACAACCAAGAGGAAGAAATCATCAAAAAATAATATCCACCCGATTTTCCAAAATGAAGACAGTGAAGAAATTTCTCTTCTTGATAATTACGAAAACATGAATTTATAAGGGAAAAGTATGAATTGTGAATACCAAGATATTTGTGGAGGTTGTCCGCTACGTCATCTGTCAGAAGCTCAATATCGCAATTTTAAAATTGCCGAATTTGAGCAAACCATGCATGGCATAAAACAAGCTGATATCAATTATGGTGAACCGGTATTCATAAATGACGGTTTGAGAAGACGTACCGAACCCACCTTTTATTACCATAACGGAAAGTTGGATTTCGGATTTAATGCGGCACAAAGCCATGATATAGTCAATATAGAGGCTTGTCCGGCACTAACTGATGATATTAATAAAATTTTACCGAAAATCCGTCTTTTCTTGGCGGAATTATGTCGTATTAAGCAAAATAAAAAGGTAAAAAATAAAATTATAACCACCTCTGTAACCAAGGGAAGTCTATCCGTTACTCAGGCTGATAACGGCATTGATATATTATTGCAAATCGATATATCATTGAGCTTGGAGCATCGTATGGAAATAAGTAATTTTGCCAATGCCAACCCCCATGTAATAAGAATATCCGTCAGTGTCAACAATGCCTATCCGGAAACCATAACCGAAAAAGTAAAACCATATATAAAAATGGGCGAAAGAGAAGTGCTTATTCCGGTCGGAACTTTTTTACAGGCCTCGAATGACGGACAACGGGCACTAATCGATTTGGTAACGGAATATATAGGAGACAGCACGGGAAATATCGCCGATTTATTCTGCGGAGTCGGAACTTTCTCTTACCCGTTGTCTCAAAATATAAAAAATAAAATTACCGCATTCGATTCTTCGGAAGAACTCCTTGATGCCTTCCAAAAAACCGTCAATAAATTGACACTTCCCAACATTAAAATCGTTCGTAAAAATTTATTTAAATATCCGTTGGATTGCGCCGAATTAAAACCTTTTGATATTGTGATATTTGACCCTCCGCGTGCCGGAGCCAAAGCTCAGGTTGAACAAATCAAGTCAATGCCTATATCCGATAAACCGCAAAAAATTGTTGCCGTTTCGTGTAATCCGCATACATTTATAAACGACGCTAATATTCTGATTGACGGCGGTTACGAGATAAAACAAATTACGATGGTTGACCAGTTTGTGTATACCAAACACTTTGAATTGGTTGCCCTTTTCGAAAAAACAGTAAAATAAAGGAGTATATTATGAGCTTAAATAATTTAAAATTGCATCAAATGGCCAATGCCATACGCTTTTTAAGCGCCGAAGCCATCAACAAATCAAATTCCGGACATCCGGGTATGCCATTGGGAATGGCTGATGTGGCAACTGTTTTATTCGGAAAGTATATAAAACTAAATCCTGACGAACCTCGTTGGTTTAATCGTGATCGCTTTGTATTATCTGCCGGTCACGGTTCTATGCTCTTGTACTCTTTGCTCTATTTACTGGGATATCCCGATATAGATATTAAAGATATTGAAAATTTCCGCCAAATGGGAGCCAAAACAGCCGGTCATCCCGAATACGGACATCTGGGCGGTATTGATATGACTACCGGACCTTTGGGACAGGGTATATCTTCGGCTGTCGGTATGGCACTTGCCGAAAGAGTTATCAATGCCAAATTCGGTGATGAATTATGCAATCACTACACCTATGCTATTTGCGGAGATGGTTGTCTGATGGAGGGAATTTCGGAAGAAGCTATTTCACTAGCCGGATTGTGGAAGTTAAATAAATTAATCCTGTTCTGGGATAATAATAACATTACAATCGACGGTACGGTCGATAAAGCCAACGCCACCGATCAGATTGCTCGCTTCAAAGCCGTCGGCTGGAACGCTTTGAGTATCAACGGTCACGATTATAACGAAATAGCCTCAGCTATTGAGCAAGCACAAAAATCAGATAAACCGACATTAATTGCATGCAAAACAATTATCGGTTACGGTGCACCTAATAAATGCGGCACATCTAAAGTACACGGCTCTCCGCTCGGAACCGAAGAATTGGAAGCCATGAAAAAGAACTTAAACTGGAATTACGCTCCTTTTGAAATACCTGACGATATAATGGCCGCTTGGCGTGCCGCCGGACAGAAATCAGCTGCGGACTATGTATCTTGGCAAAAGAATGCTTTACACCATAAAGAATTTAACGACTATATCAACGATAAGTTACCGCATAATTGGGATTACGCACTTAACGAATTAAAACAAAAAGCCATCAGCGAGCAAACAAAGGTTGCGACTCGTAAAGCCTCGCAAATGTGTCTGGAAAACATTGTAAAATATATTCCGCAAATAGTCGGCGGTTCTGCCGATTTGGCCGCCTCCAATCTTACATTCGTTGAAGGCATGAAAACCATCACTGCTGACGATTATAACGGGAACAACATTATGTACGGCATTCGTGAACACGCCATGGGAGCCATTATGAACGGTTTAAGCCTGCACGGAGGAGTTATTCCTTACGGCGGAACATTCTTTGTTTTCTCCGATTATTTACGTCCGGCAGTCCGCTTGGCGGCTTTGATGAAAATACGCTCAATTTACGTATTTACACACGATTCCATCGGAGTTGGAGAAGACGGACCGACACACCAACCGATTGAACACTTGGCCTCCTATCGGGCAATGCCTAATATTAACACCTTCCGTCCGTGTGATGTAGTAGAAACCGCCGAAGCATGGCAGCTGGCAATCGAAAACGAGCATACTCCGAGTATTTTGGCATTATCACGACAAGGAGTACCGACCATTCGTACCGGCAGTTCGGAAAATCTGACAGCCAAAGGCGGATACATTATATCTGCCGCAACCGAAAAAGCCGTAGCAACAATAATTGCCACCGGCACTGAAGTATCTTTGGCCATAGAAGCTCAAAAGCGTCTGCAAGCCGAAAAAATTGCCGTCAACGTGGTTTCCATGCCGTGTTGTGAATTATTTGACAAGCAATCTTGCGAATATAAAAATACGGTATTAGGTAATAACCCGCGCATAGCTGTCGAGGCCGCATCCGTTTATGGCTGGGAACGCTATGTCGGTGATAACGGAACAATTATTGGTCTTGATGATTTCGGAACTTCGGCACCGGCCGGAGAAGTTTATGAACACTTCGGCATTACCGTGGAAAATATAATCAAGGCCGTAAAGAAATACTTATAAAATTATATTTACTTTGAGCGCTCGAACCATAATCTCAGGTATCGAGCGCTTTGTGTTTATAAATATATAAAAAACATCTTGACAAAATATGGAGAAAATGATATAAGCTTTGCTGTTAACTAGATTATGAACTTAATTATTTATATTTATGAAACAAATGAAAGTTTTGCGCGGTAATGTGGTAACCTTGGTGACAATCCCCAGATTTTTGCCCGTTATCATGCGCCCCGGTCTGGGTGACTATAATCACCCCTATATCCTTAAAACAACCCCCTGTGAGGTTGTGAAGGGTGTGTATTTTGATTTGAAGACAGGCGAGCCGGTTAAAAAAGCTGATAATATGCTTGTATGGCACAACCTTTCTGGTACGGCCTTCAGCTTCGGCAAAGATGACAACCTGCTGGTTTCCCGTCGTTACCGCGACGGCAAACTGCTCCTGTTCTCAGTAGAATCAAGCGAAATTACACCTGCGATGGTCCTGCACAAGATGCGCAATCGTTTCAGGGAAGAGTGAGCAAAAACCCCGTAAGTGAAAAACTTACGGGGCTTTTATTTTTAAAAACCAAACCGCCCTCTCGGGCGGCTTGGTTTATATTTACGAAAACAACTTATTTCCTCCGCAAGAAAGCCGGAATATCTAAGTTCTCACCGGATAAATCAAAATCATCATCTGTACCGGTCTTGCTTTCGGAAGCCGCTGAAAAACTTACTTCCTGACGTTTAGCGGTGTCATCATTTCTGTGACGTGCTCTGAGACCTATAACTCTCTCGATAAAACTCGGTCGGCTGTTTTCCTCTTTCTGGGCAAATTTAATATCTTCAATTTCCGGCTCTGCCATATCTTCATCTTTGAATATGGATGTATCATTGCCCTTGAATAAAATAGGTTCTTCATCCTCAACCGGATTAAAAGATTCTAAAGACGTACTGCCGGAGAAGAAGTCATCTTCTGCCATAATTGAATTCAATTCTTCGGAAGCTTTTTCGTTTTCTTCGGTTTTATTGTCATTATTCATTATAGCGGTGAATAAAGCCGAAGCCTGAGGAACTTCAGGCAATTCATCCGATTTATCAAGAGAAGCAAAGTCGTTTTCCAATGAAGCCGATTCATCTTTGCTGAGAGCGCTTAATTCTTCAATCTGAGAATCAATACTCTCATCAGCATTTTCCTCAAATTCTTCCGATAATTCAACCACATTATCTTGTTCTTCTTCCGGTTCACTCAACGGACTGAATTCAGGAACTTCAACGGTTGGAACAAACGTCGTATCATCATAGCTTTGGTCAATCAATGATGGTTCCTGAACCGACATCTTCGGTTCTTCACGCTGAATGTTTCCGTCATGAATACCGGTTACGACAATGGAAACTCTGATTTTGTTCTGCAAATTACTGTCATAACTTGAACCGAAAATAATATTTGCATCATCGCCGACTTCTTCTTTGATGGTATCAGCCGCCTCAGCCAACTCCGGCAAGGTAATATCCTCACCACCGGTAATATTAATCAATACACCCTTGGCACCATGCATATTACTATCGTCCAAAAGCGGATTCGATAAAGCTTGGCTTGCTGCCGCCTTAGCGCGTCCCTTACCCTCGGCTTCGCCGGTTCCCATAATGGCCTTACCCTTGTCTTCCATAATATTTCTGACATCTGCAAAATCCAGATTGATAAGTCCCGGCATCATCATTAAATCAGTAATGGAGCGTACGCCGGAATATAACACATTATCAGCCATCTTGAACGCTTCCGACAATGTCGTGCTCTCGTCGGCAACGCGGAATAAATTTTGATTAGGAATAACTATGATACTGTCAACTTCTTTAATAAAATCCTGTAATGCTCCGTCGGCGATTTCCATACGTTTTTTGCCCTCAAAGCTAAACGGTTTCGTAACAACGCCAACCGTTAATATTCCTTTTTCTTTGGCAATATGCGCTACCACCGGTGCCGCACCCGAACCGGTACCGCCGCCCATACCGGCGGTGATAAATACCATGTTCATACCTTCCAAAGCTTCGGCAATCTTATCTCTGGCTTCTTCGGCTGCCTTGCGACCTATTTCCGGTCTGGCACCTGCACCCAAACCTTTGGTAATTTCCAATCCCAATTGAATTTTATTGCTGGCAGAAGAATTAGCAAGAGCCTGTGCATCGGTATTGGCAACAATAAAATCGACTCCGCCTAATTTCTGAGCTATCATATTGTTGACCGCATTACCGCCGCCTCCGCCGACTCCGACAACAGCAATACGCGGTTTCAAATCAGCGACTGTCGTATCGGCAACACCTAAATTTATTGACATCTGTTAATTCTCCTGTTCAAAAAAAGTTGACACTAATATCTAATTTGCAACTTAGCGTAAATAAATTAAGTTTTAGTTACTATTTTTATGAATTCTGCCGAATCCAATTAAATATTTTCGAAAAGGTTCCGCCTTCTCCGATTTTGTTACTTACTGTTTTCTTAGGTTGGCGTTCAATATTGCCGGTGGCAAACAATAACATTCCCAATGCCGTTGAAAACATCGGATTATTAAGCTTCTCCGGCAAATCGGCAATATTACGCGGATTTCCTAAACGGACCTGTTTATTTAATATCAAATTGGCAACTTCACGAATCCCCGGCAACAAACTGCACCCTCCGGTTAAAACAACACGATGATTGGTTTGATTATGCAATCCGTGAGAATCCAATTTTCGGGAAATAAGTTCAAAAATCTCCTCGACTCGCGGAACTATCACATTTATCAAATCCGATTTTTTCATGGTTTTAATATTATTATCGTCTTCTTCGCCCATAGGATATACTTTGATTTCTTCATACATATCTTTTTCTATACCGAAGGCGCAACCGCTTTTAATCTTTAAATCTTCCGCATGTTCAAACGCAGTTGTCAAACCGCTTGTAATATCTCGAGTGATATTAATTCCGCCAACCGGCAAAGTAGAGAACGCAACCGGAAAACCACCTTTAAATGTGGCAATACTGGTCGTACCTCCGCCAATATCGATTATCGTAGCTCCGTACTCTCTCTCATCTTCAACAAGGCAGGACAGACCGGAAGCATATGCCGTAAACACTTTAGAATCGATACCCAAACGAGCCTCTTCCACCACCATTGATAAGTTTTTAAACAATATATTCGGATACATTCCCAATAAAATATCTACCGACAACTTATCGCCGTATATATTACGAGGATCTTTAACATCTTCTCCGTCATCGATTTTGTAGTTTGTCAGCAAACAGTGTATTAATTCGTTTTTGCCCACATTTATTTGGGAAAAACCTTTTTCCATAACTTTATTTATATCGGTTTCGTTAATCGGACGACTATGTTTCAGCTGAATCGAAGAATTACCCAAAAACGAAGATGTTTTATCTCCCGATACGTTAAGAATAACGCTGTTGATGCGTTCATGCGCGCTCTGTTCGGCAGCTTCCACCGCGCTGCATACCGATAGCGTGGCATCATTTATATCGGTAATAACGCCGTTCTTAATGCCTTTGGAAGCGTTATACCCATACCCCGCTATTCTGATTTTTTTATCTTTATTTACATGAGCTATTATACAGCAGACCTTGGAAGAACCAATGTCCAACGCAGCAACAACCGGATGATTCAATTTTATGTCCTCTAAATTAATTTCATTTATTGTTTTGTGCCTTCATTCGCCACATCTAAGCGAACTATCACCTTATTTCTTAATCTTAAGTCAATGAAAGTTAATTTACGTTTAAGAATACCGCGAGTTTTATCCAATTTTACCAATTTTTTCCAGGCATCTTTAAAGCCATCTTCCGGCATTTTAACGGTAATACCCTTTTCCACATCGTCAAAGATCAGATTCCAACGACGTCCCGAAATAAAATTGGCGGCTTTTAATCTCTGATACAATTCCTTATCTTTACTGATTATTCTGAGCAATTCATTAAAGTTTTCCGGTGCTCCCTCACCGATAATTTGTAAAATATTCTTTTGTGGCACATATTCGGTTTCAATTATTTTTCCGTCTTCGTCAATCGGATAAAATTTATTCTTATACTGCCATATCGACTTAACTTCCCGCTCTTTCAGACTTATATGGATAATATTAGGGAAATATCTTCTGGTAACGCTAACCTCTTTCACCCACGGCAGTTCTTTGACTTTATCGTATACATCTTGCAGGTCTATCTCCAATATGTTATCACCGCGTTGCAAATTTATTGCCCGCAAAATATCTGCCCTGGAAGTTTTTATTCTGCCTTCCAAAGTCACATCATCCAGTCCCCAACCTACCATGGCTGTTTTACTGTATATTTCGCTCAATAACGAATCTATTTGCTTGCCTACCAAATTATGCCGAAAAGTTATTACTCCCATTGAAATGAACCAAATACAAATCAAGAGGAAAAAATTTCCGACTAATCTGTATGGCCAAAGTATCGGCTCGTATATTTTATTTTCAGCAATCAAATACTTATCTCCTTCCGACTTTTTTCACTTCCAATTCCAAACCGACTCCGCTGCTGTTTTTTACCGCTTTAACAACTTCATCACATAACTTTTCCACATCTGCCGCACTTGCGGTACCGTCATTTTGTAAAAAATTGCAGTGTTGCGGCGACATTCTGGCTCCGCCGAATTGAAATTTATCAGCTCCGCTGTTTTTAATCAATTCCCAAGCTCGCATCTGCGGCGGATTCTTAAAGGTAGAACCGGCCGTTCTTATCCCCTGAGGTTGGTGAGCTCTGCGATATTCGGCATGTTCGGCAATCAAGTCAGATACTTCTTGCGAATCCTTTTTATCATACTTCAAAGCAACTTCCCAAACTATCCAATCTTCCGGAAAATCGCTATGTCGGTATGCAAAATTAAAGTCATCTTTTGACACCTCATAAATATTGCCTTTTCCGTCAATAACTTTAGCCGATAACAATACATCGGAAATCTCCTTACCGAAGCATCCGGCATTAGAACGTAACGCCCCACCGAGGCTCCCCGGAATCGAACATAAAAATTCCAAACCGCCCAATCCTTTTTCCGCCACGGTTTTCCTGAACATATTATTGAGCAATCCGGCTCCGCATTCCACTTTGTCATCATAGATTTTTATTTGGCAGAACTCCTTAGCAGATAATTTAATTACCGCACCTTTTATTCCCCCGTCGCGTACCAACAGATTTGAGCCGCCGCCCAATACAAAAACATCCATATCTGCCGGCTTATTACGCAAAAAATTTTGTAAATCAGCAATATTTTCGGGAAAAAACATAACATCAGCCGGACCGCCGACATTAAGCCAAGTGTAATTTTTAAGGAGTTCACCGAATTTATAATTACCTTTTACATCCGGCAATTCCGATATTTTTTCTACTGCAGTCACCATCACAAATCCTTATCCTCCGACGCTGTGTTTTGTCTGGTCAAAGCCAAGAGCATTCCTATTTCGATAGCACTTCCCAAAAGCGAAGAACCTCCGTATGATATAAACGGCAAGGTCATACCTTTGGTCGGAATAATATGCAGAGACGAAGCCATATTAACAAATGCCTGCACTCCGATTGAGGCGGCCAATCCGACCTGTGCATACATCACGAATAAGTTAGTTTCTTTGGAAGAAATCCGCAGTGTACGAATTACGATAATCGAGAACAAAAGTATGATAATCAAACACAGCCATATGCCGTATTCTTCTCCGGCAACCGCAAATATAAAATCCGTATGAGCATCCGGTATTTGTAATTTAACCGTACCTTCTCCCGGACCGCGTCCGAACAAATTGCCGTTTTGAAACGCTTCCATAGCCTTGTTTATTTGATAACTGGTTTCATTGCTCCCATATAAAAATTGGTCAACTCGGGCGTGAAAATGCGGAAACACGAAATAAAACAGCACCAAAGAAATTATGCCGCCTATCGCCAATATAACGACCAAAGCAATCGGCAAACCGGCTAAAAATAACTGTAAGGCAAAGACTGATGTATACAACAAAGTCATACCGATATCAGGTTGCAAAAGTAGCAAGCCCGATACAATACCGAAAAGACCTATGGAAATCCACATTCCCTGAAAATAATCGTACTTTTTTCCGCAATCAAGCAACCAAGCCGTTACGATAATGAAAATGGGCTTCATAAACTCGGAAGCCTGTAATGAAAACCCGCAAATACTAAGCCAACGTCTGGCACCTTTGTTTTCGATTCCCCAAAACGGGGTTATCAGCATTAAACCCAAGATTATTACAAATCCTAAAATTGATAAACGCCTTATAGTCTTAAGTTTAAGCATTGATAATACTATTATGGTTACAACCGAAGCCAAAACGTATATAACATGCTTACGCACAAACCAATAGTCATCAAAATTAATACGTCTTGCCACTGCCGGACTCGCCGCAATATCTAAAATAAGGCCAATAACAAGCAAAGCAAGCGATACAAACAACGTTATCTTATCGACCGTCCACAACCATTTTGCAAATGAACTTCGGCTTTGTCTCGATATACTGACCATAAAATATCTCCTCCGTTATATAAAAATCAAAGAGCCGATAAGCGCCAGTACCAAAGCCGTCATCCAAAAGCTGAGTACAACTTTCTTTTCCGACCATCCCAATTGCTCAAAGTGATGATGAATAGGCGCCATTTTGAAAAAACGTTTACCGGTTTTCTTAAAATACAAAACCTGAATCATAACGGATAAAGTTTCGGCAACAAATACTCCGCCGACAATCGCCAAAATAATTTCGTGCTTTGTCATAATCGCGATAGCACCGAGTATAGCTCCGAGAGCCAATGACCCCGTATCTCCCATAAAAACTTTTGCCTTAGGCTTATTAAAATACAAAAAGCCCAAGCAAGAGCCCACCAAAGCGGCACATACGACTGCCACCTCAGAACAACGCGGAATAAATAACATATTATATTCCGGTGCGCTGTGATAACCGCAGCAATAGGCAACCGCCATAAAGAATGTAAAAGCGATTATCAACAATCCGGAAGCCAGACCGTCCAGTCCGTCACTTAAATTAACGGCATTAGATGTTCCCGATATCACCACCACCGCGAAAGGAACATACAGCCATGATAAATTTATAAAAAAGTTTTTCAAATACGGAAAAGTAAGTATTGTATTAATACCGTGAGGAGTCGCTGCCGTAATTATACTGGCAGCAATCAGCGCGGTTAAAAATTGCAAAAATAATTTCATACCGGCTGTCATCGCATTAGAGCTACGTTTGGTAACTTTCCAATAATCATCTACAAACCCCGTCATACCGTACAGAAGCAGAATAAGCATACTGACCCACACAAAATGGTAGGTTATATTGGCAAATAAAAATATCGACAAGACCGCCGTCCCCAAAATAAGTATCCCTCCCATTGTTGGAGTACCTTTTTTGGTTTGTAAGTGACTTTGCGGTCCGTCTTCTCTGATTGGTTGGCCATATTTCTGCCAATGACGCAAATAACCGATTAACGGCTTTCCGAAAATCAAACTCAAAATAAGCGCACAAGAAAACGCCAAAATCATGCGATATTCCAGCAATAAATTTGCATTCCACAAAGTCAACATAACATTATTCTCCCGATTGTTTGAGAGGATTTTATTCAAAATATCTAAAATAAATCTTAAAAAATGATAATTTATGTTTAAATTTACGAGAATTTTACTATTATTTACATACAATACACCCGAAAGAAAGGATTAAAAATGAACAGATTATGTATATTGTCATTGGCAAGTATTTTGCTTTTAAGCGCTCCGGCCATTGCAGATGATGATTTTTTCGGTAATGACAGTGAGGACGCTTTTTCATCGGGTTCCAACGAAGCTATCCCTTCCACGGAAAACAGCGGCTCGGTTATATCTTCTTTTCTGAGCAATCGCATACCGGATACGACGGCCAAAAATATCAGAAAAGCAGAAAAAGTTTTTTGCTACACGGTTGATTACGCTCAAGCGGGATATGACGGATATACTATTCATAATCTTGCCTTAAAAGGCTCTTGCGGAGAACTGTCGAAAAGCGGAAGAGATTTGTTAAAAAATTCTGTTTTTGAAAATAACTCTCTTTATTCGAACAGTAAGGATAATTGCAACATTTCGCCAAAGATAATTTTCAGATATATTAACGGTGCGGATTATACCGATGTTTTGTTTTCTTCGCCGTGCCAATCTCTTACCTTTTTCCACGATTCGGATATCATAACGGTCAATGCGGCTCCGGGAGCGGACATAATAGATTTAATCGTTAAATCTTATGCCGGTTTGGAAGAACCATATAAATCTCCGGCTCTGTTAAACCAGATGGTTGCCAACGGTCAGGCAATGAACCAACGAGACAAAGAGGTTTTACGCCGTTTATCCCCGAACGAAGCTCCCGCCAAAAAATGGAGCACTCAGCAACCTGCAACCAAACAAAAGAATGACAATCAACCGGTTAAGTCGGGGTGGAATAAACTTCGTTAATTATGCAAAATTCTGTTAATTAACTTAAGTGATTACTTGCCTTAAATACGAACATTGTCTATCTATTAGTATAAAGTAATTTTTGCATGAAATGATTTTAGGTAAAGCAAAGTGAAACAGGTATCTGATTTAAAAAATGCTATTTTGTACGCTCAAGCTATGTATGACGGAGCGCAAAAAATCGGACAACTGGATAAGTTGTATGAAGAAGCCGGAGTTTTGCATGGCGTTGTTTGCGAGAAAGAGAATGGTTTTAACAAACTCAATACTCCGCTTTTAAAATATTCGCAAAAAGAAGAAGTTATCGTTGCCATCTGCGAAAAACTTAATTTTTCTTCAAGTATGCAAAATTCCTTAAAACTTATGGCCGAAAACGGATGTCTGAACATCTTACCTTTGGTATTGCAACAATTTATGCTCATCTACCAAGAAAAGCATAACATAGCCGATATTGAAATTACTACGGTTATACCGCTCAGTAACCAACAGGAAGATTTGCTCAAAAACAAATTGGAAAACATTTTCCATAAAAAGATTTCATTGCATTATGTAATTAATCCGCAAATAATCGGCGGCTTGGTTATAAAATACGGCACAAATTTTATAGATAACTCCATAAAGCATAAACTGGATGCTTTGGAACAGCTTATGAAAGGGACAAAATAATGTCTGTACAAGCAGATGAAATATCTTCTATTTTGAAAGAAAGAATCGCTGATTTTGATTTATCGACCGATATGACGGAAGTCGGCCGTGTCTTATCGGTAGGTGATGGTATCGCCCGTATTTATGGCTTGGATAAAGTTCAATTAAATGAAATGGTTGAATTTGAAAATGGCACCAAGGGCATGGCTCTTAACTTGGAAGAAGACAGCGTCAGCGTTGTATTATTCGGTACCGACAAAGGCATCAAAGAAGGTGATATAGTTAAAAGAACCGGTAAAATCGTAAGCGTTCCGGTCGGCAAAGAACTTTTAGGTCGTGTCGTTGATGCTTTGGGTAATCCGATAGACGGCATGGGCGAAATAAAAGCCGAAACATACAGCAATGCCGAAATTAAAGCTCCGGGTATTATTCCGAGGAGAAGCGTACATGAACCGGTACAAACCGGATTGAAGGTTATCGATTCCCTGATACCTATCGGACGCGGACAACGTGAACTTATTATCGGCGACCGTCAAACCGGTAAAACATCAATTATCATTGATACAATCATTAATCAAAAGCGTGTAAATGATGCTACCGATAATGATAAAGAAAAATTGTTCTGCATTTATGTTGCCATAGGCCAAAAACGCTCTTCGGTAGCCCAAGTGGTAAAAACCTTGCGTGATTATGGTGCTATGGACTACACAATTGTGGTAGCTGCCACCGCTTCGGAAGCTGCTCCTTTACAATTCTTAGCTCCGTATGCCGCCACTGCCATGGGTGAATATTTCCGTGACAACGGTATGCATGCGGTAATTTTCTATGATGACTTGTCCAAACAAGCCGTAGCTTACCGACAAATGTCATTACTTATTCGTCGTCCGCCTGGACGTGAAGCTTATCCGGGAGACGTATTCTATTTGCACTCCCGTTTATTGGAAAGAGCTTCCAAAATGAATGAAGAATACGGTTCCGGCTCATTAACCGCTTTACCGGTTATCGAAACACAAGCCGGTGACGTTTCGGCCTATATTCCGACTAACGTTATTTCCATTACCGACGGACAAATTTTCTTGGAAACAGCCTTATTCTATCAAGGTATTCGTCCGGCAGTTAACGTAGGTATTTCCGTATCTCGTGTGGGTTCTGCCGCGCAAATCAAAGCAATGAAACAAGTTTCCGGTTCCATGAAACTGGATTTGGCCCAATATCGTGAAATGGCTGCTTTTGCACAGTTCTCATCCGATTTGGATAAATCAACCCGCCAATTGTTGGATAAAGGTTCGAAATTGACCGAACTGTTGAAACAACCGGTTCATCAACCGATGGCGGCAGAAGATGAAGTTGCGTCAATTTATGCCGGTGTCCACGGATATTTAACCGACATAGAAGTCAGCGATGTTAAAAACTTTGAACACCAAAGTCTGGAGGCATTGCATACTTCTCATCCGGAATATTTGGAAGAAATAAAAGAAAAGAAAGTAATTTCTCCGGAACTGGATAAGAAACTTTCCGAATTTTACGCAAAGTTTACTCAAAAATATTTGCAAAAACAAGAAAAGGCAGCATAAATGGCCGGATTAAAAGAATTACGTACGCGCATAGAAGCCATCAAATCGACCCAGAAGATAACTGCGGCGATGAAAATGGTGGCGGCTTCGCGTTTGCGTCGTGTACAAATATTGGTTGATAAAAACTTGGGATATTCGGAAAATCTGCGTCGTTCGGCATTACGCGTTATAACCGAAATTGAAAATGAAGAAAAGGCCAAGGGGATAAAATTTATTCGTCCGCTTTTATTACAACAAAAAAAACAACCGAAAAAATATACCTTATGCGTTATTTCTTCAGACCGCGGTTTATGCGGAGCTTATAACAGTAATGTTGCTAAACGCGCAACACGAAGAATAAAAGAATTACAGGCAGAAAATAAGCAGATTAACGTAGCCTGCATCGGCAAAAAAGCTTTTGACATATTAAAACGCACTTTTGCCGGAACAGATGTTACGATTAATCGGGTAGACGCTCAATACAGCGGAATGACCTATACCGAAATGGCGCACAAACTTTCCGACACTATATTAAAACAATTTACGGCAGGAGAGTTTGATATTTGTGAATTTGTATATTCCGACTTCAAAACCGCTATAAGCAGAACGTTTGAGTGCGAACAAATTTGTCCGTTGGAGTTAAACACCGAACACTTAAGCGATGAAGAACTTGACATAGTCAATCGTTCCGGTAATGCATTTTATGAATAT
>Ga0310696_10005108_pt1 | contig 15908 bp, 10 predicted proteins | sample AusTroGonzalo_MG_4_FD_203885 | JGI IMG/M metagenome (GOLD analysis project Ga0310696, IMG submission 203885) | Bovine rumen microbial communities from tropical cattle in Woodstock, Queensland, Australia - Gonzalo_02 (v2) (version 2) | ecosystem: Host-associated > Mammals > Digestive system >...
AACAGAGAATTTTTTATTTTAAAACTCTTGCGATTTAAAGGTACCTTTAAATTGTCAGTCACTAAAAATTAAAATGTCAAGATTTGTATTCCTGCTTAAACTCACCGAACCCTTGAAATCCGTGCTATTCAGAAGATTGTGATTCAACAAATATAAAATAAGAAATTATTCAAAAAATATGTTGATTTAAAGGTACCTTTAAATCGCAAGAGTTTTAAAATAAAAAATTCTCTGTTTTCAATTTGTTATTTAATAAAAATTTTTTGATTTTACAATCAAAATTCGCTTTAAAAAAACGCCCAATTGGGCGTTTTTTTGCATAACAATTTTTAATCTATTCCATGCGATGCTGATACAGCATAATTTCTGATACACAAATTACCCGATATACTGCATGCAGACGGAATTATTTCATATTTACCACCTGTTTTATAATTGATTTGAACATTTGGACAATCATACAATTTACTATTGAATTGACTGCATGCTTGATCCCAAGATTCAACATCTATGACCGCAGCAGTTGGTGTAATTGTATCTGGCAATTGTAAATTCCATTTAACATAAAATTCTCTTAACGTATCAATTTTATGTGACTTGCCCAACGCGACAGAATTCAAACCATCACCCACTTTGCAAGTAATGTTGCTACGTTCTACAAATGCGGTTATAGCAGTAGCCAATCCACCAACACCAACACCAGCAGCAGCACCAATTGCTGCACCTTTTCCAATCATAGCGCCCTTACTTAATTTCTTGGCTTTCTTGGCTTCACCTAATACATTTTTATCAACAGCTGGTTCAATTTCTCGCAACAAAGCTTTCATATTTGCCAATTCTGTTTCAATTTGATTCATCGTCTTGCATTTTCCGTTATGATTACAGAAAGGATTATCAACGCTTTCTACACTAAAACCAATCTGCAAAGGCAAGAACAAACATTGACTGTTAAATGTATCAATATCAGTTTGAGTTATATCTCCTGCTGGTCCGCACTCTATACCACCAGATATAATTGTCTTGTTTCCGTTCTTATCAGTAATCGAAACACGCTCAAAAGCTTGATTGCCTTTCTTTACAGAAACAGTATTATAAATAGTCATATTGTTTTTATTTGCCTTGCAATTTGCAATTGCATCTTCATACACACGCTCTTTGGCAAACAAATCATGAACCGCGTGACATTGTTCTGGGGACATATTATAATAATTATTATCTGTAAATAATGGCTTAGATGATTTCGTATCAATTTCAGAATTATCATCTTCCTTTACTTTGACAGAAGCATATAAATAAGTTTGTACTCTGCCATTATTTCTAGACTGCATAATTTTAGTTCCCAAAGCTTTGCGGTATGATTCATCTTGACATGGGTCAGACATCGCAGCTTCTGCAGCAGCATCTGCTTCCTGTTTCTTAGAATTATATACCCCTGCACCAATACCAGCACCAACACCAGCACCAACAACCGCACCACCAGCAATACCAATCACAGCAGCAGTTTTTGTATCATTTAACAAAGAAAATCCGAACAAATCTTTGTTGCAAGTAAATGTTGAACCAGCAGCTCTCCAAACTTCTGCAACATTATCGTTTCCCACAGCACCAAACAACCAACTATTTTTAATAGCACTGTTTTTATTATAAGCACCTACACGCAACAAACATTCAGCGTTTGATGCATCCCATCTTGCATAATGACCACGTTTTCCATCATAACCCAATGTATTTACTTCTGCACCCAAAGGATTATCTTTGCTTAAACTTTTACCATCTGCACCATTGTATGCACCAACTTTTTTCTGATATTCAGCCTTTACAGCATCTAAATCTGATACAGAAGAAAACGCAGCGCCATATGTGTTTCTATCCAACAACAAACAAGTATTTTCTGCCTGATGCGGACTTAAACCAGTTTTACGTAAGACAAAATTATAATATTCCGGTTGAATTACACGTGAATTAAAATCAAGCCAAACATCGTTCTTTTCATTATAAACATTGCGACAATTTACACGAACATCTGCGATACATTTATCAACAGCATTTTGGCATAATTTCATACCACCAAATATAGCATTACGAACATCTTCATTGAACAAATCATTCAGCCCACCCTGCAAAGCCCCCGTGTCGATACATTGTCTTAAATCACGCATACACATATCCACCGTGTATGTAGAATTTTTCACACCACCGTCTGCACATTCTTGTACGGGCTTGGGATCTGGTTTTGGCTTAGGGTCTGGTTTTGGTTCAGGATCTGGTTCTGGTGTCGGAGTTGGCGTAGGAATTACAACCTGTTGCGCAGCAATAACTTCTGCTGGCGTATTGATAGTAGTCACAGCAGGATTTCCAATAGTTGTCAAACCAACTGTTGGCATAGTAGGCATACGACTGACATTTGTAGCAGGCATCATACTGCGCCCACCACGCGGTGCATCTGCCCCAGCAACATTACCAAAAGCCAAAACAACAGCCATACTGACCACAGTTTTACCAAAAAAATTCATTATTTGCATATTCCTTCCCCCAAATTATAACTCAGGGTTATTATATCACACAAAAACACCAAAAAAAAGTTTTTTTTTAATACTTTGATACAGTTTAATTTCATAATGCAATAAGGCTCAAGTGTAAATAATGTATCTTTGTTAGTTTTATATCTAGACACGATAAATGCTTGACATATCACCTTTTTGTATTATGCTACTCTTTGATAATAAATACTGTAAAACAAATAGGCATAAATATGATAGCTGTTAAAGAACAAGATAAATATTACTATACGCTATTTAAGCTTGCAATTGAATATAATGATCCGGAAGAAATTATACATTTGATTAAAAGGGGTGCAAGTGTAGATTTACAAGATGAAAAAGGTATTACACCATTGATGTTTGCAATCTATAAAAGGAGAATGTGGATTGCACAATTACTTATTGACAACGGTGCAGATCAAGGTTTAGAAGATAAAAACGGCTGGACGGCACTTACCTGGAGTGTTCATACACACTGCCCAAACGGCACATCAATATTGGTAAAAGCTGCTCTAAAGAAAAACAAAAATCAAGAAAAGAAAAACTCAAGCATAAAACCGGGAGCTAGATTGTTTTTGGCACGTAGAAAACCAAAGACAAAATAATAAAACAGAAAAAGCTGATTATTTCAATTCTTTCTTTCAAAAAGATACATTATTTACACTTGAGCTTGCAATAAAAGATTGACAAAGCTTTATAATTGTCTATAATACAAGTATGAAAAAAGTCTTAGAGTTTTTAAAAACTAATTTAATAGTCATAAAATGGACAATTGTTTATTTTGCGATTTTATGGGCTATTTTGTGGTACATGTTCGGTTTTGATATATTTTCCAGAATACATTGGTGGAAATTTTTTCATGCACATTTACGCGGATTTATAGGCATGGTATTTGGAATATTGATATACAGTGCAATACCTATTTACTTAGCAACCACCGCTATTATATACCGCACTAAAAAGCCTGTTGTTAAAATACCTTTGTACGAAACGATTATAGAACGCATAGCAAAAATGTTTAAAAAAACTGAACCAGAAACAGAAACGACAGTTGAACAAGAAACTGAAACGCAAACTGAACCGGAATATCCTGAAAATTTACCAAGTGAATTACGGGTTCCTTTTATACGCATGAAACAAAGATTATCTTTGATAGGTTCTGTATCTGTATTTAATAAAATAGAAAATGATTCCAAAATGGAAAACGATTCCAAAGAAACACCATCAAATCAATCGTCAGAAGAACCAGAAAGTTTTCCTTTGCCCACAGATTTTGACATTGGTGATTCTTTGCCAGATACATCTGTGCCAACATTTACAGATATCAATTTTGACGAACCAACAAAGATCGAAAAAGAAACAAAAATTGAAAACGCGATTACAAAATATTTTAAAGAAAACAATATAGACTATGAAACATATAACAATTTCATAATGACAGACAAATATATAATATATACGCACTTTGATACCGATTTCTGGATAATGGATAACGAAACGTGGTTTGCAGCAGGAAAGCAAATAGATTCTCCGATACCAACATTACAAGAAATGGCAAAAAATAATAATTTAATTCCAGTTATATATTTTGAATCAACAAACATAATGGATTTTGACGGCACAATAAAACAAATGAACGATGCCGGCATAAAAACTGTAACAGAAGTGACAGAATTATAATTCAAACCATACAACTAGTACCAAATGGTCGGGACGCTGCAGCTCGCGCCGCCCAAAGGGCATGTCAGGGTTTAGCTGAAACATCAGCATTTGCCAAAGCCCCCGTCGGCCAAAGCCTATGGGCAAAGATATTTATTGGAATTATTATTGTTGTTATTATTGTTGTGGCATGTATATTTTGCCCGCCACTTGGTGCAGCTGGGGCTGCTGGTCTGGCTGTTGGAGCAACTACTACTGGTGCTGTTGTTGGCGGTGCTACTGTCTTTATGACCACTAGTGCCATGATTGCAACGACTGCTGCTCTCGCCGCTGCTGCTGCTGGTGCTATTGCCGGGACTATAGTAGATTCAGTTGAAGGCCAAAAGCAAAAAACAAGTAATGCGCAAGAAGTCGAAGAACTACGTCAAAAAGCGGCATTTTCATCAAACGAAAATCATAGTGAATATATCAGTTCAGAATGGAATTACATAGAGAAAATTACGACAGATTTTAACCGTGATACCATGACTTGCAAACGTTGTATTGTTGCGAAACAGTGTAATAAAACCAAATGGCATCTTTTTACAGACAGAACGTGTAGCAGTTGGGGTGATTGGGAAGAACCAAAGTGCAATGAATTAAAGTTTTAGCAGTAATTGTTCCAAAGCATTGTCATTACGAAAGGATTAAATCCAATAAAAAAACAAAAAAGCCTAATGGCTTTTGTCATGCTTGTGCAAGTCAAGTAATTCGTAGACAGATTTAGGTTAAAATTGAGCTGGTAATTTACCCCCCTCCGGCTGCGCCGCATTCCCCCATGGGGGAGAATTTTATAAACTAATGAGCTTGAGCCACATTTTGCTCGCAATGATACAGATTTACTCAGAATTGAAAATCAAAATACAACAAGAGCAAACAATTACTATTAAAACTTCAACTCATTACATTTTGGTTCTTCCCAATCACCCCAACTGCTACAATTTCTATCTGAAAAAATATGCCATTTTGTTTTATTACACTGTCTTGCAGTTATACACCGTTTGCAAGTCATAGTATCTCTATCAAAATCCGTTGTAATTTTTTCCATATAATTCCAGTCAATTGAAACATACTCACCATGTGATTCACTATTTGCAAAAGCCGCTTTTTGACGTAGTTCTTCATTTTCTGCTTCTTGTTTAGCTTTTGCTTCCTCATCACTTTTGTTAATAGCATATACCCCAGCAACCATACCTGCAGTCACGGCTGCCGCACCGATTGCAACACCGGTTGCTGCTAATGTTGCTGCCGTTCCAATAGCAGAGGCTGATCCAGCTACCATGAGGACTCCAGCCGCAGCTGTCGAAGCGGCTGCACCAATACCCGCTGCCCCAGCAATTCCGCCACCAATGGCACCAGTCACGGTACCGGCAGCTGCCGTGGCTGCAGCAGTTGAAGCCCCCCCGGCAATGGCTGCTGCACTTGCAGCAGAGCCTGCCGCCGCAGTTCCTGCTAATACCGCAGCTTTTGCACCAGCTGCTGCTATAGCGGTCACCCAACCAGGAGCACTTGCTCCAAATGCCACACCTGCAGCACCACAAGTAAAAATTGTTGCTACAATAATAGCTATTACAATAATAATCCCGATGACTATCTTTGCCCATAGGCTTTGGCCGACGGGGGCTTTGGCAAATGCTGATGTTTCAGCTAAACCCTGACATGCCCTTTGGGCGGCGCGAGCTGCAGCGTCCCGACCATTTTCGCGAATATTATTAGAAACACGTTCATTTATTTTTACTAAATCTTCTGCCATACGGTCTGATAATTTATCATATAATACCATATAATTTGCTCTGGCACGTTGTAATGCTTCCGTTGCAATTTGTCGCCGTAATGAATTTGCCAGTTTTGGAAAACGTAATTTATTTTCTTTAAACATATCTGTCACCCCAGGCACATTACGACCAGAAACACAGAAAGAAACCCAACTGTCTTTTTCAATCAAATTGATTGTTGTATTTATAGATTCTTGTAATTGTAATAATTCACTACGAACACGTGCCTTTTCTTCTTCTGGAATATTATACTCTTTTTTATAATTCGCCAAATAACCATCTATATCTATATAACCATCATCCCTGATTTCAACAGATGACCAATTTATTGTGCCAGATATTACACCAGCAAATGGCTTAATAGGTCCAGATACTTCGGATGTGGCAGTTCTATCACGCCCTAATTCATAATCTGAAATCTGATTTAAATCGGAACGACAATCAAACCATTTAAAACCTTTTGTAGTTTCTGGTGTATCAGTTGAATATTGACATATTTGATATCTTAAACTTTGTGTTCCTAACTTATCATCATTTATAGCAAAAGCTGCACAAGATTTAGCATCACCACAAACTTTGGTCATAGCATTATCAACTGCATTTTGACAAGTCTTTAACATTTCATTATCAATATTCAACAATACACCATCAACTATGCGTGCCAATTCATCATAAATTTCTTCACCTTTGGTTTCTTCTTTTCCGTATATTTTCTGACAACCAACTAATTTTTCATACGGACACATACGAACAATTATGTTTGTATCCAATCCGATACATTTAGAGTAATCTTTACCACATCTATCTTCACTTTGAATACATTCTTTGACTTCTGTTGTACAAGCATCCACACGCATAGCCGCTAATTTAGCAAGAACAGATGGCCACAAAGTTGAATCTTCGGGTTTATCATAACTGCCCCCTGTTGCAGCTAAACACGGTTCTAATTCCACTTTGCATAAATGTTTCATAGATTCAGGCCGACTTAAACACAAATCGTATGAATCAGGACTTTTATCATCTATGTTATCTTTGCACGCATTTATAAAACAATTTGATATATTTGTTAGACACGATGTACGCGCATCTGATTCAGATTTTGATTCTGCAATTTTTATATCTGGAATAACATTTTTCAAGAAAGCATCCCAAACTTTGTCTTTGACAGCGACACATTGTTTTGTCACACTTTCACAAATCATTTTCTTTGATTCTAAAATTTCCATAGTCGATGAAGAAATCATCACAGAAGAATTTGCGCCATTAACCGCAACCTGTGCAGTTGAATCTGAATACATTTTATCAATTCCCAATTTTCCAACACACCCTGTCCAGTCTTCGCCACATTCTGCTGTTGTTTGCATACATTTTTCAAATTCAATAACACATTGTCCCAAATCATATTTATTAGATGCTTGATATTGTTCCAAAGCCGCACCCCTGACCGCTTTCTTGGCATCTGCACGCCGTTCTTTGGCTTCTTGATTTTGTGCAGTTATAGCATTTTCAAATGCAGCACAATCTGATTTGATTTTTTGGGAATACAAATTTTTTATCAATGTTAATTGTGATTTACATTCAGGCATTTTCTCTATACACAAATCATGCATAGTAGAACGTAATGCTTCACCATATTCACCACTGGTAGTCAGCAACCGTCCATCTTCGTCTATATTATTATCATCATCTTCTTCATCATCACCAGATGTTTTTGATAACAATTCATCTGCCAAATCACCCATTTCAACAATTTCTTTTCCAAACTCAGCCATTTTTGCTGTGGCATAATCTTTGGCTCTGATTTTATTAAATTGGTCATTTAGTTCTTTTATTTTATTACTGCATTGACAACGTCCCCCAGAATCATTATCAATCATACAACCAGCATCCATACAAGCGGTATATTTTTCCGTACATGATGAAGACTTTATTTCAAGTGCAGCTTCAATTTTGGTACCTAAATCAATAGCATTTTGTTTTTTTTCGCTTGAACGCGTAGCAGCAGTTGCAAAAGATATTGCGAACATAAATGCTGAAACAAAAATTGATAAAAATCTAAAATACTTTTTCATATTTTTACCATTAAAATTGAATATCTGTACATTCTTCTTCTTCATCTGCCCATTTTTGACAATGGTCTAAACCCGCGCCAATTTTTTTACATTTTTGTGTTCTGATACACTTATGACACATCAAAGTTTCCACACCGAAAGTCGTAGTGACCTGACGTTTATACGTATAAGAAGATTCTGATGAATAACCAACCAGTTTTCCATCATTACCACTTTTACGATTTACTTTACGCACAGCAGATGGGGTACTTGCAGCCTTAGCAAACTTATCACCCTCACCTAACCGAATACAAGCTTGTCTTGCTGGTTCTAATCTAGCACGTTTTGCATTGATACCTTCTATTTCTGCAATACGGTCAGATAACTTTCCCAACCCAGCTATGTATTTACCAGATAATTCGTCATATTTTTTGAAATAGTTTTCACGTGTCTTATGCAACGCAGCTGTGGTTATCAACCTGCGATACTGATTAGTCAATTTTGGAAATCTTGCATTATTTGCTTTACCAATCAATTGCGTAAAACCATCATCATTTTTTAAACCCTCTACCTGACGACCAGTCATACAATATTGCACTTTTGGGTCAGCTTCTATGGCATCAATTGCATTTTTAATTGAACTGTGCAAAGTTTCTATTTCGGATTTCACACGATCACGCGCAGCAGCATCCATATCTGCAAAATCTTTGACAGATTTTTCATAATCAACAACGCCAATCAAACCACGTGCATCATCTGCAACATCCAGAAAATCCCAATAAATTTGACCATCAAATTTACTAGTAAAGTAATGTCTATCATGACTTTCCATATTCAAATCAGCATCTATGGTTATTTTGCCTAAATCAACATCTGTTATCGCACCAACATCATCTTTGCAATTAGAATATTTTTTTCCGTCATATTCACACCAAGCCAACTTTAAACTGTGTGTTCCCACAGTATCATCAACCAAAGAATTACAACTTTCTGTATCGCCACATATTTTCACCATCGCGTCTGATGCAGCTTTTTCGCATGCAACCAACAAATCATTATCAACATTTAATAAAATACCTTGGGCAATATTTTCCAATGTTTCACGTACAGTTTCTTGTTTGCCACCATATTCTTTATAACACGCAGTCAATTTATCTTCTGGACAAATACCTGCCACATCTTCATTATCTAATCCGATACATTGTGAATAATCTTTGCCGCACCTGTCTTCATCTTGCAAACACTTTTTAAATTCGTCAGTACAAGCATCCACACGCATAGCTGCTAATTTAGACAAAACACCACGCCATAAACTTGAAGCATCTGGATTATCATAACTACCCCCTGTTGCATTTAAACACGGTTCTAATTCCACTTTGCAGAACGATTTATAATTATCAGGTCTAGATAAACACATATCGTATGAACCTTCTGGATCTTTTGGATCCATATTTTCTTTGCAAGCTTTGATATAACATTGTGAAATACTTGATAAACAATTGGTACGCAATCCAGATTCTGCAACTAATTCGGCAGATTTAATTGTTGCGACTATATCTTTAACAAATACATCCCAAACTTTGTCTTTTTCTTTAATACATTGATTTGTCACATATTCACACAAAGGTTTTTTCGCTAACAAGGCATCCATACTAGTTGCAGCAATCGTCACACTTGAAAAAGTCCCCTGTATAGTGACCTGCTTTGCAACAGAACCAGCAGTATCATTTGACATATTTTCTGATGCAGCTAATTTCACACATCCCGTCCAATCTTCACCACAAACTTCTTCGGTATTCATACATTTTTTAAATTCAATCGCACATTCACCCAAACTGTATTTATTAGATGCCTGTAATTCATTCAAAGCCGCATCACGTACATTTCTCTTTGCATCTTCCAATTTAACAGTACTTTCTGATTCCTGCTTATTTAAACTATTTTCAAAAGCAGCACAATCAGACCTTATTTTTTGCACATACATCATCTTTAACATGTCTTCTGATGTTTTGCATTTTTGAGGTGTCTGACCGAAACACATTTCCATAGCAGCCTTGTATAATTCATCACCTTTTTTATTTGCTATATCATCAGCATCTAATTCGAAAACTTCATCTTCATCATCATCTTTTGCAGAAAATTTACTGTTCCAATCTGCGAAACTTAAACCAGCTTTTTTTTCATTTTTAGGTTTATCAACAACAGATTCGTCATTTGCATCCTTCATTGCTTTATCAAAAGCACGTTCAGAAGTTGCTAACACATCATTCGCTGCTTGACCCAATTCTATGTGTTCTACACCATAAGTAGATATAGCATAACTTTGGTTATCCATATCCATAATTTCTTTTAATTTTGCAGATAATTGAATATGTTTATTACTGCATTGACAGCGTCCTCCTGAAACATTTTCAACAATACAGAACGCATCCATACAACCAAAATAAGATTCCTGACATTCCGAATCGACCAATGTATTAGCGGTCGCAGCAGCAACCTTGGTCCCCATACCAACAACAGAAGTCTTTGCACTTTTTGGCGCAGCCAACAAGGCATGCGGTAAAGCAACCAACATTAAAACAACAGTAAATAAAGTACGCATAAAAACTCTCTCCGTATAAATGCTAGATTCATTATATCATTTTTTTGCAAATATAAAAAACATTTTTTATTAGATATTTATACAACATGCAAATAATAATAACAAAGATATAAAAAATGTCCGGGCTTGTTAGCTCAGCAGCTTTTGGTAGCAACATCACCAGTGTATTTTGAAACCCAGTAAAAGGTTCTAGATGAACAAATGGCAACAGTCACCAAGGCTATGTCTTCCCGTATCGGCGAAATAGTCCAAATGACCCAAGAAAAACAAAATGCTATTAACCAAGCCGCATGTGATGCGATGGCTTTCTGTGAAGATAGACCTGGCACACATGCTCATAGGTATAACTACTATTGTAATACTATGGAGTATGATAATACAACTGCGATTTGTACCATGACACGCAATCATTGGCATAGGGGTTGCTTTGGCGGTGCTTGTGATTGGGATCATGATATAAAAGATCAAAAAATTACATGGCAATTACCAAAAGTTGATAGGAATGATATGCGCGGAAGTAATGGTGGTAGCGTAAAAGATGCTGTTAAAAATTTGGATACAATACAAAGTGATGTATTCAATGGTAAAACATATGAAGATTATAAATAGTAATTTTGGTATCAACATAGACAAGATGAACTTGGTATAAAAGATAAAAGTAAAAATATTGTTAATTATTTATAATATTCCCCGCCAATGGCGGGGGTATTTCGTGCAATATCATTTTTGATTTAAGAATGACACGTTAATCATCTTCAGAAAACTTGTCTAAAGGATCTACTGCGGTATCCGCCTTTGTTTGAGCCGCATTAATTGCGTCTTTTATGCCACTAGTGCTGCCATTATCACCTCTTAAATCACTTCTATCCAATGTTGGCATTTGTACTGTTTTTTCTTTATCTTTATCTTCATCCCTTAGCCATTTAAAAGCTATTCCGCAACCATTTCTTTTCCAATGTTTCCAACGTTTGGTGCATGTATTGTTTTCTTCATTATATTCAACTTCTGAATTCCAATGCGATTGGTCACACCAGTGTGTATTTGGAAAACCACCTGTTTTAACCTTTAATGACATACAAGTTATTCGGTTAATTGCTTTTTGTTTGTCTTGCGCACTGGTAACTATTTCACCAATACGGTCAAACATAGCCTTTTTTACCCCCGGTATTTGTTCATCAAAAACCTTTTGCTGGGTTTCAAAATACACCGGTGATGTTGCTACCAAAAGCTGCTGAGCTATAACAGCCCGGACATTTTGTGTCAAATTTGGAAATCTTGCATTATTTTTACCAGATGCTACACCAATAGGACTGTTTTCATCAAAGCCCTGAACCTTACGTCCAGAAGTGCAATATACAACCTTTGGATCTGATTCAACAGAATTAACAATCGTTTTGAAATTTGTATTCAAAGTACGAATAACTCTGTTTAATTCTGCATCAGAATACAATGGCTCTTTGCCAGGGGCAGTATAACTTTTATCTTGAATTTTACCAAACGGTTCCGTGCCAACTTCTGCCAAAGATTTAAATACTGATTGATTCCAACCACCCTTTGCATCAGCACTTCGCACATCCGATGATGCATTGTCTAATTGGTATTCTATGGCAGATAAATCAACCTTGCCAATCAACATAGGCGTGATTTTACCATCAATCAAGTTTTGGTCTGAAAATGTATATGGGTCTGTTGAACACTGAGATTTCGAATTTAAACCTTCAATCGGGCACATCTGAACACTCATAATATCTTTGAACATATTTTCATCGACCGCGGCATTTGGACATGTGTCTTCTGCACCACAAAATGTCAGCATCGCTGTTTTCAAAGCAGTTTGACAATGTGTCAGCATATTATTATCAATGTTCAATGCGATACCTTGGGCAACACTCGCAACATATTCGCGCACAGTATCAGCATCGTTCTTTTCCATACATGCTGTTAATTTTTCAGCTGGACATAATTCGCCAATATCAGCAGTACTTAGACCAATACAGCCTGCATAATCTTTACCGCATCTATCTTCAGACAAAAGACATTCTTTGACTTCTTTGGTACAAGCATCAACTTTCATAGACGCCAAGCGAGCCTTTAACGCAGTCCATAAAGAAGATTTTTCTGGTTTATCGTACGTTCCACCTGTTGCCAATAAACATGGTTCCAGCTTAGGTTTGCACAAAGATTTATATAATTCAGGATCACTTAAACACATATCGTATGAACCATCTGGATTATTTGGATCCATTTGTTCTTTACATGCAGTCTGGAAACATGAAGAAACCTCACCAATACAATTTCTGCGTAATTTATCTTCTGAATCAGATTCGGCTGTTTTAATTGCTGGTGCCGCACTTTTCAAGAAGGCGTCCCAAACTTGGTCTTTGACATTTACGCACTGTTCCAAAATACCTTCACAGAATACACGTTTAGATAACAACTGATCCAAAGTGGTTGCAGCCAATGTAATACTGGAAACAGAACCTTTAATTGTTGTTTGTTTTGCCACAGTTCCACTTTTATCATTTTTCAAATTATCTGTTGCAGCAAAAGTGACACAGCCCAAAAATCCTTCGCCACAAGTTTCTTCTTTTTGCATACATGCATTATATTCGCGAACACATCCACCCAAATCATACTTATTAGATTCTTGATACTTTTCCAAAGCAGTATCACGTAAAGACTGTCTAGCAGTTTGCATTTTTTGCGTACTTTCCAATTGTTGTTGTTTTAGACTGTTTTCATACGCAGCACAATCAGATTGAATCTTTTGAACATATAACATACGCAACATTGACACAGACGCTTTGCATTGAGATGGTGCCTGTTGGGTGCATATTGCAGCAGCAGTAGAATGTAATTTGTCACCAGTTTTACTGGTTAAATCAGCTTCTAGTGGAGATTCTTCAAATTCATCAAATTCAATGTCATCATTAAAGAAATCTTTGTTCCACGCAGACATATCCAATTTATTTTTCTTTGTTGTTTCCGGTTCTTTCTTGACCCCAGACACCTTGTCCGCAGCACTTTGAGCCATAGCATAAACTTCGTCTGCACTTTTGCCCATCTTCAGCAAAGATACACCTTCGGTCTGCATAACATAACTTTGTTGGTCTAATTTCATAATTTCTGCCAACATATTATCGTATTCTGCATTTTTATCACTACATTTACAACGCCCACCAGTTGTATTCTCTAACATACAGAACGCATCCATACAACCAAAATAAGCGTCTTGACATTCCTGACTAACAACCGTATTAGCCGTTGCAGTAGATATCTTCGTTCCCATGCTGATAACTTTTTGTTTTGCCCCAGCACGTGCAGCCACACCACCAACTGCTGTGGATTTCGATGTTGTCACAGTATTTACTTTTGGCGTATTTCTAACCGCAGCACGCGCAGCAACTGGCGCAGCAGCAGGCGAACTTGATGTTTGTTTTTTTACCCCACCACGAACCGCGGCACGAGCAGCAACCGGCGCATTTCCCGTATTATTTGCAGCAGCACTTGATGTTCCACGCACCCCACGTGCAGTAGCCGCAAAAGCGCCAAATTCCATAAAAAACAATGACGCAATCATAGGTAAAATAAACAACTTACGCATAAAATTCCCCTTAGCCTTTTGGGATAATTCTATCACAAAACTAATATCGTATCAAGTGTAAAAAAACAAAAAAATGTTATGAAAAATGTTTTTGGTCCGGGCTGTTATAGCTCAGCAGCTTTTGGTAGCAACATCACCGGTGTATTTTGAAACCCAGCAAAAGGTTCTAGATGAACAAATGGCAACAGTCACCAAGGCTATGTCTTCCCGTATCGGCGAAATAGTCCAAATGACCCAAGAAAAACAACATCAGATTAACGAAGCAGCTTGCAGTCAGATTAGAAAAGATGGCTCTAAACCTGGCGTTCATGGTTGTGCATGGCATGAAAGAACAAGGGTAGAAACCGAATATAATCGTGAGACTGCTGTATGCAACATAACAACCACTAAGTGGAATAGAGAAGGATGTCATTGTGGTGCGGGCTGTCCATGGAAAGAAACCAAGACAGAAACATTAGTTGTTCTGCCTACCGTTAATAGAAACGATATGCGCGGAAGTAATGGTGGCAGCGTAAAAGGTGCTTTAACTGAACAGAGCGATGTAGAAAAGCTTTTAGATAAATAATTCAACTTAATCAAATTTATGAAATAACAGACGCAATTTGTTGTCTTACCCCCCTTCCGGCTGCGCCGCACTCCCCCACGGGGGGGAGAGAGAATTTTTAATATTTCCCGCCCTAGGCGGGTATTCTGCCCCTGTTGGACAACAAGACACCTGATAGCAAATACAAAAATGGTCAGAGCTTGGTCACCCAGACCACACGAGAGGATGGTGCAAAAGTATTTGTGAACCTAACACAAAATGCCGGTTCCTTGGTCGCCAAGGGTGTATTAAACGCCTTCGCCCAGAAATATAATACTATATATGAAAAATATAAGGATAAACAGGTGGAAGATTCAGCTAAAATTGTTTCTATGTTTGAAACAGCAAAAACCAAAGAAGAAAAGTGGGCGAAATGTAAAGAGTTTATTAACGGCAGATATAGTAGTGGTGGTCTTATCAAATATAAAAACGTTGAGCCGTTTGAGAAAGATGGACAATGTTGTGTAGCACGTATAACACAAAGTTGTAAAGAATATACAGATGATGGTACAGACTGCGAAGAATACAACAAAGAAGAATTCGGAGAAGTATGTTTTTATACGATGTAGGGACATATAGCCAAGTTATTAGATATCAAAATCTTTTGTGGCTGCACCATAACATCTAAATTGCCAACAGTTATTGTTTTGAGCACCCGTAACATAGTCCTGCAAGCTATCACAAACGTTCGTTTTTACGCATTCTTTCCATTCTATTGTGCATTTTTTTCCGTCTGTACTGACAACAGCAGATATTAATTCCCATCTTCTGTCGTCTTCAATTTCTTTGTTATAACCATTACCAATTTCCTTACAAGCTTTGTCTTTTTCTTCTTTTGACGTTGCATACAACGAAGCTATTTTTGCTGTATCTGTTCCCTGTTTATCTAAAAATTCCTTGTATTTTTCAATATATTTCTGGGCGAAGGCGTTTAATACACCCTTGGCGACCAAGGAACCGGCATTTTGTGTTAAGTTCGCAAATACTTTTGCACCATCCTCTCGTGTGGTCTGGGTGACCAAGCTCTGACCATTTTTGTATTTGCTATCAGGTGT
>Ga0310696_10005109_pt1 | contig 15906 bp, 14 predicted proteins | sample AusTroGonzalo_MG_4_FD_203885 | JGI IMG/M metagenome (GOLD analysis project Ga0310696, IMG submission 203885) | Bovine rumen microbial communities from tropical cattle in Woodstock, Queensland, Australia - Gonzalo_02 (v2) (version 2) | ecosystem: Host-associated > Mammals > Digestive system >...
AAGTTTAAGATAGGAACCTGCTAAAATAATTTTACGATTTTCTGTAGGGCTACGTCGGGCATGGGGGCGCTGAAGACCATATCGAACATGTAGGGTACTTTGGCTGCATAGTATGGAAGGAGGCGCTTGGTGGCCTCGTCGATGGCTTGCGGGTCGGACATGCCGAGATAGGCTGGGAAGAAGATGTCCCAGTGTACCATCATCTGTTCGTGTGTAAGATGAAATATGTGCCGGACCCGATCATCAGGCATATTGTGGCACATGGTCCATAGCAGTGCCAGGTCCCACTCAGGGACACCGTAAGCAAATTCGCCCAGGTCAATCCAGAGGTCGCGCTCGCCGTCAGTGATGATATTGCCGATGTGCAGGTCGCCATGCACGCAGCGGGGCGTGTCTGGCACCGTTTCCAAGAACTTCAGGGCACACTGCTTGTAATCCTCGGGCACTCGGTTCTTCTCACGATAGAAGCGCTCGATTCTCTGCTTGTAGGAGCAAAGTCGTGTGGTGTCGGCCTCCTTGGCGTGCAGCTCTCTGGCCATACGTGCAAACTTCAGCGAGATTTCCTCCAGCCGCTCAGGCTCTTGCGAGATGATGCGAGTGTACGAGCGCTTGTTCTTTATCAGTTCATACTCGGCTCCGCTCCTTTCGCCGTCAGTAATCATTCGGTAGGGCTTTGGCGATGGGATGCCCAACTCGAACACTGTGCGGGCGGTCAGGAACTCGGCCTTGAACCTGTCCGCCTCGAAACCAGGTTTATAAAGTTTAGCCAACGAGAGGCCGTCCTTTTTAGTATAGGTAAGAGCCGTACCGCCCTCGCCTGTCTGGATGTAGTCATCGAGATTGATTCTCTGTATTTCTTCGCTCATAATCGATTTATTCATAAACTATCCTTATTTTTGGAGCAGCGAGAGCCCGCTCGGCTCTGCCGCTTGGCTCGTCCAAGAACATGCTTGCATGATTGGCCGAGTCGTGACGAGACTCAACTTTTGTTAAAACTTGGGGCAAAGGTACAAATAATCATGGAATTTTGCGTAATTTTGCCACAGAAATTGAATCAGCGCAAAAAGAAACTTATGAACAGGACCATCATTTTCATCCTGATATGGCTCCTCTGTATGCCTTGTATGGCAGTTGCGGAGACATCGAAAGAGCTCGAAGAGGCTATAGATAAATGCAAGCAAGAATGCAGCGCGCTCTTCGATTCAAACGATACTGTGGCATACCCCCAAGCAGTCCACAAATTGATGGATCTCTGCTTGAAAGCCGATCGTCTGCTCGATGCCCTGCGACAGACCCAATTCGAGAACCCCCAGCAGGTGATAGAATCACTGAAGCAGGAGGTAGAGGTCTTTCGCACTGGTGCCGAGCCCAACGACGACCTCACGATGATGTGTCTCTATGTCAGTTAGAGGTTATGAGCATAAAACTGATTATATTCGATTTTGACGGGACGCTGGGCGACACCAGACGGAACATCGTTACGACCATGCAGATGACCATCAAGGAGATGCAACTGCCAAGTCGTAATGAGGTAGAGTGTGCATCCACTATTGGTTTGCCATTGGCAGGGTGCTTTAAGACACTGTTTCCTGATATTCAGGATGAACTCATCCCCCGATGTGCTGAAACCTATCGTAGGATTTTCAACGAGAATCTGCAGAAGATCACCCCGGAGGCGTTCCCTGGCGTTGTCAAGACCTTGAAAACCTTAAAGGAACAAGATCTCGTCCTTACTATCGCTTCATCCCGTTCTCGCAATTCCCTCACGGAGTTAACTCGCGATATGGGCATTGCAGACTACATATCTTATTTAATAGGGGCAGATGATGTGAAAGAGGCAAAGCCTAAGCCGGAACCTGTATTGAAAACTCTTGCTGCGATGCACTTTGATGCCAATGAAACGCTGGTTGTTGGAGATATGGCAGTTGACATTATGATGGGAGCCAATGCGGGGACAAAGACTTGTGGCGTGACGTGGGGCAACGGAACCAGAGAGGAGCTCAAAGAAGCTGGAGCCGATTTCATCATTGACAGAATGGAGGAACTTATTGAATTATGAAGTGGACTGTATTATCAGATAACAGGTCGAGTAATCCGATGCTTGAAACAAAGCATGGGCTCTGTATATTTTGTAATCATCTGCAACTTTTTGCATCAATTTTACGTCTAACAAATAGAAACTTTTAAAAGAAAATAATTATGATACTCTCAACAACTCCACAAATTGAAGGTCACGCTATCCGCGAGTACAAGGGTATAGTGACAGGTGAAACTATTATCGGTGCTAACATGTTCAAGGATCTGTTTGCTGGCATCCGCGACATCGTAGGTGGTCGTGCTGGCGCTTATGAGAAAGTGCTTTCCGAAGCCAAGGACACCTCCATGCAGGAAATGATGCAGCGTGCCCAGGCTCTTGGAGCCAACGCCATCGTAGGCATCGACATCGACTATGAAACCGTCGGTGCTAACGGCTCGATGCTCATGGTAGCCACCAGCGGTACGGCCGTGGTCATCTAAAAATGAATAGGTCAAACATATTTGGCTATCTGCTGGGATTGCTTATCTTTGTGATTGGCATTCCAGCCTTAATGTGGTTGGTGTCAGGTCGGCCTTGGACATATGTGCCTGATTCGGTTGTACTATGCACAGTCAGTCTGATTCTTGCCGTCTGCGGACTGGCACTCAGCATCTACAGCATTGTCTATATGCGCATCGTCGGCAAGGGCAATCCCTTTGATGCCTACGGCCATGAGGTGGCTCCACGAACAAAGCATCTGATGACCAGTGGTCCGTATCGTCTGTGCCGCAATCCGATGCTCGTAGGCATCTATATCTACGATGCAGGTGTTCTCGTCTGGCTCTGGTCAGCCCTACCGCTACTAATCTTCTTGGCAGAAGTCATCCTGCTCACTCTGCAAGTCCGTAGTGAGGAAAAGCGGTTGGAGAAAGATTTCGGACAGGAATATCTTGACTATAAGAAACGGATTGGGAGGTATTTCCCCAAAAGGATCTGTAGTACGCTTCCTGTTGATGATACACAAATAGAACGAATCAAGCAGATGGAGCAGCGTTTCGACAAAGCATTAACTGTCATTAAAGAACCCGCAAAGACGCCTGAGATGCTTGAGGCGATAAAGGAGGATGTGACGATACTTGAGGAGTACTATGGCAGCAAGTTGTGGAAGCAGGACTTTGCTGATGACGAAGCGGGACGGTTTCCTAAAGGACTAAAACGAGGTGTGTTGTCTGAAGACGGCATCTGGAATCTGCTATCTGATTATCGTGAACTAACTATAAACAAAGAATAAAATGATTCGATATTAGAATCTTTACACCAATTATGAGAAAGATATTCACGACACTGCTGATGATACCAGCCATGATGGCGGTGACGGCACAGACAGAGAAAACAACAGGGTTTGACGACTTGTATCATTTCATCGAGAACCTCGACGTGTTTGAATACGGTCAGGAGGATGCCCGCGCTTATTACATTCCAGGACATCATATCCTACTCAATGGTAAGTGGAAGTTCTTCTATGGTGATACACCTCAGGAGATACCAGGCAACTTCTACGAGGAGAAGTTCTCCGACTCGAAGTGGGCGACCATCGACGTACCGTCGAACTGGGAGATGAGAGGCTACGGCGACCCCCTGTTCCGCAACGTGGCTGCACCGTTCCAGGCCGACCCGCCGAAGACTCCGCGCGACTACAACCCCACGGGAGCCTATCGCACCACATTCACCGTTCCGTCCGACTGGAACGTTGAAGAGGTTTTCCTGCGCTTCGAGAAGGTGGCTTCAGCATCGTTCCTCTGGGTCAATGGTCAGGAGGTGGGCTACAATGAGGGTGCCCAGGAGCCTGCCGAGTACAATATCACGCGGTATCTGAAGAAAGGTCGCAACACGCTGGCCATGAAGGTCGTCAAATACAGCGACGGCTATTATCTGGAAGGACAGGACTACTGGCGCCTGGCCGGCATCTTCGACGATGTCTGGCTCTATGCTACGCCCAAGACCCGACTGTTCGACTGGTATGTAACGACAGATCTGGACAAAGATTACCGCGATGCGGACTTGAACATCGAGGTGACCGTCAGAAGTTATGACGAGAAGCCTGTAAGGACACCATTGAAGGTTCAGGCCGTGCTGACTGGTGCCGACGGACAGGAGGTGGCGCGATTGGAAAGTCAGGCAGCAACGTTCACTGGCAGCAGTACATTGACGCTGAACATGAGTAAGCATATTGCCAACCCCTTGAAATGGACGGCTGAAACGCCTAATCTGTACGAACTCAAGATGTATCTCGTGGATGCCGCAACGGGCAAGCGATTATCGGAAAGCACACCTGAGGATGCCCGTCAGGACGTAGGTTTCAAGGAGACTGAAATGCGTGACAACGTTTTCTACCTAAACGGCAAGCCGCTGAAGGTCAATGCGCAGTGCTCTCACATGCAGGATCCTGACAACGGCCACGCTGTCACGGACGAACTCATCAAGAAGGATATGACCATCCTGAAACAGTTTGGTTTCAACGGTGTGCGAACCAGCCACTATCCGCCTGTGCCGCGTTATCTGGAATATGCCGCCCGCTATGGACTCTATATCATTGATGAGGCTGGCGTGGAGGCACATGCCACAGAATGGATTTCAAGCGACAAGCGTTTCATACCGATGTATCGTGAACGCGTGCGCCGCATGGTGCTACGCGACCGCAACCAGCCTGCGGTGCTGTTCTGGAGTGCGGGCAACGAGAGCGGCGAGGGGCCCAACATCGGTGAGGTTATCGACGAAGGTCGCAAATACGACCACACCCGCTGGTGGATGTACGGCGGCAACGCCTACAGCCATCCCGCCGAGGACATTATTGGTCCGCGATACCCCACTCCGCTGGCCCTCGACCTCAGGGTGGGCCGTCATGGCGACGGCGACGTGCGCCCGTCGTTCATGGATGAGTACATATCTGTGGCTGGCAACGGCGGTGGTATGTTCGACGAGATGTGGCGCGCCATCTATACCCACGAGCGAAGCATTGGCGGTGCTGTCTGGGACTTCGTGTCGCCAGGTCTTACGCAACCCGCCCGCAGGCTCGCTGACAAATCAGGCCATCAGGTGATGACACATATCATGGGCAATACCAAACTGGTGACTGACAGTCGTAATCGTAAAAACCATGTGATAGACCTCAGCGGCCACGACGAGTGGGTGGAAGTCTATCGCGACGACTGCTTGGAGGTCACTGGAAATGCACTTACCATTAGTTTCGATGTCTGTCCCCGCAAGCTTATCAGTTCCTGCGGTTCGTTCGTAACCAAGGGCGAATGGCAATTCGGCATCGAGCAGAAGGGCAAGGAACAGCTGATGTTCTATATCAACACTGATAAGGCTCCTGAGGGGACACAGGGCGAAGGCCGTCCCTTCGGCAGAAGACCTGCGGCCACGAACCACAAGTACGAACTCACGGCCCAGCTACCCGGCGACTGGGAGAACAAATGGCACCACGTGGAAGCCTGCTACGACGGTAAGCAGATGACGGTAAGTATCGACAACACGCAGATAGCACAGATGGAAGCACAAGGCAACATCATTAACGCGCCTTTCCCAGTGAACATAGGCCGCAACGAGCAGACCCACGGACAGGACACCCGCGTATATATCTGCGATGCGCTGATGGATAATGTCATCATTACCGACGCATCGGGCCAGTTGCTGAACCTCGACTTCGAGACGGAGCAGCAGGAGGGTACCTATTTCAGTTACGGCATAGGCGCACGCACCTACGGCACAATATGGCCCGACAGGACTGTACAGCCGGAAATCTATCAGATGAAGAAATCGTCTCAGCCCGTATCCTGTACGTTGCTGAGTGCCGATAACGGTACAGTAGAGATCTGGAACAAGAACCACTTCCTCAACACCTCTTATTACGATATGAAATGGGAGCTTTACGAGGACGGTGTCTGTCTGCAGCAGGGAACGCTCAATCCTAACGTGGAGCCGTTAGCAAAGAAAGTCATCACCCTACCCTACAGTCGCCCCGCTATCAAGCCTGGCTGCGAATACCGCCTCATGATTTCCAGCAGTCTGAAGGCCGATGAGATCTGGGCGAAGAAGGGTCATGTTATGGCCTGGGATCAGTTGGAACTCCCCTGGCGCCAGTTGGCCGTACCTTCTGATAAGACCATCGGAAAGGCCGTGCTCAGCCAGACAAATGATGCCATCACGGTCAGCGGCGACGGATTCTCATATTCCTTTACCCCCGACGGCCAACTGTTCAGCATCAAGCAATCTGGCAAGGAACTGCTCAAATCGCCGCTCCAGATCAACGTATGGCGCGCCCCGCTGGCACTCGAGGTGGACGGTTGGGGACAATACAACATCGCCTACAACAACCGCAAGGCATGGAACGGCGCACAAATAGCCAACGAGTTCTATAGCAATAACCTGAACGCCATCACCCGCATTCCCATATCCTGTCAGGCCTTCGAGGCCGACGGACAGGTGTATGTCAATGTGCGCTGTTTCTCGCAGTTCGGTGCTCCCGTCAACACGACGCTCGATGCCTACATCACGGGACTGCGCTATTCTGGCTTCTCAGAGGTCTATGAGTATCGTATCAACGGCGACGGCACCATCGCCCTTCATCATATTCTTGAGCCTGAGGGACAAATGCCTTCACTTCTGCCACGCATCGGACTGACTATGACGCTCTGCGACGAGATGCAACAGGTGAAGTGGTACGGTCGCGGCCCAGAGGAGAATTATCCTGACCGCAAAACTGGTTATGCCATTGGCATCTATGAGAACCGTGTGGACGATATGTTCGAGCCCTATCTGATACCGCAGGACTGCGGTCTGCGCTGCGACAACCGCTGGCTCGACATGAGCAATGGCTCCGGCCAGGGACTGCGCTTTGCGATGGACGAGCCATTCAATTTCAACGCCTATCACTATAGCACAGACAACTTGACGAAGGCGGTATATACCTACCAGTTACAGCAGCAGGACGGCATCACCCTGAACCTCGACTATAACACCACTGGCGTAGGCTGCACGGCCTGCTACGTCCTGCCAGGCTATCAGGTCAAATCCACTCGCTACGAGCGTCATCTGACGTTAAAACCAATATCCCAGTGACAATAATTACCGATACAAGTAGCGTTTGATACTCATTTTAGGCGTCTTTTCAAAAGGTTCCTCCACAAATTCCACTTCGTTGATCTTACTATAGACAGGAAGTGACTTGTTGGCGGTGGTGCGGATAAGTTCTGGAATCTCCGAACGTTTGTTCATGTCCAGGTCATCGGGTATCTCAGGATATACCAGCGCCACTAACCTACCCTTTCGCTCTACGACCAGCGACTCGCTCACGTATGGGCAACCAGACAGTACAGCCTCCAGTTCCTCTGGGTAGATATTCTGGCCGGAAGAGTTGAGGATCATCGACTTGATGCGGCCTCGGATGAAGATGTTGTTGTCTTTGTCCAACAGACCTAAGTCACCTGTACGGAACCATCCATCGTCGGTAAACGCAGCAGCATTAGCTTCAGGATTCTTGTAATAACCTATGGTGATGTTAGCGCCCCGCACTTGTATCTCTCCAGGGACGTTCCTTGGGTCATCAGAATTGATACGTAGTTCGTGGACGGGTTTGCCGCAGGAACCAGGAACGAACTCCGTCCACCATTCATAACCCAGCAACGGGCAGGCTTCCGTCATACCATAACCCACCGTATAAGGCAGGCGTATCTTGGTGAAACAGTCCTCCGCCTCGGGTTTCAAGGCCGCACCGCCCATGATGAAACCGCGCACCTGACCGCCAAAGGCTGCTATCACCTTCTTGCGGACGATCTTGTAAATCGCCTTGCGGGCTTGGGGTATGGCCGTCAGCCATTTCATCTTGTCGAGGGCGGGTTTGATGGAATTAGCATACACCTTTTCCATCACCAGCGGCACTGTGACCACCATATAGGGCTTCACTTCCTGCATGGCTTTCAGCAGCGTCGAGGGCGAGGGTGTCTTGCCTAGGAAATAGACCGTCACACCATCGACGTTAGGATGAATGAACTCGATGGCCAGTCCGTACATGTGGGCCATGGGGAGCATGGAGACGATAGTCTCACCAGGCTTATTGGGGAAATGGCTGTTACTGAACGCATCAGTATCTGAAATGGCGCCGTAGGTGAGCATGACGCCTTTAGGATTGCCAGTCGTTCCAGAGGTGTAGTTGATGATGGCCAGTTTGTCCATATTGTCCGAAGGATAGGATATCTGTTCCTTCGTTAGACCTGTGGGATATTTCTGTGCGAAAGCCTTCTCGCGGTTCTCCCAGGCCTCGGCCACTTGCTCGTCGCGATGCCAGAGCATCGAACGGTCCTTCACGTTGATGGCAGCTCGGAGGTTGGGCATCAGCCCAGGATTAAGTTTTTCCCATATTTCCTTGTCTGTGAAAAGCAGCAGGCTATCGGAGTGGTGCGTAAAGGTGGAGATGCTGTTGGGGTGGAAATCAGCAAGGAGAGGCACTGCCACGCATTCGTTGACATTGATGTCCCAGAAGGTCATGGCCCAACGGGCGCAGTTCCTCGCACAGATGGCGATCTTGCTGCGTTTGGTAATACCTGCCTCGGAAAGGAATATCCGAAACTGTTCGATGCTTTTTGCTACATCTGCATACGTATATGAGTCGCCCTCGTAGTCGCAGAGCGCTTTCTGAACCCATTGTTGGCGGACGGTTTCCTCCAACGTCTTCAGATAATGTTTTACCGTTAATAGTTCCTTTGCCATACTCTAAATCATAAGTTTTTGCTATTTGCGCTCACTCAATCATGCCCTTAGCCTTCAGCCATTGAATCATCTGGCTGCTCCAGGTCTCAGTCGTAGTCTCGCCCGTCTGCGGCATCAGTTCATAGGGACCTTTGCCGTCACCATACATGTGAAGCTCAGCATTGGCTCCGGCCTTCTTCCACTCCATGAAGAGAGCCACAAGACCTGCAGCCACATTGGGATGGTCGGCTCGAGTCATAATGAGCAAGGGAGGTGCATCCTGCGGCACGGTGACAGGCATCAGCGAGGGGCCGAAGTTGGTACAGAGGAAGTTGGGACGCTCCATCTTGTCAGCAGACATCGTGGCAGCGATGGCCACACCACCACCAGCCGAAAAGCCGAGGTAGCCGATCTTGTCCTTGCTAATGTGCCATTCGTCGGCATGTTCCCTCACCATGCGGATGGCAGCCTTGGCATCTTGTGCGGCCAGTTGGATGATGGAGTCGCCGCTGGCATTATGCATCGGGTTTGCATCGGCCTGCGGGAATACTTCAGGATGCGTCACGTCCACCATCGGCGGCATCTTCATACCCTGCAGCATCTGTTCTTTATTAAGATGATAGCGCAATCCAATGGCGGCAATCCCATGCTTGTTCAGAAACGAGGCCATCTTCACCACGTCGCTTTCCCACGACAGCCACCTCATGGCGCCGCCAGGGCAAAGCACGATAGCACAGCCATTGGCTTCGCCTTCGTCCGTCGCGACTCGGCCATCTTCGAGCAAGCTCGGATAGCTCTCGCTACTCCGTCCGTTGGACTGTTGGGGTAGATAGACTTCAATCATCGGCTTGTCCTTCTCATCATCAGAGGGGGTAGCCGTTGGTAGGTAATACTGCTTTTGCGCCCATGTTGCCAGAGGCAGGAAAAGCATACAGAGTAAAGCGAGTTTTTTCATATACTTACATGTTATCTGCATTATCTGATGAAACTGGTTCTCAAAGGACTCTCTTGCTCTGGATGACCTTCTTCGCTGACATTCAACTTTCGAATCATCCATGCCATATTGCGCCCAAGAGTACGCATCGTCTGCATTCCTTCCTCATCCTGTGCAGCCTGTCCTGGAGTCTGGCCATACACCATGTTCCAATACTGTGAACTGACAACTGGCATATTCAGGATGGTGAAGTATTTGTTCAGGCGGTCAAAGGCTGCCGAAGCTCCTCCCCTGCGGCATACCACCACACTGGCACCCGGCTTAAACTTCAGCTCATTTCCCAAAGAGTAGAACACTCGGTCGAGCAAGGCACAGAGCGAACCATTCGGGCCACCATAATAAACGGGCGAGCCGATGACCAGGCCGTCGATGCCATCCTTCACGGTTCTCCATACCTTATAATATAAGTCATCGCGGAACGTACATCGTGCACCGTTCCGTCCACACATGCCACAAGCGATACAACCTTGTACAGCCTGCTTGCCGATGCTGATGATCTCAGTCTCTACACCCTCGCTGTTCAGGGTCTTTGCGACTTCACTCAAAGCCGTGAACGTATTGCCGTTCTCTCTGGGGCTTCCGTTAATCAATAATACCTTTGCCATATACTGAAATCCTAATATTTCTCAAAACATTTTGCAAAGATAATGTTTTTTCAGCATTTTCTCGTAACTTTGCAACAAAAGTTGCGAATAAAGTGATTTTTTGTCAAATAACGTATGAAGCCCAAGATAGAAACTCATAAAGTGCTGAAGTTCATGATCTATGACAGGATGGCGAGAAAAGGCTCTTCTGCCTATTCTCCGAAATCGCATTCTGCTCCGCATTTCGAAGGCCATTATGTCGAGGGAATGGAAGAATGGGCCAGCCATTACTGCTTCAATCAGAAAGAGGACGGATCTTATGAGGCTGAACTTGACGAAGCTTGGGACGAAGGCAGCCACAACGGCGGTGGAACGATCAACGTGGATATCCCCAAGGAATGGTTCAACCTTTCTTACGACGAATTCCTTGAACGTGTCGTCACGCTTGCCGCAGCGAAACATTATGGTTTCACCTCCGATGACCTGAAAGAGAAAAAAGGTTTGAAGAAGTTCTTTGGGTTTGAAAACAAATAATCAAGGACATGGAACGGAAACTATTTTGCGAGATATCGCCCTTCACCTACCGGCTATCAATGGAGAAGGAAATCCTGAAACGCCACGTTCAGGACTTGCTGCGGAAGACGCAGTTCGCCAAAGAGCGGACGACGGAGTCGCTGCCCGTGGTCATCTATCGCCACAACTCGCTCATTCGTCGGCGGCTAGGCAACGTGAATATGCAATTGCAGGAAAACAAGGCGACGAACCTGGCTCTGGCGGTGAAGCACATCGACGGGTTGGTGATTCGACCTGGCGAAACTTTCTCCGTCTGGAAGCTTATCGGACGGACTACCAAGCGCAAGGGGTACAAGGAGGGCCTGACCATCGCCAAGGGCAAGCCCTCACAGGGCATCGGCGGCGGTATGTGCCAACTGTCGAACCTGATTCATTGGCTCGTGCTGCACAGTGAACTGACCATCACGGAGCACCATCACCATGACGGGCTGGACCTGTTCCCCGACTTCGGCCGACAGATTCCCTTCGGCACCGGCACCAGCATCTCGTACAACTATATCGACTACAGGTTCCGCAACGACACGCAGAACACCTATCAACTCCGACTTTGGACGGATGAAGAATACCTGTGCGGCGAACTGCGGGCCACGGAGCAACAGCCGCACACCTTCCATATCCATGCCGAGAATGAATACTTCTCGCGGAAGAACGGTGTGATCTATCGCAACGGCGAGGTCTATCGCGACATCATCGACCGCACATCAGGCCAACGTCTCGACAGCCAACTCATTCGCACCAACCATGCACGAGTGATGTACGATTGCCCACCGTCGATGATTATTAGAGAAGAGAATCAATAACTTTGCAAAGATTTTTAATAAAAACTAAACAAAGACGTATGAAAAAAAGATCATTCGCATTATTGGCAGTAAGCCTAATGACGGCTCTGGCCTGGGGACAAGGTCCCGTGGTGAAAGTAGAGGGAGGAATGATACAAGGCGTTCCATCCTTAGCAAGTGGTGTGACCGTTTTCCGAGGCATTCCGTACGCTGCGCCACCAGTAGGCGACCTCCGATGGAAGCGTCCACAGCCCGTCGTGAAATGGAAAGGTGTGAAAGTGGCAGACACTTTCAGCAACATCTGCTGGCAGCCGGGCAATGCCGTCGGGACGTTCTACGGCAATGAGTTCTATTGGAAGGAGCAGACTGTGCAGAGCGAGGACTGCCTGTATCTGAACGTCTGGGCACCTGCGGATGCCATCGGAAATCCGGCAAGCAAACTGCCCGTGGCTTTCTGGGTACATGGTGGGGCCTATTTCAACGGCTACGGCCATGAGATAACGATGGACGGAGACGCTTGGGCCACGAGAGGCGTAATACTTGTCACCATCAACTACCGCCTGGGCATCTTCGGATTCCTCGCCCACCCGGAATTATCGGCAGAGAATTCTGACGGCACATCGGGCAACTACGGCACATACGATCAGGTGGCTGCTCTGAAATGGGTACACGACAATATCGCGCAGTTTGGTGGTGATCCTGATAACATCACCGTCCTCGGACAGAGTGCGGGCGCTGCCAGTATCAAGAACCTCGTCTCCTCTCCCCTGTCGAAGGGTCTGATCAGGAATGCCATTATCCAGAGCGGCGGCGGCATCGGCTCGTTTGGCAATTCCGAGAATGGCCAGAAGCAGGCCGAGGAGACGGGAAAGACTTTTATGGACAAGTTCGGCTATAACAGTTTGAAGGCTATGCGCACCGTGCCTGCCGAGAAGTTGCTTGAGATATTCAAGGCCGAGGGCATGAATCTCTTCCGTCCGCACATCGACGGTCTGCTGCTGACGGAGAGCTTCGACGATGCAGCCCGCAATCAGCACTTGGCCGATGCCAACTATATGATAGGCTGCACGCTCGATGATATCCGTCCGATGGGCAAGCAGATTGATGAGTTCTCCTTCCTGCGCGACTCGCTCGATCATCGTCCCGCCTATCAATATCTCTTTGCCCGCAAGTTGCCCGGCACTCACGACGGAGCTTTCCATTCTGCTGAGCTGTGGTATATGTTCCACACGCTCGACCGTAGCTGGCGCCCCATGACGGAGGCCGACTACAGACTGGCCGATGAAGTGATGGATTGTTGGACGAACTTCGTCAAATACGGCAATCCCAACGGACGGAGCAGCGAGAGTTGGAAACCTTTCACTCTCGCCAATCCCTACGTCATGACATTTAATGTAAAATATGGAAGCCATACTCAGGCCCAGTCGAATGATATCGTTGCAGAAGGGGAAGCCCCTGTAAGGATCGCTGATTCGTACAGCTTTACCGAAGGGCCTGCGGCTGACGCGAGGGGCGATGTCTACTTCACAGACCAGCCCAACAACAGGATTTACCGTTGGGGCTGCGAATCGGGAGAGATAACACTGTTCACCGATCAGAGCGGTCGTTCCAACGGGATGTTCTTCGATGCCCAGGGTAACTTGATAGCCTGCGCAGATATGGACAATCAGCTCTGGCGTTTCGACATGCGCTCGACCTCTGGTCGCTTGCTACCGCAGAGACGCAAGAATGGTCAAGCCGAGATACTGATAACCGACTATCGCGGAAAGTTGCTGAACGGCCCCAACGATGTATGGATTTCGAAGGATGGCGGTTATTATCTGACCGATCCTTATTTCAAGAGAGACTATTGGACGCGCGATCCTGACCGCCAGCAGCCTGTGGAAGGCTTGTATTATTTGGCGCCTGGAGGTAAACAGCTGGTCATGCTTGACTCAACGCTTAACCAGCCCAATGGTCTTGTGGGAACGCCCGACGGCAAACATCTGTATGTGGCGGAGGCAAAGGCTAACAGAATCCTGAAATACGACATTCAGACTGACGGCTCACTGACGAACAGGCAGGTGTTTGCCGACATGGGCTCGGACGGGATGACGATAGACGACCGTGGGAACATCTATCTGACTGGCGACGGCGTGACCGTATTCGACAAGGATGGCCAAAAGATTGCCCATTTCCCCATTCCTGAAGACTGGACGGCCAACGTCTGTTTCGGCGGAAAAGAGCGTGATGTCCTGTTTATCACCGCATCAAAATCCGTCTATACCTTGAAGATGCTTGTCCATGGGGTAAAGTGAATACTTATTTCATTCCTGAACGGCTGCTGAAATTGATGCGGACAGCCTATCCCTAACATACTGCACGCTTGTCACATATTCCTCGTCGGTAGTCAGGTGCTCGATGACCATGGGCATGCGGGGGTTCTCGGCAGTTGCTAGTTGGGCGTAGAGATTGATATCCAACGTGCCCTCGCCACAGGCGCACTCCTGAAGTTGGAAGGTGTACTCGGGCTTCAGCAGGATATCTTTCAGGTGGCAGCTCACGATGGTGCCGTGCAGTTTCTCGAAACATTCGTGGAGAAACTCGTCGTTGAAGAAATAACGGCGGGGCGAAGTAATCATGTTCACCACATCGAGGTGGGTGCCGAACTCCGCACGATCCACATCCTCTATCAGACGCAGATACTCGTCGGGGCTGCTGGGTATCATCCAAGGCATCGACTCGATGCAGAATTTGGTATGCTGAGGACGGGCGGTGTCGATAATCTGACGGATCATCGCGACAGCCATATCCCACAGCTCGCGACTGAAATTGTCGCGGTAACCACCGTCCCAGCGAGGACCGTAGGGTGTGCCTACTACATTCACACAACAGGCGGCACCAATAGCATCGGCCATGCGGAGTTGACGGACGGCATAGTCTATCCATTTCTTGCGCTCTTCGGGATCGGCAGCCAGCGTGTTGCGCCACACTCCCACCTCGGCGATAGTGAGACCAGCCTCGTCAGCCGCCTGCTTATAGGCCATGATGACTTCCGTGTCCTCATCACAGGTGACGGGAAAATTTACACACTCCAGCCCGAGGGCCTTGTGCTTCGCGGCCCACTCCTCAGGCGAGCCGTGCTCCAATGATGATGAAATGCCTAAGTACATCAGAACGCCCTCCTGTGAATAACCGTTGCATCCATCTTATCCAACGAACTGACACCAGTACGCGCCATGATGCCAGCCAGTTCTGCCGTCATCTCGTTGATGCGTCTTGCTACGGCATCTGCCCCGTTCTTGAGTAGCGGCATCAGGTGACGCCCCACCGATACGGCTTTGGCACCGAGGGCCAGACACTTGTAGACATCCATGCCGCTCTCGATGCCGCAATCCACGAATACGGGGATGCTTCTGCCTGTGATTGAAAGGATGTCAGGCAATGCCATCAATGGCGGCACGGCATACTGGATCATGCCATGATGGTGAGATACGACGATACCTGCACAACCTGCTTTCAGGCATTTCTCGGCATCGTGAGGACTGAGTACACCTTTTACGATGAACGGCACGCCAGCAGCCTCGACAAAGTCTTTCAGTTCCTCCGTGGTCTTGGCTTTCATAGGCAGTCCGAAGATGTTGTCGTAACCGCCCTCTGAATTAAAGGCGTGGTCGATATCCATACCCACAGCGATGCAGCCCACACGGACGGCGTGCTCAATCTTACGCAGCACCTCGCGGTTGTCGGCATGAGGCTTGATGATCTTGATGGTTTTGGCACCTGTGGCCACAATTTCTTCCAGTTCCTCGTCACTACCCATGCCCACCCAATGTACGGCTCCGCTCTGGGCAGCCGCCTGGGCATAGATGGTCATGCCATTCTGAGTGGTATTTTGCAGATGCGACAGGGCGGCTGTCATCATCGGCGTGCGGAAGGTCTCTCCGAACAGCGTCATCTCGGTCGTAGGGAGGACGGCGTCCAGATAGCGGGTCTCAATCAACAGAGAGTCGAAATAGTCTCTCGTGATCTTGTCGGAATTTGATGTCAGTTGCATATTCTTTTTCACTTTTCACTATTCACTTTTCACTTTATTCGTTACTGCAGCGTTTAGTTCGTCTATCTTCTCATCAGAAAGTTCATACTTGCCAATCACGAAAATGGCCAGTACGAACAATACGGCAGGAATCAGGGTGACGAGCCAGAGGATGCCCTGCTCGGCCATTGGTGTCT
>Ga0310696_10005110_pt1 | contig 15904 bp, 15 predicted proteins | sample AusTroGonzalo_MG_4_FD_203885 | JGI IMG/M metagenome (GOLD analysis project Ga0310696, IMG submission 203885) | Bovine rumen microbial communities from tropical cattle in Woodstock, Queensland, Australia - Gonzalo_02 (v2) (version 2) | ecosystem: Host-associated > Mammals > Digestive system >...
GCACAATGGAAGATGTTTTGGAATTCTCAACCAATCCGGATGCTGTGCAACTTACTTTAAAGAATTTCAGTGTTAATAGGGATGAATAATGCTTAAATTGATTGCTATTGACGGCCCGGCCGGAGTCGGTAAATCTTCTGTGGGTAAAGCCGTTGCAAAAAAGTTTAATATAAACTTTTTCAGCACCGGGGAAATGTATAGATGCTTAGGATGGAAAGTTTTAGAGCAAAATATTGACCCTCAAGACGAACAAAAAGTGCTTGAAATTGCCCAAAAAGTTAAATGGGAATATAAAGCGCAAGATAATGTCTTAAAGGTGTATATTGACGGAGTCTGCCCCTTAGATAAAATACATAATGAAGAAGTCGGCCGTGCCGCAAGCAAAGTTTCGGCAATACCTTCTGCCAGAGTTCTTATAATGGATGAACAGAAAAAACTTGCTAATGCCGGTAATATTGTTTTGGAAGGGCGTGATATAGGTACACAAATTGCCCCGTTTGCAAAAGTAAAAATATATTTAACGGCCAGTGCCCAAGCCCGTGCGGATAGAAGATGCAAGCAATTAAAAGAAGCAGGTCAAAATCCGGATTATGAAGATATTTTGGCTTCAATAAAATCAAGGGATGAAAGGGATTCTTCCCGCAAAATTGCCCCTTTAAAACCGGCAGAAGATGCTCATATAATTGATAATTCAAATTTAACTTTAGAAGAGGTTATAAATCAAGTTTTGGAGATTGCTTCTAGAAATGAGTTTTAAAGTTACTATAAATTTGCTAGAATTTATATTTAGAGGGATTTCCCATTGTTTTGGCACGGAAGTCAAAGGTTTGGAAAATATCCCTACAAACGGGCCGGTTATTTTGGCCTGTAACCATCTTTCAAATTTTGACCCTGTTATAATGGGGGGCTTTGCAGGTAAAAGGCGGCACTCTATTTATGTAATTAAAAAAGAGATTGCCTCCTGGCCTTTTTTAGGCTGGCTGTTTAAAAAATATGGTTTTATTTATATTGACAGAAAAAAGAAAGGTGGAGATTTAAGTTCTTTAAAAGAAATTTTAAAAGTTTTAAAAAGGGGGGAAAGTTTGGCTATCTTTCCCGAAGGAACACGTTCTAAAACAGGTAAAATAGGCCGTGCGAAAGCAGGTATAGGCTTTTTAGTTTATCACAGCGGGGCGCAGGTCGTTCCGATAAGAGTGATTAAAACGGATAAATTACCTTTTGCTTGGCGGCCGCAAGTTATTTTCGGCAAGCCGTTTAGTGTTGAAAAAGATGAAAATAGACCGGTAAAAGAGCAGTATCAAGAATTTGCAGATAAAGTAATGAATGAAATTAAAAAATTAAAATAATGGAGGATACGCGTTTTGCTTCTTAAAAAGAAACAAAATGCTACTAGCAATATGACTAACCCACAAGAAGAAAAAATACAAGAACAAACACAGGAACAAGAAAACTTAACAATGGACCAGTTGTTTGCTCAACAAGAGGAAATGCAGGAAAAATTAAATAAGAGGGAAATAGTAAATGTTAGCGTTGTTCAAATTTCACAAGATTATGTGATGGTGGACACCGGCGATAAAAAAGAGGGGTTGATACCGCTTTCAGATTTTGAAGGTAAAAATGTTCCCGCGATTGGCTCGCAAGTTTCCGCAGTTTTAGTTCGTAAAGGCAGTGATGAAAGACATTCAATTTTATCCCATAAAAAAGCCGTAGAATCTATCGGTTGGGATTTATGTAAGGCTTCTTATGAAGCAAAAGAAAGAGTCCGCGGTATTATCACCGATTGTGTAAAAGGCGGTTATAAAGTGGAAGTTCACGGCGTAACAGGTTTTATGCCTTTATCATTATCCGAACTTCATCCGGCTTATAAACATTATTTACCCAAAGGTGCAAAAATTAAAGCCGTAATAGCGGAATTTTCTAAAGATAAAGAAAATTTAATCGTTTCAAGAAAACAAGTTCTTGAAGAAGATGAAAATGTAAGAAGAGAACAAGTTTTAAGCGAAATTAAAGAAGGCGATGTTTTAAGAGTCGTTGTTTCTAAAGTAGGCAAAGATTGTCTTTATTTAAGATACCATGGCATTGAAGGTATTGTTACCTTAGATAATATTGCTTGGAAAGATCCTCAAACAATCTTGGCTAATTACAGAAGAGGTCAACGCATTAAAGCAAAACTTTTACAAATCAATCAGGAAAAGGGAAATATCGTTTTCGGCGTAAAACAACTTTTCTTAAATCCTGCTGATTTACTTAAGAAACGCTATCCGTATATGAGTATGCAAAAAGCAACCATAACCAAAGTTACACCGGAAGGCGTTGAAGTTGAACTCGGAAAAAATAAAACCAAAGGATATATTTCCGAATTTGAACTTGGCAGAGATTTTGCCGGCAAAGAAGGCGACAGCGTTCAAGCCGTTGTTATTGGTGTTGACGGCGTTAATTATGTCGTAAATCTTTCTATTAAACGCTTTGACCAAGTGCAAAACAGAAAAGTGGTTGCCCAATATTTAAAACAGGCACCGCGCCCTACTTTAGGCCAACTTTTACAAGGCTCTTTTGAAGAAGAAAAAGAAGAAGAACCTGTTAAAGAAGAAGTTAAAGCAGAGTCAACAAAAGAAGAAACAAAGTAAGTTTTAAATAAAGCCCGTGATTTAAAAGTCACGGGCTTTATTGCGCCGGTTTTTGCGTTTTTAATGTGTTAAGGTGTAAAATGTATATAAAAGTTAAAGTTCACGCAGACGAAAAAAAGGAGCAAATAATCAAAAAAAACCCTGATACTTTTGAAATCTGGGTTAAAGCCCCGGCCAGCCAAGGCAGGGCAAATATTGCCGTAATCAATCTTCTTGCCAAAACCCTCGGAATAGAAGCCAAACTTTTTAAATTAGTAAAAGGCGCAACAAGCCCTTCTAAAATATTTGAAATCCGTTCTTAATTTTCAATTCAAAACCTATATTTAAATATATTTTAAAAATACGTGTATATTATTTATAAAAATATGCTATCATTAAGTATATGCCGACAACATTAATTATATCTTCAGCCGGTTTTGCTATTTGTTTTTTGCTACTTTTTTATTTTGTAGCAAAATACCGCCAGGCTTTGTCAGATTCTTCCTTGGAAGAATTTGATATTCTTGACGAAGTTTCAAGTGCTGCAAGTGCAGCCGCAAAAGATGCAAAACGTATTTTTTCTACTTCTGCTGCACCGGAAGTCAGAGATATTGTTTCTTTGCAAGAAAAAATGAAAGAACTTCATTATAAACTTGAAGAAATTAAACTCTTGCAGGAAAAACAACTTAACGATACAAAAAATACTATTGCAAGTTTAGAGCAGCGCTTAACTTCTTTTGAAAACGAATATATCAATAATTTGCAACCTACTTTGCAAGGTTTAATCAAGGAACTTGAACTTATTCATAAGGAATAATAAGGGGTTTTTATGGAAGAACAGGATAATAATAACTATCAGCCTAATACGCAAGCATTTTTAGATTCTCTTTCTAAAGATGAGGCAACTATTACCCCAAGGCCGCAACAGCAATTTTTAGAAGAGGAATTTCCTTTTACTGATGATTTTGATATTGATGCTTTTGTGTCTGCCAATAATAATCCTTTAGAAAAAACTTTAACGGCTATTAAGGCGTCTCCTGTTACCCAAAATCAAGAAACCCAAGATTTTAATATTGATTTACAAAAAGATAAAGACGAAAACATTCAGGAACTTGAAACAAAAATCGCGAGTATCCAAAACCAAATTGAAGGTACATCAAAAGAACAAACTTTTTCATCTTTACCGGCTGAACTTTTTGAGGAACAACCAGAGCCGGCAAATTATGTATCTTCAATCAAAGCAAATGATGAATTTTTTACTAATATATCCAGCACGATAGACACTTTAAAAGGCAGTTTAGATAATATCGTTAAGGCCCGTTTACAATACGAAGAAGGCCTTGTCCGTCAGGACCAAAGTTTAATTGCCCGTCTTAGGGAAAAAACTTCCCGCTTAAAAGCCATTAACCTTGCCTTAAACAGCGAAGTTAAACGTGCTAAAAACGAAAAACTTGAATCTTTAAGAAAATCTGCCCAGCAAACAAAAGAACTTCTTGCTTTGCGTATGCAGATAAACCAGTTTCAGGAACAATCAAAACAAGGTGATTTTAAATTATCCCGTTTAGAAGAACAACTTAATTTTGCTGTTCAGGAAAAGAAAATCTTAGAAGAAGAAATTGCCAAAATCCGTCAGGAAAAATTAGATTCTTTTAAAGCCTCAGCCGAGCAAACCCGTCAAATAATGGCTCTGCGTTTTGATTTGGCTAAAACCGAAGATAAATATAAACAACAGGAAGCCCAAACCCTTGCATTGCAAAATCAACTTGAAGATTTTAGGCAAAAAGCCGTCAAAGGAGATAAAGATTTATATCAAGGGCAAATATCTTCTCTTCAAAATCAACTTAGTCAAGCCCTTTTATCTTCTAAAAACGAAGCGGGCCTTGCCGGTGCTTTAAGAGAAAATATTTTAGTTTTGGAAACTTCTTTAGCCAAAACCCAAGGTTCTAAAACGGCCCTTCTTGCAAAAGCACAAGAACACTTAAACACTCTTTTTGAATTAAAGAACAGATACGAGCAGGAAATAAATTTAATTAAAGATGAACAACTTAAAACTCTTGAAACAAATTATCAGGAAGAATCTCAAAAAAATACGGAACTTGCAAATCAGGTAAAACAAACTTTATCAGTTTGCCGCCAGCAGGAAAGTTTTATTAAAACGCTGCAAATGCAAATAGATAATTTTAAACAAGCCATAGCAGACCTTGATAAAAATGCTCCGCAAGTTGTTTCTTCTTCGGAAGTTTCTTTGTTGAAAGAGGCTCATTTAAAGGAAATTGCCGTCTTGCAAAAAACTTTGCTAGAAGAACAAAATAAATACAGAAACCAAAATTTAGAGTATCAGAATCTAAACGAACGCCTTTCCCAAACACAGCAACAAAAGCAATTTTTGGAAGAGCAAATTTCTAATTTACTCAAAACCCAAGAAGATAATAAACAAAATAACCAATATTTAAAACAGATTGAAGAACTTAAGCAAAACTATGAAGTTTTGCAAAATAAATATAATCTTCTCGGGTCCCAAAATTCCGATAAACAGGTTTTTGACCTTCAGAAAAATGCACTTGAAGAAGAACTCAAAAATCTTTTAATACAAAAAATTTCTTTACTTGCCCAAGTAGAAGAAAAAAATAAAACTTTTGCAGATTTTAAAGCCAAAACGGAAGAAGAAACAAAGCAGTTAAAAGAAGAAGCCGCACAACAAATTTCTGTCTTGGAAAACAAACTTGCCGGCACTCAGGAAAAACTTAAAAACGAAGAAGAAAATGTTAATTCCTTAAAAGCCAAAATTGCGGAATTGGAAATTTCTTTAAATGCAAAAGACGACGATAAACATGATATTCTTGCTCAGGAAATTTCAAGTTTAAAAGACCAACTTTTTAAAGCGCAAGGTAAATTCGCGCAGGAAAGTGTTTTGCTTTCTCAGTTGCAGGAAGAATCTTCTACTAAGAAAGAAGAATTTAGCACTTTAGAAGCAAAATATAATACTTTACTTCAGGAGAAAGAAAGCCTTAAAAATAAAATAGCAGAACAGGCTTCTCAAATTGAGAACCTGCAAACTTCTCTTAATAACTTGCAAGAAGAACTTAAAGCCGAAAAAGCCGCAAGATTACAACTTGAAGATAAAGTTTCCAAACTCAAAGCGGTTAATTTGGCTCTTACCACTCAAATTAAACAAGCACGCGAACAAAAAGTTGCCGCTCTTAAGAAATCTGCCGAACAGGCAAAAGAAATCTTGGCTCTTAAAGAAGAACTCGCCAAGGCGGAAAACTTTAAAACTATTGAATTTGAAAACGGCATTGTCAAAATCCGCAAAGAATATGAAACTAAAATATCTGCTTTGGAACAACAACTCAAAGACCTTTCAGAGCGTTTTGCAAAACAAGTGCAGGAAATTGAGGCCCTTAAAACAGATAATGTTAAACTTAAAAAAGCACAGGAAGAGAAGTTTACTTTGGAAGAGGAATATAACTCTCTCACTACTCATGCAAAAGATTTAGAAAATCAAATTGCTTCTTATCAAAAGAATGCTCAGGAAACATCTTTAGCAAAGGCTAAGGCTGCTGCTTTAGCAATGCAACTTACACGTGTAAATGCGGAAAAGAAAAATCTTTCCGAGCAACTTGATCAAACCCGCTTACAAATAAAAACTTTAAGCGATAACGGACAGGAAGCAAGAGAGGCCTTAAACACTCTCAGAACACAAATTTCCGAAAATGATGACATTATTACAAAATTGAAACAAGATATTACAACTTTAAAAAAGCAAGCAGCCAAACAAGAAGAAGATAACAAAAAGCAGCAGGAACTTTTGAAAGCACAAATTGCTTCTAATACTGCTAAATCTCAGATGCCTAAACCGCCTGTTGCGCCAAAGGCCCCTGTTTTAAAAGCAGAAAATAAAGCAAAAACAAAAACGGATTCTTTCACTCAAACTTATACAGAACCGCCGACACTTTCTCAAAAACAAAACAAAGTTCAGCCAAAAGCAGAAGAAACTTCTAAACTGCAAACTGAACCGGCGGGAAAATCAGTTTCAGGGCAGAATAATGCTGCGTTTGATTCTGCAACTGCTCAGACTAATAGCACGCAGGGCAGCATTACTCCTACTCAAAAGGAAAAACTTTTTAATGAAATTATTCCCGATACTGACAGCCTTGAAGAAGAAACTTTTGCCGATGCTTCCAATTTGGATAATCAAGCGCCCACTTCCAAACAAGTGCTTGATTTAAGTATGATTTTTGGCGCTAAAGAATCAATAGAAATTGAAGATGCCAATAAATCTGACCAAGAAAAACAGAATGAAGACCAAACCGGACAAGTTAAACTTTCTTCACAGGAAACTTCTCCTATTGATTTAGAAAGGCCTGCAACGGATCATTCTTTAAGAAGAAATATACCGCGCCGTATTGCAGCCAAAAACGGGGCTGAATATTCCGATTTTCTTGGTAAGACAAAGAGTGTTTTTTACAGAATAAAATGGTCGCTTTTTAAAGAATAATTAAAGGGGATGCTATGTCAAAACAAAAAGTAGCCGTTATTTATGGCGGCAAATCAACCGAGCACGAAGTATCTGTCCACTCAGCAAAAGATGTGTGTGATATTTTGTCCGCTAAATATGAAGTTCTTAAAATTTTTATTGATAAAAAAGGTTTATGGTATTTGCAAGAACAATGTTCAACCGAGATAAAAAAAGAAGATAAGCAAATAACTCCTATTATTTCTAAAGATGCTCCTCTTATAACATTAGACGGCCAAAAAATTAAAGTAGATGTCTTTTTCCCTATATTGCATGGCACTATGGGGGAAGACGGCACAATTCAAGGCTTATTTGAAATTTTAGGTGTTCCTTATGTCGGTTGCGGTGTTTTAACCAGTGCTATGGGCATGAATAAAGAAGTTTCCAAATTACTGGCTTCTCTATATGAAGTTCCCATAGTTCCTTACATAAAAGTAAAAAAGAGCGAAAAAGATTTATCTTCTGTTTTAAAAGAAGTTGCCCAGGCTCTTGGCTATCCTTTATTTGTAAAACCTATTAGTTTAGGTTCTTCTATCGGGGTTAGCCGTGTAGAAGATTATTCTCAATTGATACCTGCCATACAAGAGGCTTTTAAATACGATGACACTTTGCTTATTGAAAAAGGCATTGATAAAGCACGCGAAGTTTTTTGCGCTGTTGTAGGTGATTATCAAGGGGAAACTTCCGTTTCTCTCTGCGGCGAACTTAAGACGACAAATAATAAATTTTTTGATTATGAGGCAAAATATAATATTGCCGGCGGTTGCGATATGTATATTCCTGCCCCGCTTGATAAAGATTTACAGGAAAAAATACGCAAAGCCAGTTATGAAGTTTTTAAAGCCTTACATGGTAATGGTTTGGCAAGGGTTGATTTCTTAATTTCACAAGATGAACAATTTTACTTCTCGGAGATTAACACAATACCGGGAATGTCGCTTACAAGCCTTTTTCCGCAACTTATGCAGGCAACTGGCAAAGAATATGCCCAAGTGCTTGATAATCTTATTGAAAGTGCTTTAAAAAGAAAAGAAAGGCAAAATGCTTTGAGTATAAATAAATGAAAAGAAACCTTATAAGCAAATTTTTTAAAAATGCCGTAAACTACATGTCAAAAATAGATATTTGTATCTATATTATTTTGATGTTTTGCTTTTTAGGTCTTATTAGAAATTTAATTGCTCTTAAATATTTTGGTTTTAATTTTGCTTATTTTAATACAAAACTTTTCTTTGCTATGTTTATGCTTTATTTCTCTCAAATCGGTTTAATTTTGCTTAGGCAAAGAATAGTTGCTTTAATATCTTTAATGCAGGTAATATTTTGTATTTTTGTATATAGAGATTTTACTTTTTTGCCCATCGCTTCTTCAATAATAATTCCGATTAAAAATATCTTTTCTAATAATTTAAGTTATGGCTGGGAATATTTTATCGGTTTTGCCATAGTGTCCTTTTTATTTTCTTTAGAAATAATAAAAACTTATTTATTATATACCTTAACGGACCAATTGCTTGTTCGTAAAAAAACGGCGCAAAAAGCGGTAAAGATTTAAAATATTTTTGGCAAAAAGATTGCTCCCAAAAAGTATTTAATTTTTGGGAGCAATTTTTATTTGTAATTTTTTTCCATTTCGGCTTTATATTCTAGGAAAGTGCCTTTTTCTATATGCTCTCTAACTTGTTCCATCATACGCGTTAAAAAGCGGATATTGTGTATGCTGATTAAGCGGTGGCTTGTAAGTTCGCCTGACCTAAATAAATGCGATAAATAGGCTCTAGAATAGTTTTTGCACACAAAGCAATCACATTTATCATCAAGCGGTTTATCTTGCGTTCTAAACTCAGCATTTTTGATATTTAATTTACCTTGGCTTGTCATGGCTTGGCCGTTTCTTGCTACTCTGGTGGGCCAAACGCAATCAAACATATCAACCCCGTGGGAAATACAATCTAAAATTTCCTGCGGTGTGCCAAGACCCATTAAATAGCGCGGTTTTTGTTCGGGCAAATAAGGAATACAATGTTCTAGGGCAAGGTTCATTTCTTCGCGCGTTTCGCCGACGGAAAGTCCGCCGATACAAAAACCATGCATCGGTAAAGTTGCCATAGTTTTTGCGGCATCTTCTCTTAATTTCGGGAAGATTGAACCCTGCACAATACCAAATAAAAGTGAGTGCGGAACTTCAAAACTTCCGTCTGCATTTTGCTTGATGCCTTGCTTAACCATAGAATGATATTTAACTGCTGCGCGTTTTGCCCAGCGTTTTGTAATTTCTAGGGCTTTTTTTGCCTCTCTTTCATTAGCTGTTGAAGGAATTAAAACATCAAGGCAGGTCCATATATCAGAGCCGATTTTACTTTCATATTCAATAACTTTTTCGGGCGTAAAAAAATGTTTTGAGCCGTCGTGGTGGCTTTTGAACCAAACGCCTTCTTCGGTAATTTTTCTTAAATGCGATAAACTATGAACCTGAAATCCGCCTGAGTCCGTTAACATACTGCCGTTCCAGCGCATAAAATTGTGCAGTCCGCCCATTTTTTCCAAAAGTTCGGTTCCGGGTCTTAAATACAGGTGGTAAGTATTAGATAAAATACACTGAACTTTTATATCTTCCAAATCTTTTTCCGTAAGTGCTTTAACACAGGCCTGTGTGGCAACCGGCATAAAAACAGGGGTTTTAACAAGCCCGTGTTTTGTGTATAAAACGCCTGTTCTTGCGGAACATTTCGGGTCTTTTGCCTTAACATTAAAGGGGGGAATAATTTTTATATCTTCTATATTTGTCATAGTATTAACATTGAATCTCCAAAAGAATAAAAGCGGTATTTTTGGGCCACCGCTTGAGTGTAGGCCTCGTAAATAAAATCTTCGCCTGCAAGTGCGCTAACCATACATAAAGGCGTGGAATCAGGGAAATGGAAATTTGTAATAAGCGCATCTATTGCTTTAAATTTATAACCTTGGTAGATAAATAAATCAGTCCACTTTTTTCCGCTTGAAACTTTGCCTGTTTCATCAGCAAAACTTTCAATGGTGCGGGTGCTTGTCGTGCCGACGGAAAATAAACGTCCGCCATTTGCTTTTGTTTTGTTTATTAAATCAGCGGTTTCTGGTGTCATTTCGGCAAGTTCGGCAAGCATTTTGTGTTCGGTCGGTTCTCCGCGCAAAGGTTTAAAAGTTCCCCAACCCACGTGCAAAGTTACATAATCGATATTTACGCCCATATCTTTTATTTTGTTAAGTAATTCTTGCGTAAAGTGAAAACCGGCCGTCGGTGCGGCAATAGAGCCTTCCACCTGTGCATAAACAGTTTGGTATCTTTCCTTATCAGTTTCTATACTTTTTGAAAGGCCTGCATGCTTGCGCGCTTTTTCAATATAAGGCGGCAAGGGCATAAGGCCGTGTTTATGCGTCCAAGGCAAAATATCGTCGGTATTAAATTTTATTATTGCTTCACCGGCTTCGGTATTACCCACAACTTCGCCTTTTAAATTATCTTCAAAAACAAGTTTTGTGCCGGGTTTATATTCTCTAAGTAAAACTGCCCAAGAAAATTTATCTTCAAGTTGGCGCACGAGTAAAATTTCAATTTTACCGCCTGTTTCTTTGTGCGCAAAAATCTTTGCCGGGAACACTTTTGATTTATTCATTATAATAGTGTCGCCCTTTTTTAAGAAAGTGGGCAAATCCCTAAAAATTTTGTGTTCTATCGTGTGATTTTGTCTATTAAGAACCATCATTCTGCTAGAATCACGCGGGTCAGCGGGATTTTTTGCAATTAAATCATCAACATTAAATTTTTTAAATCTTTCAAAAGCCATATTAAATATTCTCCAAAGTAGCGCCGGGGTAGTATTGTTTTAAAATATCTTTATATTTTTTGCCGGCCTCAGCCATACCTTTTGCGCCTTCTTGGCAAAGTCCGCCGCCGTGGCCGTAACCTTTGCCGCTAAAGGTAAGGCCGTTTATATTTGTAATAAAGCAACTTTTAAATTTAGTTGCACCTACGCCCACGCGAAAAGTATTACAAGGTATAGTTTTTGTTGTTTTTGTAGTTGTAATTTTTAAATCTTTTGCTCTTCCGCTGGAAGTTTTAGAGGCAATTTTAATGTTTTTAATCGTGCCTGCAATTTTGTTTTTCTTTAGGAAACTATTAACTGTATCTTTGCTTAAAGTATGCTTCCAAGTGGCGCCTGCCCCGTGGTTGCAATAACCGCATTTTGCGCCGTGCAAAGGTTTAACGGCGGAAGCAAGCCAAGGCGGGGTATCGGTATGGCCGCCGCAATTTGCGTGGTAATAAGTATAAAAAACATTTTTATTATATTTTAAAACTTGACCTTTTGTTGCATCAACTGCCTGTTTAACGGAGTCATAAACTTTAGCTGAACCTTTATACATTTGGCTGCGGGTATCATTATATAAATCAAAGGGATTTTGTTTTGTGCCTTCTATACTTTTTAAAGTATAAGTGCGCGCGGCAACTGCTTGCGCTTTAAGGGCCTCAATGGGCCAGGAATAACTCATTTCATAAGGCAAAACGCCGTAAAGATATTCTTCTAAAGGCAATATTTCAACAATTTGAGTTTTTTCGGCAGGTTTTAATAAAAGATTTCCTTTATATTCAATGCCGTTTATAGTAAAAGTATCTTTTTTGTTTTTTAAATAAATTTGCACGCCTTTTGTGCTTTTTACCGAGCCTGCCTGCACTTGCTTTTTATTTGCGCTTACTTTAAAAGTACCTGCTTTTTTAACGCTATATTTTTTATTTTTTTCTAAATCTTTAATATAAATTGCACCGCTTGTTTTAACGGAGATGGGGGAAGAACTTTCACTAATTAAAACTCTTACTTGCTCGGCGGCAAAAACTTTTTGCGCACCGATAAAGAAAACGCACACTAAAACAAAAAAAGTAAAAAGTTTTACCGGGGAAATTCTTTTCATATCTTAAAAAAGTGTATTTGGTTTTTTATGGCCCAAGTGTTGATAGGCTTTTGCGCTGGCAACGCGCCCGCGCGGTGTTCTGGTTATAAAACCTGCTTTAATAAGGTAAGGCTCAATAACATCGCTAAGCGTGTCAACTTCCTGGCTGACGGCAATAGCCAAGTTTTCAATACCCACAGGGCCGCCGTCAAACTTTTCAATTAAGGCAGATAAAATTTTCTTATCAATACTATCAAGGCCTTCTTTATCAATATCAAGGGCTTCCATTGCGTGGGTCGCAATTTCAGCGGTGATAATGCCATTGCCTTTAACTTGCGCAAAATCTCTGACGCGTCTTAAAAGGCGGTTTGCGATACGGGGCGTTCCGCGTGATCTTCTTGCAATTTCTTCAAGGCCTGTGCGCTCGGCTTCAATGTTTAAAAGTCTAGCAGAGCGGGCAAGAATATCAGTAATTTCCTTAATTTCGTAAAAACCTAAATTAAAGACAATACCAAAGCGATCTCTTAACGGGCCTGTTAAAAGGCCGCTTCTTGTTGTAGCACCGACAAGAGTAAACTTTGGAACGGATAATTTTAAAGTGGTTGAGCCGGCACCTTTGCCTGTATTTATAAAGAAAGTAAAATCTTCCATAGCAGGATACAAGGCTTCTTCTACAGCTGGGTTAAGGCGGTGGATTTCGTCAATAAATAAAATATCGCCTTCAGAAAGTTCGGTTGTTAGCATAGCAGCCAAATCGCCCGGGCGCGCAAGCACGGGGCCGGAAGTTGTTTTGATATTTACGCCCATTTCCTTTGCCAAAATATTTGAAAGGGTTGTTTTACCAAGACCCGGGGGGGAATAAAACAAGCAATGGTCTAGGGCCTCGCCTCTATTTTTGGCGGCCTCAATAAAAATTTTAAGATTTTCTTTTAATTTATCCTGACCGACAAATTCTTTAAGAGTTGTCGGGCGCAAAGCATACTCAAAGGAAGTTTTTTCCTGCTCGTCTGCCTGTATATTAAGATATTCATTTTTAGAGGTCATTTTTTAAGTATCCTTAATGCTTGTTTTATTAAATCTTCCACATTAGTCTGTGCGGAGTTTTGCTTGTAAAGTTGTTCAATAGCGCGGCGCGATTCCTGCGCGCTATAACCAAGTGCGCCAAGAGCATTTAAAACATCTGCCATAAAAGGTATCTCGGCAGTTTTAATTTTAACTTCACCCTGAACGGAAATTGTATCCATTTTACCGCTAAGACTATCAATAAGTTTTTGCGCTGTTTTGGCGGTAAAGCCAAAAATAGCAGTTAAAATTTTTGGGTCTTTATTTATGATAGCATTGTGGAAATCTGCCACGCTTCTAAGTGCTTTATTTAAAAATTCCAGGGCTTTTTTGGAACCTGTGTTAGGTATTTCATTTTTGAAAAGTAAAAATAACTCTCTATCGGCTTTATTTAAAAAGCCGTAAAGAATAGTTCCGTCAAATTGGGTAATAGATTCTGTTATATAAAGCCCGATATTTTGGCCCTTTTCAACAGAAGATATACTTGATTGCGCCATATTGATTTGATAACCAATACCGCCCACAAGTAATATTATGGAACTATCATCAATATCAAAAACTTCACCTGTTATGTATGCTATCATATAATACTATTTTACTTTATTTTTGAAATTTTTTATTTGTTCTAAACGCGCTTGTTTAATTTTCTCTAAAAAGGCTTTTTGCGTGTTTATTTTATTTAAAATCGGGTTCATCTTTAAATGGCAAAGGGCAATGGCGGCGGCATCTGCCACATCGTCGGGTTGCAGGACTTCTTTTAATTTTAAAATCAGCTGGACCATCCTTTGCATTTGTTTTTTATCAGCGGCGCCGTTGCCACATAAGGTTGCTTTAATACGGCTTGGCTGATAGGAAGATACTTCAATTCCCTTTTGGTGTAAAGCAAGCAAGATAACGCCGCGCGCCTGTATTGTGTGGCCGACACGCGTTGCTTTTTTTAAAAAGAACATTTCTTCCATAGCGGCGCAAGTCGGCTCAAAAATATCTGCAAGGCGCAAAACTTCGCGGTAAGTTTCGTCAAGGCGGGCGGCAAGTGATAAATCTTTGCTTGTGTGTATAAGCCCGCAACTTTCCAAAACAGCACCGGCTGACCCGTTATCAATTAAAACGGCCCAGCCGGTTCTATCTAAACCGGGGTCAATGCCCAAGATTTTATTATTCTTCAATTTTGGCTAAAATATCGTCGGGAATAGAGTGGTTTGCGTAGACATTTTTTGTATCGTCGTGTTCATCTAATGCTTCAATCATACGCAAAACTTTGCCGGCGACTTCTTCGTCTTTAATTTCAACTTCATTGGAAGGAACCATGCTGATTTCAGCAGATTCAAGTTTAATACCTTTTGCTTCCAAAGCAGATTTAACGGCCTCAAAGTTTTCCGGTGTGGTAATAACTTCAAAACCTTCTTCTTGGGTAATAATATCGTCGGCGCCGGCCTCAAGGGCAATATTCATAAGGGTTTCTTCATTAGTAGATTCTTTGCTGATTAAAATAACACCTTTCTTGCTAAACATATAAGAAACACAGCCTGTTGTGCCAATGCTGCCGCCTTTATCGGAGAAAATTTTTCTGATTTCTGCAAAAGTTCTATTTTTGTTATCGGTTGTGCATTCAACAATAACTGCAACAGAACCCGGTCCGTAACCTTCGTATGTGATTTCTTCGTAAATTGTGCCTGGGATTTGGCCTGTACCTTTCATAATAGCGCGTTTAACGTTATCAGCAGGCATATTTGCTGCTTTTGCGTCATCAACGGCTTTTCTTAAACGGGCATTGCTTGCCAAATCTCCGCCGCCGATTTTAGCGGCAATAGTAATTTCTCTGATAAGTTTAGTAAAAACTTTACCTTTTTTTGCGTCAACGAGGGCCTTTTTGTGTTTGATACCGGCCCAGTGTGAGTGTCCACCCATAATAAAACTCCTTAATATCAAATATAAGATATTCTAGCATATTTTTTTGCTTAATATTAAATAATATAATAAAATACTTAAGTAGATTTGTTTTTGTTTGTTAAGCCCCATTAGCTCAATTGGCTAGAGTATCGGTCTTCGGAACCGAGGGTTCGGGTTCAAATCCTGAATGGGGCATTTTTTATAAGATTTTTAAAAATCAAAATAAGGGGTTAAAAATGAAAAGAATAACAATATTGTTAGTAATTTTACTCTTCAATGCTTGCACCTATAAATATGGAACTTATGGAGATAAGAAATATCTCTTATCTACTCCTCAAAAAAGTAAATATCTAGCGGATTTAGAAGCCTCTAAAATGTATCAGGAGGAATTAAAACAAAAAAGAATAAATGAATTTAATGATTCTTGTAATAAATTTTTAAATATAAAACGGGAGAGTGTTTTTTCTAATTGCAATTTAGATATAACAAATTTTAACAATATGTCTTTATGTATTGAGGAATACTATAATAATTTACATAAAGACTATAATTATAAATTAAAACCTAATTTGAAAAATGATCCTGCATTTGCTTTTTTTATAAAATTGAATAATCGGGAATTTACATCGATAGAAGTAGAAAATTTTTTACAAGATAACATTGAATACAAGAAAGATAAATGTTATCAAGAAGTAGAATCTTTCCATAGTCAAATAAACAAGGTAATAGAAGAATTATCTAATATCGCATACGAAAAAGAAAAAAAAGAAACAGAAAAAATATTAAAAGGAAGAGACTTGTCTTTTGATGAGGTTGCACGATTTACTATACTAGGATATGGTAAATTAGCACCTAAAAGAAATACTATTTATTACAACTTCCTTAATTTAGGTGTTTTAATAGAAAT
>Ga0310696_10005112_pt1 | contig 15898 bp, 14 predicted proteins | sample AusTroGonzalo_MG_4_FD_203885 | JGI IMG/M metagenome (GOLD analysis project Ga0310696, IMG submission 203885) | Bovine rumen microbial communities from tropical cattle in Woodstock, Queensland, Australia - Gonzalo_02 (v2) (version 2) | ecosystem: Host-associated > Mammals > Digestive system >...
CGAAAAATCGGCCTTGCAGGACATTGAATCCGTATTTTGGAACTTAAACGTTTATTCTTTGGGGGAAACAGCTCTTTTTGCAAAGTTTGCAGAAACAGGCGATGGAACCCCTCCCTCTTTGCGTCTTGCTTTGATGGGATACTATCGCGAAATGTATTGCAATCTTATATGAAAATACTATATTTGCGACATAAAACAGATATACATTATGTCAACTACTGCGATTTCAATCCGCCTTGATTCGGATATTAAGGAACAATTTGACCTTCTCTGCAAAGAGTTCGGTATCAGCACCAGCGCCGCCTTCAACTTGTTTGCCCGGGCGGTTGTCCGTGAACGGGCAATCCCCTTCCCCATTTCGCTTTCATCCAAAAACAGCGAGTCCGACAAAAGATCCATCGACGCCCAAAAGGCGCTCGCACGCATTCAAGCCTTGTCCGCCCTCGAAGAGCACGAATGGACCGAGGAAGAGATCGATGACCTTATCTCCTCCTATCGGCTCAAGAAGAAACAGCCCTGATGATTTACGCAGTTATTGACACAAATGTATTGGTTGCCGCCGCGAAAACACATAAACCAGACTCGTCCACTTCCAGAATCCTTTCCCTTGTTTTTTCCGGAATCATTCAGCCGCTCGTCTGCGACGAAATTCTCGAAGAGTATGAACAGATCCTGCATCTTCCGGTCTTAAGGATACCGGAAGATCTTGCGGCCGACATCCTTGCCAAATTCAAGAGTGACGGAATCAACCCCGGAAGGACACCTTCACCAGAAAAACACCCTGATCCGACCGATCAGATCTTCTACGAAATCTCCCTGTCCGTAGAAGATGCCTATATGGTGACAAACAACAAAAAGCATTTCCCACAGAAGCCCCGCGTGGTAACGCCATCCGAAATGCTTGTCATTCTGGCTGCTACCGGCCAAATCGACGGTCTTTACTTCACCAGCAGGGAGCGGAGGTAGTCGATGTTGAAGTAATTGGAGAAGTCCTTTACGGTGGCGGTATCCCCGTCCTCTGTCTTTATCTCGACGGTTCCCTCGACAGGGATCGGAAGGGTCGGGGGGACGCCGTGTTCGATGATTTCGCCTTCGAGGGAGTTGAGGCGGGCGCGGAAGGAGGATATCTGGAAGCAGAAACCGTCGGCCGTGCACATGGCCTGGATGGCGCAGGCGCCACCGCCGGAGGCCGTGCCCATCACCGGAATCCGGTTGTCTTTCAGGATGGACGGGAGCAGGTTGCCGCAGGAGAACGACGTGCCCGACGTAAGGACCGCGAAATTGAGGTCGTAATGGACGAACTTGTCCGCCGCATCGAAGGCCCCGTTGAAATTGCGGTCTATCTCATACTCCACGATCGACCGCTGGCCCGTGAGGGAGTTGTCCACGCAGATGTAGCTCTTGTCCATCATCAGGGACGTCATGGCCATGACGACGTCCAGCGAGCCGCCCCCATTGGCCGTAATATCGACAATGAAGTTCTTCACCTCCGGATCAGCCGCGGCCTTGTTCAGGGCATCCAGAAAGATGACCATGTCGTCGTCCTCCGTGTTTTCGACCGTCGGCATCGGCCCCTTGCCGGCATAATAGTCATTCCAGGCATCCAGGTCGCGGTTGTTGAACGAATCGAACACGCAGACGGCCGTATCACCCTTCTTGACATAGGTCACCCCCTCGCCGTAGTTCTTGGGACGGAGCGTTTGAACCGCCTGCGCGTCCTGCGTCATTCCCATCATCGGCATGACATTCGCCAGCATCGCCATGACCACATCCTGGTGCGCCTGGGTGGCCTCCCGGAATTCCTTGACCAGTTCCGGATACGTCTCTTCCGGATGCTCGCCCAGGGCATTCCCCGTGAGTTCCAGGGCCGTATGGCCGTCGAAATAGATGCCCGTCAGGCCCATCATGCCCACCATGTAATCCGTCAGCTTGTCGGAAAGCAGGAGCTGCTTAATGGTCTTGCCCATGGCGATATCCTCTTCCAGCGCCCGGTCCAGGCCCTTTTCCTTGAGCGCGCCTTCATCCTTCACCCGCCCCGGATAACCGTAGAAATGGTCCATGGCGAAGCACAGCTCCTTGTAATTGAATTCCGCCATGGACTTCGGGCGCGTCGTCTTCGCGAGGATCGGCCGATAATAGTCCGGGTCGATTTCGGCGAGGTTCACCTCGTTCACCGACGTGTTCGCCACCACCTTCTCGCCGTTGAAGCCGGCGTGATGGTAGAAAAGGTCGCTGTACATGTCCGCCAGGGTCGCAAAGGGGAAATATACAGCCCCCTTGCCGTCGGCGTGGAGGTCGATGCCGTAGGCTCCGAAGTCCAGCTTCGTGGTGACGGTCTCCGGCAGGCTGGTGACCGACTTGAAACGCACGAACGGCATGCCGTCGTAATAGACATTGGGCATCCCGGGCTGCAGGAGGCCCATCTGGTTCGTGAAAGCCTCGAACCCGTCGGACACGAAGACGTCATTCTGGACATTGACCGTCGCCGTCGCGTCCGCATTGGCAAGGAGGTACTCCCCCGGCCCGGTGTGCGTCACCGTCATGACCGAACCCGGCAGGACGACCGACTGGAAGTCCGCCACCGAGATGTATGCGACGTCCGGCAGGTCATCATAGAACCGGAGCGTCACCTGGCCGTCCGGAATCACCTTGTACACCACCGGGACGGTCCGCTCGGTATAACCGCCCCCGTCGGGCTGCTCGTCCGCCACCCCGCTGCGGGAAGAATAGACTTTCGGACTGCAGGAAACTGCGACCAAGGCGACCACGAGGGGCATCCGGCATAAGAATCTTGTTTTCATCTTTCTCTTCTAATTGTTCACGTAAAGATAATGCTTTCCGAGCTTGTTTGCAATCGACCGGCGCAGACATTCGGGCACAAACAATCCCTGTCCGGCTCTTTCCCAGGAACCGGACAGGGAACAACCTTTACACGATATTATTGAATCTCAGCGGATTCTTCCACCGGAGAAAGGAGTTGGGCAAGAGAAATCTCTCGCGTGACGGGAGACCAGGCGGGCTCCCAGATAATGATGACCACCCCCTGGTGGCCCTTGTCTTTCTTGTCCTTCTTGTCATCCTTCTTCCCGCCCTCGGAGAAAACCAGCGAGGCGCCGATCAGGCAGACCAGCGGGCACAGGAACAGCGTCAAAAGCTTGCTTTTCATAGTTTTATGGGATTTAAAAGATCGATGGTCAACGGGGGTGGGACAGGTATTCTTCCGTGGCAAAGTACTCCTCCGCAATTTGATCGGGCGGAAGGATCTCATACCGGGCGCCCTGGTCCAGCCGGGCCTTGTCCCCCCACTTCGCGACGGCGCTGGGCTCCGCCAGGGTGCAGATTCTCTCTTTCATTTCCGGGAGATAATCCCGGAACAGGTCGACCCGGTCGACGTCGTCCCAGAACCACAAGGCATAGGCCTCGAGAAGCTTGGCGTGGTCTTCCTCTGACAAAGGGATTTCCACCTGGAACAAATCGTCGGACGTTTCAAGCGGGACATCGGTGAGAACCAAGTCGAACGTGCAGGTCCAGGAAGGCTTCCCCGGGGCCTCGCCGATGAAGACTCCGAGCACATCCCCCATGGTCACATGGAGGCCCTCAGCCAGCCTGGCGACCGTATTGAGGGTCGGACTCTTCTCGCCGCGCTCGATGGTCCCGATGTAGGTCCGGTCCAGTTGACAACGGGAAGCGAGCTCATCTTGCGTGATGCCCGCTGATTTCCGGAGAGCGGCGATATGCTTCCCGAACAGGATGTTGACTTTTGTCTTCTCCATGCGGCAAAGATATCGCCTCGAAGGCTTGCGGTCAACGGACTATAGATAGAGTCGCGGGCGGGGACAAAAACGAAGTACAGCGCCCGGGCGGGGCGCTGTACTTGGACGGGATTCCGGGTCAAGCCCGGAATGGCTGAATGACGGTTATTTGTTGATCGCCTGCGCGATCTCATCGGCCGCGAGGCACAGGAGGACGTACTGCGGAGCGGTGTTGATGCAGCATTCGTTCTCGCCCCAGTGGAACGGGTAGTCGTCCTTGTTCTCGAAGAAATCCTCCTTCACCAGGAGGCCCGGGACGATGCCGCCGGGGATGACGGTATAATCCGCGCGGTTGTTCCCGTAGGCCACCTTCTTCGTGTTCACGCCCACGGCGGTTACGAAGGACACGTTCGTGTAGGGATGGCAGCCGAAGATGAAGTTGAGCCCGGCGAAGACATACTCGGGATCGATCAGGTCCGGGAACAGCTTCCAGATGCGGTAGCAGTTGTAGGCGCTGGTGATGATGGAAGCGTTGCCGGCCCAGCCGGAACCGCCGATGGACACCCCGTAAGGATTGTCCTTGCCACCCCGGGTGAGGACCTCCACGTAGGCGGGCACGAGCGCCTTGACCTTGGCCTGGAACTTCTTGTCCATATACGGATAGATCTTGAGCGCCGCGGTGAGGTTCGGGCCGCCCATGAACTGGGTGGAGAACATGCCGTTCTGCACGTTGCCCATGTCGCGCGGGCCCGTAGGCCGGGCCTCCAGTTGCTTCTCCACGAGCGGGAGGAAGAAGTCCTTGTACTTCTTGTCGCCGGTGGCGATCCACAGCTCGATGGCAGCGTTCAGGCGCGGGTCACCGCCGCCGAAGCCGAAGCCGCCCCAGCGGCCCTGGACCGGGTTCTTCGCCGGGTCGGCATCGTCAAAGTACTTGTCCCACAGCATGATGGCATTCTTCAGCGATCGCTCGGCCTCCTCCGGATAGTAGTCCTTGAGGGCCGGGTAGGCCGCCGCGAGCGAGACGATGTCCTGCATCGTACCCGCGGCGCTGAAACGGCTCGTGAACACGAAGCGGTCGTCCGGCGTACCGGAACGGTCGCCCTTCACCTCGTACGGCTTCAGGCTCGGATCGTAGACCTTGCCGTCGGTGAGCGTCATGGCGTCGCCCAGGTGGTGGTAGTGGTGCATGTCCGGCTGGCCGATGACCTGCGCCACGAAGCCGATGTTCTCCACCTGCGCGTTGATGTTCAGCGTGCCGTGCATGATCAGCTGCACGTTGTCCGGCACGCCGTCCGGGACGTGGATGTCGGCATACTGGGTCTTCTCGTCGATGAGCGTCTGGTCGCGCATCGGCTGGAACTCGCGCCAGATGTAGGCCAGGTCCTGCGTCGTGTTCAGCACGGAATTGGCCTGGATGTCGAAGTCGCCGGCGTCGTACCAGCCGCCGATGGCCAGACCCGGGATATGCTCCAGGGGCTGGTATTTGTCGTTCGTCTCATCGCCCTGGAAGTAACCGTCGTGCAGGCGGACGTTGGCCGGCGCCTGCAGGGCGTCGTCCATATTCGCCCGGCCGTGCCAGATGCGGTACGCCTCATTCACCTCCATGTGGTCCATGTTCACGACCAGGGAAATGTCCATGGACGGATGCCACTTGTCGCTGTAGATGTCCTTGTCGATGGGGAAGGCGTTCGTCGTCACACCTTGATAATCAATGCAGTAGAGTCCTGGCTCCCGGACTTCGGAGAAGTCGAGGCGCACATAGTTGTAGCGATGGTGGTACTCGCCCCAGACCTGGGCGTCCACCGTTCTGGCGACCGTCTTGGAGCCATCGGGGTTCACCTTGAGGATGCGGGCCGTCGGCGCCGGTGCGTCGTTCTTGTCCAGCTCCACCACGGCGACCTTCTTCTGCGCCGGGGAATAGCCCACCTGCGAGAAGCCGATGTTCGCCGGCCGGATCCAATCCTTGGACACGCTTGGCTCCAGGTACCACTCCACCACCTTGCCCGTCTTGCCGCCGGGCAGGATCGACCGCAGGACGAACATTCCGTTCTGCGCGAGGTGGCGGCCGTCGTAGATGCCGATTTCGGTCTCGGACTGCACGCCCACGCGGAGCTTCTCGTCCTCCGGGGCGAGGACGATGTGATGGCCCGTAGACATGGGCTTTGCCACAAGGAAGTCGCCGCGGCCGCGGTCGTCGAAGGTGCTTTCGCCGAAGTACTGCGTGATCTTCTCCGAGACCGGATGGACCTCGGTGTCATGCATCGGGTACTTGGGAAGGATGCGCGCGAGGCCGTCCACCAGGTAGTTCTTGCCGAAATAGGACGCTGGGAAGAATTCCAGATTCAGGCCCGCCTTGCCCACGAGGGCTTCCGGCACCGGCTTGTCCAGGATCACCTGGACCAGGCAGCCGCCGCCGCTCGGGGTCACCCGGACCTTGCAGACGAAGTCATAGTCGGCATGGGTGAGCGTCACCTGGACGGCGTTTCCGTCGCGGTCCACGATGCGGTCCGACACGTCGCCGAAGATGTCCCACTGCTCCGGGGTGTTCATCAGGCGGACGCCGCCGCCGGTAGCGAGGCGTTCGCCGCGCTGGATGATCTCCACGCCGGCGAACTTCTCGTCATAGAACGCGCCGTTGTAGAGATTGTTGTACACCAGGACATTGGTGCCCCGCGCCTCGAAATAGCCGAGTTCGTTCAGGGTCAGGGCCGGGTTTTGTGCCGACGCAGGGGTCTGGGCGAGCGCCAGGACGAAGGCCGAAAAGACGGCCGTGCTGATAGTCAAGAATTTACGCACGATTTGATTTCTTTGGTTCTTCTCCGTAAAGATAGAAAGTATTTCCGAATAATCCCATTTTTCTTTTTATTTCCCCGGGGCGGCGGAGGCGCGATAAGCGGCGAGCTGGCGCGCGAGGGACGGGGCGGGAAGGCAGAGACCTTCCTGGAAAAGGTCGATGCCGCCGTCCCGGGCCGAGGGCGTCCAGTTGCCGACGATGCGCCCGTCAAGCGCCACCACGTGGTAGAAAATGCCGCTCTGGTTGTGCGCCCGGTGGGCCTGCGCGGGGGGCAGGACCACGTCCCGGCTCTTGTAGCCGATGAGGTATTCGTCGAAGGCCGGCAGCAGCAGGACGCCGCCGCTCCGGAAGCCCCGGAGGCGGGCCTCCCGGAGGATGAAGAAGTTTCGTCCCCGATGGCGGACGGGCACGAGTTCCTCCCCCAACAGGGCCATCGCGCGGCGGCAGTCATTGACATTCAGGCCGGACCACCACACGAAGTCTTCCTGCGTGGCGGGGCCGTGGCTGCGGAAATACTTGCGCGCGAGCCGGGCGAGCGCTTCGTCCCGGTCCAGGAGCAAGGGATGCTTCACCTTTTCGGAGACCAAGCACAGCGTCCGCTTGGTAGGATGCAGATCCCCGGAGCACAACAGGCCGGACAGTTCCGCGAGCCGCAAATGATACGACAGATGCTGCTCGTCCATGTCAATCCCCCGTTCCCGCAGCGCCTCCGCGAATTCCTCCTTCAGCAGGCTCCGCTTCCCCGCGGCCGCATCCGCGAAGATTCCGCTGATGCGCGCCTCTTCCTTCTCGGAGATGTCCACCCCGTTCGCATGCATCCACCCCCGGAGTCCGGCCAGCGCCTTGTTCCGGCACACCGCCAGCATCCACCCCAGGTCCTCCCCCGCAATGAGCTGCCACGTCGTCCGCAGCAGATGCGTCCGGATGATCTCCCCGGAATTGAACGCCTGCTCGAACGCCTGGTACGAAGGCCGCTTCGTGCGCATTGACACCGCCCACCGCATCGCCTTGTACTCCTGCGCTTGCATTGCCCCGAACCACGACACCACCTCCGCCGGTTCCTTGAACTGCGGACTCGCCAACTGCTGGCTCAACAATCGCATCGACACGGGATTCATCTCGACAATCTCCTCTCTACAAAGATAAGCATTTTTTGAGAGCGACCGTGTTTACGGGAAAGAGGCCCTGTAATGACTTAGAAATGTAAACGTGGGATGCCCAGGGAAAGACGTTCCTTCATCCTATTGTTTAATCGCCTAATATTCATTTACTTTGTGATTGTTATGAAAAGGATTCTCGTTCTTTTGGCGCTGGTCGTCGCGGGGAGCGCGGCGTGGGCGCAGCATCCGCAGGCTTCGCACAGCTACCTGGAAATCTACGACCTCGCGACCCGGACGCACCGGGTGGTGAAGGAATTCCCCTTCGTCATCGAGGCGCCCAACTGGACGGCGGACGGGAAATGGCTCGTCATCAATATCGACGGGAAACTCTTCAAGATCTCTCCGGACGGGAAATCGGACCTTGTCGAGATTCCCACCGGTTCCATCACCCAGTGCAACAACGACCATGTCGTCACGGCCGACGGGAAGTGGATCGGCCTGAGCAGCAACGATCCCGCGAACCGGCGGTATAACTCGTACGTGTATGTGGTCCCGTTCGAGGGCGGGCAGCCGCGCCGGATCACGCACGAAGGGCCCAGTTACCTGCACGGCATCAGCCCCGACGGGAAGACGGCCGCTTACTGCGCCTTCCGCGGGCCCGACCAGGAACAGGACGTCTGGGCCATGCCGCTGAAAGGCGGCAAGGAAGTCCGGCTGACCGATGCGCCAGGTCTGGACGACGGTCCCGAGTACAGCCCCGACGGAAAGCACATCTGGTTCAACAGCGTTCGCACCGGCCGGATGCAGGTGTGGCGGATGCGGACCAACGGGAAACAGCAGACGCAGATGACCTTTGACGAGGACATGAACTCCTGGTTCCCGCACATCTCCCCGGACAACCAGAAGGTTGTGTACATCGCCTATCATGACTATGAAGTCGCTCCGGATTCCCACATCGCCGATCTCAACGTCCAGCTCCGGATGATTCCCGCCACGGGCGGCGAGCCGGAGGTCCTCGTCGATTTCTTCGGCGGCCAGGGCAGCATCAACGTGAACTCCTGGAGCCCGGACAGCCGGCAGTTCGCCTACGTGAGCTACCGGCTCACGGACGAAATGACGGCGCCGAAGCGCGACATGGCCGTCCAGCTGTACTCCGTGCGGACCCTGCTCGGTACGCCGGCGCTCTTCGCCCGGAACCACAAGTATGTTCTGGAACGCCTGGCCCAGATGGGCTATACCGCCGTCGAAGCGGTTGGCTATGAGGACGGAAAATTCGTTGGACTTCCGCCCGCCGCGTATCGCGAGGCTGTCGAAGCGGCGGGATTGACCATCCTGTCGTCGCACGTGTCCCATCCGCTCTCGTCCCAGGAACTTGCCTCAGGCAATTTCCAGAAAGCCCTTGCCTGGTGGGACGATTGCATCGCCGCACACAAGGCCGCCGGCATCCCCTACCTGGTGATGTCCTGGTCGCCGCTGCTCGCCTCCAGGGCGCAGATGTCCACGATGGCCGCCTACCTGGACGCCATCGGCGCCAAGTGCCGCGCCGCCGGCATCCGTTTCGGCTATCACAGCCACAGCCACGAATTCCAGGCGGTGGACGGCACTACGATGTTCGATGTCTTCGCTTCCGAGACGAAGCCCGAGAATCTCTTCCTCCAGATGGATGTCTATTGGGCCGTCATGGCCGGCGTGAGCCCCGTGGAGTATTTCAACAAGTACCCGGGCCGCTACGAACTCCTGCACATCAAGGACAAATATGAATTGGGCCAGAGCGGCATGGTGGGCTTTGACGCGATCTTCAAGGCCTTCCCCCGCGCCGGCACCAAAGCTTTTGTCGTCGAGCTTGAACAAGCCTCCACGCCGAATATCCTGAAGGGATTGCGCGAAAGCGCGTTGTATCTCCGGAAATCGCGCTTTTAAAGCCGTACGCCGACGGTAAGTTCCATCATGGCGGCGCGGGAGAAATCGTGCGCCTTGCAGTCGACGGCCAAGAAAAGTCCGGCGCTGCCGGGGAGGACGTATTTCAGGCCGACGCGCTGGTACAGCTTTCCCCGCTGGTCCTGATACCCATAGTGACGGTAAAGATAGGCCCCGACCGTCGCGAAGCCGGAGAAATTCCCGTAATGGAGATGCTGGATCAGGCCGATTCCGCTGCTGAATCGCTTGTAGGGGCCATAGGTGTCGATGGTCTCGTCGCCATAGAGTTTCCGCTCGCTCTCCTCGAGCCGGGCCTGGAAGGCGGCCGTCTCCGCGTACATATCAACGGCGACACCCGTCGACAGGTGCGGCCGGTAGCGCCAGTTCGCGCTGGCGCCGAACGAAAAGATGGGCCAGGATGGCGTCGAGCCGAAGGCACTCCATTCGATGGCGCATTTGTGGATGCCGCAACCGGCATAGATTTCATAGAAGAACCGGCGGGGCGTGTCCATGGGCCGGATTGAGCGGCTCCGTTTCGGCGCGGCCGCCTTCCTGTAGCGCAGCGACAGGCTCGCGGCCGGATCGTTGAGCCCGGCGTTGGGATACCCGAGCCGGCCGGTGGAATAATGGGTGAACCGGGCCGCGAGACCCGCCTCCAGACGGTCCGTCAGCGCCACACGGAAAGTAAGCCCTCCGCCCACAAAGACCAGCAGATACGACCCGAAATTCCGGTTCAAGGGATTCTCGACCGGATCGTACAGCGACCGGTTGAAGCCCATGCCCAGGTCGAAATCGAAATCCAGGGAAACCCGTCCGCCCCGCAGCAGCGGGCGCTCGACAAAGCCGTACAGGTTGAAGATGTCCTTCAGGCGGGAAGGCGTATTGTAACGCAGTGTGGAAAGACCGTCCCACCCCAGGCCGACGCCGATGTTCGGAAAACCGAACAGCGCGGCATAGGGACTGTCTTCCTCCGTCGTCTGGTATCCCACCATCACGCCCGCCGAGGGATACACGCAAGTGGACATCATCTCGTCCCGCCAGGTAAACGTCGGGCTCACATAGGCGGCTCCCCCATGGACGGTCACATTCCATTTCTGCCCGGACAACGACGCTTCCTGCGCGTGCATTCCCACGCACACCAGCGCCACGACCATGGCCGTTACCGTTTTCATCGCCCGTTCCAACATCTCGGCAAAGATACGGTTATTCTTCGTAAATTTGCAGCGTATGCGTGACTTTGCGGCCATAGACTTCGAAACGGCGAACGAATTTCCCTCCAGCGTGTGCAGCGTGGGCGTGGTCGTCGTCCGCGACGGCGAGGTCGCGGACACCTTCTACAGCCTGATCCATCCTGAACCGGAATACTATCAATGGTTTTGCCAACGGGTCCATGGGCTCTGCGCGGAAGACACGGAGGATGCTCCGGTTTTTCCGGATGTATGGGCCCGGATCGAACCCCTGATCGAGGGGCTCCCGCTGGTCGCGCATAACGCGCCCTTCGACCAGGGATGCCTGAAAGCTGTTTTCCGCGTGTACCGGATGGATTACCCCGACTATGTCTTCTTCGACACGCTCGCGGCCTCGCGCCGGCGTTTCGGCCGCCTCCTCCCGAATCATCAGCTCCAGACCGTTGCCGCCGCCTGCGGCTACGACCTCCTCAACCACCACCACGCCCTCGCCGACGCCGAAGCCTGCGCCGCCATCGCCCTGGCGATCCTGTGAACTGCTCCCTGGCGAAGGATCCGATCAGCCCAGCCTGACGGCGGTGCCGGAGGCGGTGACCATCAGCATGCCGTTGTCCTGTCCCAGGACCTCGTAGTCGAGGTCGATGCCCACGACGGCATCGGCCCCGAGCCGGATAGCGCGCTCGGTCATCTCGTCCAACGCCTGCGTGCGGGCCTTGATCAACTCTTCTTCATAGGAGCCGGAGCGGCCGCCGATGAAGTTCCGGATGCTGGCCTTGAGGTCCCGGATAAAGTTCACGCCGGAGATCACCTCTCCGAAGACCACGCCCTTGTACTCGACTATTGCGCGTCCTTCAACGGTAGGAGTAGTGGTAAGTATCATATCGCACTTTGTTGTTTGCACGAAGATACGGTTTTTTCCCGAATAAAGCCTATCTTTGGAAAAACGCATGACCGACACCCATGAAACGCTTGTTCTTTTTCCTGGCCGCGGCGGCGCTTTCGGCCGCTTGCGCCCCGCGCGAGAATTCTTCCGAGGCAACCCTCAAGCCGCGCATCGTGGTCCTGACGGATATCGGGCCGGCGGAGGTGGAGCCGGACGACAATGAGTCGGCCGTGCGGCTTCTTGCCTATGCCGACCGCTTCGAGATAGAGGCCCTCATCACCACCATCGGCTGGAACTGCGACCCGTATCCGGCGGAGTGGGCGGAGTACCTGTACCGCGTCATCGACGGGTATGAGGTCGATGTCGACAACCTCATGAAGCGGTCCGCCCAGACGGCCTTCCAGGCGGATGAAGACCGGCAGGAACTTGGCTACTGGCCCAGCGCCGCTTACCTCCGGTCGCGGGCGGTCATGGGCAGTCCCCGCGCCGGAATCGGCGTCATCGGCGAGGGAAACGATTCGCCCGGCAGCGAACTGCTGATCCGGCTGGCCGACGAGGACGACCCGCGGCCCATCTGGGTATGCTCCTGGGGTGGGGCCAATACGCTGTCGCAGGCCGTCTGGAAGGTGCAGCAGACCCGCTCGCCGCAAGAACTGAAGGCGTTCCTCCGCAAGTTCCGCCTCTACACGATCACCGACCAGGATATGGTGTACGCCATGCGAATGGACCGGGCCTACAGCTCGCATCAGTGGCTCCGGCGGGATTTTGCCGATGACCTGATGCTCGTGTGGGACGAGAGCGCCTGGCTCAACCAGAACGCGCTGGGCGTGCAGAACTGGGACCGGTACGAAGCGCTCATCCAGGGGCACGGGGAGATGGGCAAGGTCTATCCCCACTATCTCTGGGGCGTCGAGGGCGATACGCCCAGTTTCCTGAACGTGATGCCGAACGGCCTCAACGACCCGGAGCATCCGGAGCAGGTGGGCTGGGGCGGCTGCCATCAGTTCGGGATCTCCCCCGATGGGGAGACCTTCGCCTGGACTAATTGGCAGGAACCCCTGAGGGGCATTTCCAGCGCTTACGAACGCCGGTTCTACCCCGACGAATTCAATGACTTCGCCGCCCGGATGCAATGGGCGGCCGAGGGCAAGGGCAACCGGAATCCCATACTCCGGATCGACGGCCGCGAAGGACTTGCGCCGCTGGAAATCCGGACCCGGCCGGGCGCCTCGCTCCGCTTCGATGCCTCCGCTTCCGCCGACCCGGATGGCGACACCCTGCGCTTCGCATGGTGGTTCCAGCGGTTCCCGAGCGAAGAAACCTACCCGGAACTGTCCAGCGACAACACGCCCGCGGTTTCCTTCCAGGTGCCCGCTGACGCCGCCCCTGGGAAACCGTATCACTTAATCTGCGAGGTCCATGACGACGGCCCCTTCCAGCTGGTCTCCTACCGCCGCATCATCGTCTCCGTCGAATAATAGTATTATCCACAAAAAGCCGTATCTTTGTGAAAACCCGATGAAACGAACGATGAAACAGCTCTTGACAATCCTCGCCGCCGGATTCCTGGCGGCCTCCTGCATCATCAACATCAATGGCGGCACGTGGGTGGGCGCCTGTACGGAAGAGGGCATCGACTACACCGAAGTCCGCGACGTATCGCCCTTCACCGCCCTGAGTTCCAGCCTCCCCTGCAACGTGTATTACGTGCAGGCCGACAGGCAGGAAGTGCGCGTCGAAAGCACCCAGGAGTTCGCTCCCAAGGTCCTGACCGAGGTCGAGGACGGCACCCTGAAACTCAAACTCGAGGAAGGTCGCTATCCCAAACTGATTCTCCGCGTGGTCGTCTCCTCCCCTGACATCGAAGGCATCGCCGTGCGCGGCAGCGGGAACCTGATCCACGAAGGCGCCCTCCGTGCCTCCAAGGACCTGGTCCTCCGGGTTTCCGGCAGCGGCGACATCGAGGCCGGCGACATCGACAGCCGGGATTTCGACGCCCATGTCAGCGGCAGCGGCCACCTCCGCATCGCCAGCCTCGCCTGCAGGGATTTCAACGCCCATGTCAGCGGCTCCGGCTCTGAGCGCATCGGCACCGTCCATTGCACCGGCATCGAGGCCTCCGTCGGCGGCAGCGGACACATCACCGTCGACGCTGCCAGGGTCGATGGCGACGTCCAGGCCCGGATCTCCGGCAGCGGCCGCATCCGGTTCGAGGACATCCAGGCCGAGGGTGACATGGACCTGTCCACCTCGGGTTCCGGCAACATGACCCTGAACGGCTCCTGCCACGAGGTCAACGCCTCCACCTCCGGCGCCGGCAGCATCTCCGGGAACCTGACCCACACCGGCATCCGTACCCGCTCCACCGGCTCCGGACGCGTGAACTTGTAACACCCCATCCACACCTGATATGAAACGAATCCTGATCCTTGCGTGCGCCCTGGCGGTGGCCGCGTGCGCGCAGAAAGCCCAGAGTCCCGTCCTCACGGTCGAGGGCGGCCAGATCCAAGGCGTGGCGTCCGAGATCCCGGGCGTCACCGTGTTCCGCGGCATTCCGTACGCCGCGCCGCCGCTCGGCGAGCTCCGCTGGAAGGCGCCCCAGCCGGTGGTGCCGTGGGAAGGCGTGAAAGTATGCGACACCTTCGGGCATCCGCCGTTCCAGGCCGCGCACTACCCCGGCGGCTACACCACGGAGTGGGGTTACGGGGCCGAAGCGCCCTACAGCGAGGACTGCCTGTATCTGAACGTCTGGACCAAGGCGCCGGGCCAGGTGGACAAGAAGCTGCCCGTGGCCGTCTGGATCTTCGGCGGCGGCCTCCGCGAAGGCTGGGGCTCCGAGCCGGAATTCGAAGGCCAGGAATGGGGCGCCAAGGACGTCGTCCTCGTGACCTTCAACTACCGCGTGGGCCCGTTCGGCTTCTTCGCCCATCCCGAACTCTCGGCGGAAAATCCGGAGCACCCGACCGGCAACTGGGGCACCCTGGACCAGATCCAGGTCCTCAAATGGGTGAAAGCCAACATCGCCCAGTTCGGCGGCGACCCGGACAACGTGATGATCTTCGGCCAGAGCGCCGGCGCCCGCAGCACCAAGTTCCTGAGCGCCTCCCCGCTCACGAAAGGGCTCTTCAACAAGGCCGTCATCATGAGCGGCAGCGGCTTCACGGATCCCCGGAAGCCCGTCGAGCCGATGTTCCCGGGCATGCCCGCGATGCGCCAGCAGCAGCACATCACCCTGGCCGAAGCCGAGCAGTCCATCAAGGAAGTGGCGGATTGGGCGGGCCTGACCGACCTGCAGAAACTCCGCCGCGCCGGCACCGAGACCATCTACGCGATGGGTACCCTCTACAACAGCGCCACCGGCAAGCGCAGCGCCCTGAGCGCGATGCCCATCTCCCCGTACATCGACGGTTATGTCCTGAACGAGAGCTTCGACGACGCCTGCATCGACGGCACCCTGGCGGACGTCCCTTACATGATCGGCTTCACCCTCAACGACTCCGGCAACATGGCCCCGGGCATCGCGGACTTCTGCCAGAACCGCGCAGAAAACGGCGGCAAGGCCTGGGCCTACCAGTTCGCCCGCCCGCTCCCTAGCGACGGCCGCGAGAACGTCCTCCAGGGCGCGTTCCACTCCTCCGACCTCTGGTTCGTCTTCAAGTCCCTCAAGAACTGCTGGCGTCCCTGGACGCAGGGCGACTGGGACCTCTCCGAGAAGATGCTCACCGCCTGGACCAACTTCGCCAAGTACGGCGACCCGAACGGCCCCGACGGCGGCGCCTGGACCCCCTGCACCGCCGAAAAGCCGGACTTCATGGTCTTCTGCCTGGACGACAACGACGCCGAAGCCTCCTTCCTCGGCGAGCCCAAGAAGGCACCGAGGCCGCAGTTCCCGCGGCCGTAAGGCGCTTCCGCCAGCCACTCCTACCAGCCGCATTTGCGGTGCTTGGCGCCTCAACGTGTGGGGTTGGGAACCAAGCCGCTTGCAAGTAACTGATTATCACCGGATTACAAATTGACCAGTTCCCGACCTCCTAAATCTGAAAGGGGTCGGGAACTCGTCTTTTTGTAACCCGCTGACCATCAACATTTTACAAAACACGCAGTTCCCAACCCCTTTGGATGACAAGTGCTCCCGGCAACCGGAAATCAGGGAGCACATCCCTGCGTTCCCTGACCGTTTCCGGTAACCAGCCGGAAGAAAGTAGTCCAATTAGCTGTCGGTTGAACAGTATCGGTCCAAGCCCGGCAGAACTATCATACTACTC
>Ga0310696_10005113_pt1 | contig 15897 bp, 11 predicted proteins | sample AusTroGonzalo_MG_4_FD_203885 | JGI IMG/M metagenome (GOLD analysis project Ga0310696, IMG submission 203885) | Bovine rumen microbial communities from tropical cattle in Woodstock, Queensland, Australia - Gonzalo_02 (v2) (version 2) | ecosystem: Host-associated > Mammals > Digestive system >...
CATCAACAATCCCGACTACTCGCTTATGGTGAGCCGTACCGATAAGCTGACCTATGCCCGCGAGCACTTGAACGAGCTTTATGGAAAGAAGTTCCCCAAGTATTTCCGCAAGGAGCACGTCAATTACTACAAGGAGCAGTCGCCCGATGAGCTGGCGCTCATCAACTACACCTCGGGCACTACGGGATTCTCCAAGGGCGTCATGCTACCTTACCGGGCACTGTGGTCCAACTACGACTTCGCCTGCAACGTGCTGGGTAAGATCATCAAGTCGGGCGACCGTGTCATCTCCATGCTCCCGATGGCCCACATGTACGGTATGTCCTTCGAGTTCATCTTCGAGTTCCTGCACGGCTGTCACGTCTACTACCTGAACCGCGTGCCCTCGCCGGCTATTATCGCACAGGCGCTGGCCGAGATCAAGCCCATCATCGTGATTGCCGTTCCGCTCATCATCGAGAAGATTATCCGCAAGAAGGTGTTCCCGAAGATTCAGAACAACCGCATGCGCCTGCTGCTGCAGATGCCTGTAATAAATAAAAAGGTACGCGAGATGATCTGCCAGGAGGTGCTCAAGGCCTTTGGCGGACAGATGTACGAAGTCATTATCGGCGGCGCTGCCTTGAACCAGGAGGTGGAACAGTTCCTCAAGCGCATCGACTTCCCCTATACCGTTGGCTATGGTGCTACCGAGTGTGCCCCCATCATCTGCTATGCCGACTGGCAGTCGTTTGCTCCCGGCTCCTGCGGTCGTGCTGCGCTCCACATGGAGGTGAAAATCGATTCCCGCGACCCGCAGAACGTTCCCGGCGAGATTCTGGCCCGTGGTCTCAACGTCATGCTGGGCTACTACAAGAATCCCGAAGCTACTGCCGAGACCATCGACCGCGACGGCTGGTATCACACAGGCGACCTCGGAACGATGGATGCCTACGGCAACGTCTACATCAACGGCCGCTCGAAGAACATGCTGCTCGGCCCCAGCGGTCAGAACATCTATCCGGAGGAGATTGAGGACAAGCTCAATTCCATGACGATGGTGGTTGAGAGTCTTGTCGTACAGCGCGACAACAAGCTGGTGGCCCTGATCTATCCCGACTACGAGGAGGCCAAGAACCTCGGCTTGAGCGATGACGACCTGGCGGGCATCATGGAGCAGAACCGCAACGGCCTGAACCAGATGCTGCCGGCCTACGAGAAAATCACCGAAATGGTAATCCGACAGGAGGAGTTCGAGAAGACGCCCAAGCGTTCTATCAAGCGCTACCTCTATCAATAAATAAGCCAACAAACAACAATCCGCCGAGAACATCACACAGAATGTCTCGGCGGATTTTTTTACGCTATTGGCTATGAGATTTCTGCGACATCTAGCAGCACGGCGTAACAATTAGTCCCCTTGTTACAGCGGAATGATGACTATCTTCTTAGACTGCAGGATATGTTAAATGCGTTTTCCCTATATATATAAAAAAGAAAAAAGGTGCCCCTTGTGCCCCTTTTTGAGATAATAGGTTGATTATTAGTCAGATAACAGGGGCGCGTTAGGGTTAAAAAGGTGCCCCAAGGGTGCCCCAGGGGTGCCCCAATTCGGTAAAGTGGCAGGGTTTTTAATGTTCGCCTATACTCAAACGTATGTTCGCCTATACTCAAACATATGTTTGCCTATACTCAAAAGCAAAGAACAATATTTCATTAATCCGCCGAGCCCATCTTTCGATGTCTCGGCGGAATTTCGTATTATGATTCTTTCTTTTGTCAGAATGTGTAGCCCAAGGTCATCATTACCTGATGGCGCTTGTTGGTGACCTTCACGGGGTCGGCAATATTGTCGTCGGCAGGCGTGTACTTGTCCTGATAGTTCATGAATGGCCAGAACTGACCGTTGGAAACGTTGTACTGGTAGGCGACGGACAGGTTGAACTTGTCGAACGAATAGCCCAGGCCGCAGGTGATGCGGTGCGTCTCTTCCCAGTTGGTGAAGTCGGTTGCCGAGCTGATGTAGGAACCCATCGAGGCAATCGTACCGTCCTTGAAACCTTCCTTTTCGTACATCGGCGACACGTAGTTGTAGCCCAGTCGTACGGCCATCTCGGGCACGGGCTTCAGTTCCAGGCCGGCCTTCAGCGTCGACACGCCCTTCAGCGTGCGCTCCGTATGGCGGTTCATCTCGGTGTCGCTCTCGCTTTCGTCGCTGTAGGTGTCGCGCCAGTAGTCGTAGCGGCTTTCGGTAATGTAGCGCGTGTCGAGGGTGCTATAGTCGGTAAACTCATAGCTCAAGCCGATAGCCAGCATGTTGCCGATGGTATGACCGGCGCTGATGCCAAACTTCCAGGGGGTGAACAGCTTGAACTCATACTCGTCGTCGTTGTAGGCTGCCTTGCGCTCGGTGTCCTCGATGATGACGTCGGTGTTGTTCTTCGACTTCAGCTTGTACCACGTCGGGGTGTTTACCGACAGTCCGAAGCGCAGGGCCGAATTCTCGATGGGGCGGAAGATGATACCTGCCTTCACGTCGACACCATCGCCGTCGATATGGCGGTCGTCGGTCACGAAGACGCCCCGCTGTCCGTTCTTATACTCGGTATACTCGCCGTAGTGGCGGTAAGTGACATCGTGGAAACCGACGGTCAGACCCAGGTAGACGCGGTTGTTGATGCTTCCGCTCAGGTTGAAGTCGAAGTCGCTGATGTAGCCCTTGTGTCCGCGGTTCAGCGTGTAGTTGTCCATCGGGAAGGCATACCAGGTATCCTTCACAATGTCGTAGTTCATGTTGTTGGCATAGATGTCGTCCAGCTGGTTGCAGTCGCTCTGCGGATCGTCCATGTTCATTTTGCCGCCCTTGGTGTAGTACAGCAGCTCGTTCTTGGCCTTGGCGTAGGTCAGCTTGTTCTGCGAGGCGTTGTCGAGCATGTTGGCGGCCGACAGTATGTAGTTGAAGTTGCGGCTCTTATGGTAGTTGAAGCCGATATTCACGTACGAGTCGTCGCCGTCGCTGTTGGAATAGACGAAGCCTGCCTGGTCGAAGCTGAACTTGGTCTTGCTGCTCGACGGGAAGTTGGCGGCCTCCTGCTGGGCTACAACGCTGAAGCTCGTGCCGATCCAAGACCTGCGAAACAGGCCGATACCTGCAGGATTGGTGGAGATGGTCGATATATCGGCACCCAGTGCCTCCATTGCGCCGCCCATACCTACGTAGCGGGCTGTACCGTTCAGCTCGGGCGCCACTATCTTGGCGTTCTCGTAGGTCTCCTGGGCTGCCAGCGGCCACGCTATGGCTGTGGCCAGCAAGGCTATAGAAATCTTCTTCATCATAGTCAATCTCGATATTAGTGAAACAATCTGTCAATAATCTAAAATTTCTGCCTATCGGCGACTGGAACGGCTGCCGCCACGCGTGCTGACGCCACCGCCGCCGCCACCGCCTCCGAATGAGCCGGACGAGCCTACCGAAGAGCTGCGCGACATGCTGGAACCGCCAAACGAGCCTGCAGAGCGGTTGGCGCTGCTTGAGCTGCTGCTCGAGGTGGTCGACGTGCCCAGCGTACGGTTGCCGGCGAACGTGCCGTGACTGTTGGTCACCGTTGTCGACCTGTTAACCGTCGTATTGGGGCGCGTGTAGGTTGAGTTGCGCGTTGCCGTATTGCGGTTGTTGATGGCTGCACCGCCGAACGTGCCTGCTGAGTGGGTCGTTGTGCGTCCGTTGCTCACGCCCCGCTTTGTCGAAGCCACCATACCGCGGTCGTAGCGCGTCCTGTAGCGGAAACTGTCGTTGCTGCCACTTATATAATAATGTGGGCCGTAGTAGGGGCGGTAGTAACTGTAATGGTAACCGCCATACCAGCCGCCATACCAGTAGGGGCTATACCAGTAGTAGTCGTAGTACCAGGGATCGTACCATCCGCCGTACCATCCGTAGTGACGGTAGTACCAAGGGTCGTTCCAGTACCAATACGAGTCGTACCAGGGGTAGTACGATGTGTAGTACCAAGGCGAGTGCCAGCTGTCGAGGCGTCCGGCATTATATCCGGCCAGGTAGGCCATCTCGGGTTCGTAGCCATCCCATCGGCTCATCTGGCGCGTCAGGCTGAAGTCCTCCTGCTGCGTAATTGAGTCGGGATACACGCCCACCTCGCTGCTGAAGTCAATGATGTCGTTGCCCGTCGTGTCGTTAGACACCACCTCATAATAACTGCCACCGCCGCGACGGTTGTATTCGTCCACGCTTCGGTTACTGCCTGAGTAGTATGTAGAACGCGGCGTGCTGTAGTTGACAGCCTTGCGCTCCGCACTCTTCTTCTTTGGAACGAAGTACATGTCATCGTCCTGTGCCGTCATCGTCAGAGGCAACATGCCCAGAATGAGCAATACATAAAACCATTTCTTCATATTCATTTCTCCTCTTTTTATTGATTCACGATGCAAAATTATATCTTTTTCTTCTGCAAAATTAAGGAAAAACCCTAAACAATGATAGGTTTTTCCCTATTTTTTGTAATTTTGCGGCAAAAATTAACAACTTATGAAGTATTACGAGGTAAATTTCAGCCTGACTCCCCTCAGCAGCGACGCTTGCGACCTGCTGGCGGCCATAGCCGGTGAGGCGGGATTCGAGTCGTTTGAGGACACCGGCGAGGGCTTGAAGGGCTACGTCCAGCAGCCGCTGTTCGACCCGTCGGCACTCGATGCCCTGCTACAGTCGTTCCCTTTTCCCGACGTCAGCATCAACTATACCGTTTCAGAGGCCGAGAACCGCGACTGGAACGAGCAATGGGAGCAAGAGGGATTCCAACCCATCGTCGTCGACGGCCAGTTGGTCATTCACGACGGACGCCATCTGCCCGACGCCGAATATCCCATCTCTATCGAGATTGACGCCCGACTGGCCTTCGGCACCGGCACCCACGAGACCACCCGCATGGTCTGTTCCACGCTGCTCGGTCTGCCCTTGGAGGGGCGCCGCCTGCTCGACTGCGGCACGGGCACCGGCATCCTCTCCATCTGCGCCCTGAAGCTGGGCGCCGCCGAGGCCGTGGGCTACGACATCGACGAGTGGTCGGCTGACAATGCCCGCCACAATGCCGTCATCAACCGCGTTGACGACCATTTCCAGTCGCTTCTGGGCGATGCTGTCATCATCGACCAACTGTCCGGCACGTTCGACATCGTTATGGCCAACATCAACCGCAACATCCTGCTGGCCGACATGCCCCGGTTCTGCAGCAAGATGGCCCCTAACGCCCTGCTCATCCTCAGTGGCTTCTACACTTCCGACATCCCCCTGCTCGTCGACAAGGCCCGCTCCTTAGGCCTTACGCTCGTCAGCCAGAAAGAGGACAACGGCTGGGCCTGCATCGTGCTTGCTAAAGGCTAATTTCAAAACCTTCTACGAAAAAAGACGGAAAAAGGGCTGGAAGTTTTGGTGGCTTCCGGCTTTTTTTGTAACTTTGCGGCCGAATGGCCTGCCGACGGTGGGCAAAATGTTTATGCGACTATATGAAGATAGGTGATAAAGTAAGATTCCTGAGCGAAGTGGGAGGCGGTCGTGTGGCCGGCTTCCAGGGCAAGGATATCGTGCTCGTCGAGGACGAGGACGGCTTTGAAGTGCCGATGCGCACGGCCGACGTGGTGGTTATCGGTAACGAGGACTACGACACGAAGCACGTGGTGGAGGTGAAGAACAGTGGAAAGAGGCAAGTGGCAGTCGATGAGCCTGAGGAGGTGGAGACGGAGCCGGCCGACAAACCCGTGACCTTCAAGGCCCCCGTGGAGGAACGCAAGGGTGGCGACAAGCTGTCGGCTTACCTGGCTTTCGTGCCCATCGACCTGAAGGAACTGAGCGATACGCGCTTTGAGTCGTACATCGTGAACGACTGCAACTACTACCTACGCTATGTCTACATGACCGCCGAGGGTACGAGCTGGCAGGTGCGCTCTACAGGCGAGATTGAGCCCAACACGAAGTGCTTTATCGAAGAGTTCGGGCGCGACCAGTTGAATGAGCTGGAACATTCGTGCATCCAGTTGCTGGCCTACAAGCGCGACAAATACTTCCTGCGCAAGCCGGCAGTCGACGCGCTGGTCAACATCGACCCCGTGAAGTTCTACAAGCTGCACACGTTCAGCGAGAACGACTATTTTGAGCAGCCTGCGCTGATATATACCCTTATTGAAAACGACCGACAGTTTGTGAAGCTATGAAGTATGGATTCGTAAAGGTGGCCGCCGCCATTCCGGCAGTAAAGGTGGCCGATGTTGACTATAACGTCGCACAAGTGGAGAGTCTGATTGCCCAGGCCGAGGGGCAGGGCGTCGAGGTGGTGGTGTTTCCTGAACTGTGCCTGACGGGCTACTCCTGTCAGGACTTGTTCCGCGAGCAGCTGCTGATTGACAAGTCGGAGGAAGCCTTGCTGGTGCTGATGGATTTTACGCGTAAGCTGGACGTCATCAGCATCGTGGGACTGCCCGTGCAGATAGGATCGCTGCTCTACAACTGCGCTGCCGTCATTCAGGGCGGTTCGCTGCTGGGCGTGGTGCCCAAAACCTACCTGCCCAACTACGGCGAGTTCTACGAGAAGCGCTGGTTTGCCTCTGCCCAGGACCTGACGGCGCAGGAAATATACTTGGCCGGCAGTCCGATTTTCGTGACTCCCGACCCGGTCGTCTTCTCAACGGCCGACGGTGCCCGTTTCGGTATCGAGATCTGTGAAGACGTGTGGGCACCGACGCCGCCCAGCAACCGCCTGTCGCTAGCGGGTGCCGACATCATCTTCAACCTCTCGGCCTCCGACGAGCTGATAGGCAAGCATGCCTACCTGCGTTCGCTGCTCTGTCAGCAGAGTGCCCGCACGATGAGCGGCTATGTGTATGCCAGCTGCGGTTTCGGCGAGTCGACGCAGGACGTGGTCTACGGCGGCAATGCAATGATTCTGGAGAACGGCCATCTGTTGTGCGAGGGCGAGCGGTTCTCGTTGCAGCCCCAGATCAAGATTATGCAGATTGATGTGGAGCGCCTGCGCACCGAGCGCCGCACCAATTCGACGTTCATCACGGCACAGGCACAGGTGAAGAGCCATATCGTCACCGTCAGCTGCAAGCCCGTCGTGCAGCGCGACTTCGAACTGATACGACCTGTCGACCCGCATCCCTTCATCCCCTCTGAGGAAAAAATGCAGGAGTCGTGCGAGGAGATACTCAACATACAAGTGGCCGGACTGGCCAAGCGTCTCTACCATATCGGCGGCACAAAGGCGGTCATCGGCATCAGCGGAGGCCTGGACTCTACGCTGGCGCTGCTGGTAACGGTGAAGGCATTCGACAAACTGGGACTGGAGCGCAAGGGTATCATCGGCATTACGATGCCAGGCTTCGGAACAACCGACCGCACCTACCAAAACGCCCTGAAACTGATGAACGAACTGGGCGTCACCGTGAGGGAAATCAGCATCGCCAAAGCTGTTATGCAGCACTTCCAGGATATTGGCCAAGACCCCAAGATTCACGATATTACCTATGAGAACTCGCAGGCCCGCGAGCGGACGCAGATTCTGATGGATGTGGCCAACAAGGAGAACGCCATTGTGGTGGGTACGGGCGACCTGTCGGAACTGGCCTTGGGCTGGGCTACCTATAACGGCGACCACATGTCGATGTACGGTGTCAACGCAGGTGTCCCCAAGACGCTGGTGCGCTACCTCGTGAGCTACCTTTCCGGAGAAATGGCTACAGAGGTGCTGCTCGACATTGTCGACACGCCCATTTCACCCGAACTGATACCTGCCGACGAGCAGGGCCGCATCAAGCAGAAGACGGAAGACCTGGTGGGCCCCTACGAGCTGCACGACTTCTTTATCTACTACTTCATGCGCTTCGGTTTCCGCCCGTCGAAGATCTTCCTGCTGGCTCAGAAAGCCTTTGCCGGACGATACGACGAAGAGGTGATCAAGAAGTGGCTGCAGACATTCTGCCGCCGGTTCTTCTCGCAGCAGTTCAAGCGCTCCTGCCTGCCCGACGGGCCTAAGGTGGGAAGTGTCAGCCTCTCGCCGCGTGGCGACTGGCGCATGCCGAGCGATGCCTCGAGCGTGCTGTGGCTGAAAGACTTGTAGTATTCATATTAATAAAACAGATACCATTATGCAGAGTGATCCCAAGCAGTGCCTCTACTGCACTAATAACCAGACGCTTCACGACCTGATGATTGAGATTTGCCCGTTGTCAGTATCGCGCGTCTTCCTTTTCAAGGAGCAGACCTATCGTGGCCGTTGCCTCGTGGCCTACAAGGACCATGTGAACGATCTGAACGAGCTGTCCGACGAAGACCGTAATGCCTTTATGGCCGACGTGGTCCGTGTGACCCGCGCTATGCAGAAGGCTTTCAATCCTGAGAAAATCAACTATGGTGCCTATAGCGACAAGCTGTCGCACCTGCACTTCCATCTGGCTCCGAAGTATGTGGACGGCCCCGACTACGGCGGCACGTTCCAGATGAACCCCGGAAAGGTGTATCTCTCGGATGCCGAATACGCAGAAATGATCAGTAAGATAAAAACATATTTGTAATCATGGCAATTGTAAAACCGTTTAAAGGAATACGCCCACCGAAAGAACTGGTGGAGCAGGTAGAAAGCCGCCCCTACGACGTGCTCGACTCTGAGGAGGCACGCGCCGAGGCTGGCGACAATGAAAAGAGTCTGTATCACATCATCAAGCCCGAGATTGACTTCCCCGTAGGCACCTCCGAGTACGACCCGCGTGTCTACGAGAAGGCTGCCGAGAACTTCCAGAAGTTCCAGGACAAGGGATGGCTGGTGCAGGACGAGAAGGAACATTATTATATCTATGCCCAGACAATGAACGCCAAGACGCAGTACGGTCTGGTGGTTTGCGCCCATACCGACGACTACATGGCCGGTCGCATCAAGAAGCATGAGCTGACGCGCCGCGACAAGGAGGAAGACCGCATGAAGCATGTTCGTGTGAACAACGCCAACATCGAGCCGGTGTTCTTCGCCTATCCCGACAACAAGGTACTCGACGAACTGATTATGCGCTACGCCAAGACCGAGCCTGAGTACGACTTCATTGCTCCTATCGACGGCTTCCGCCATCAGTTCTGGATTGTCAACGACGACAAGGACACGCAGACCATCACCGATGAGTTTGCCAAGATGCCCTCCATGTATATTGCCGACGGACACCACCGTTCGGCTGCCGCCGCCCTTGTAGGCGCCGAAAAGCAGAAGCAGAACCCCAACCATAAGGGCGACGAGGAGTATAACTTCTTCATGGCTGTCTGCTTCCAGGCATCGCAGCTCACCATCCTCGACTATAATCGAGTAGTGAAGGACTTAAATGGCTTAACGTCAGAGCAATTCATCGAAAAGCTTCAGCAGAACTTCATTGTTGAGGATAAGGGAACGGACATCTACAAGCCCCAGCAGCTGCACGAGTTCTCACTCTATCTCGACCAGCATTGGTACAGCCTGAAGGCTAAGGAGGGCACCTACGACAACAGCGACCCCATTGGCGTGCTCGACGTGGATATCTCCAGTCGCCTGATACTCGACGAGATTCTGAACATCGGCGATCTGCGCTCGTCGCAGCGTATCGACTTCGTTGGCGGTCTGCGCGGACTGGGCGAGCTGAAGCGTCGTGTGGACAACGGCGAGATGCGTGCCGCCCTGGCCCTCTATCCCGTCTCGATGCAGCAGATTATGGATATTGCCGACAGCGGCAAGATCATGCCCCCGAAGGCCACCTGGTTTGAGCCGAAACTGCGCTCGGGACTGGTGATTCATAAATTGTCGTAATAACGTTATACCGTTATATCGTTATATCGAAAATGACCGACGAATTCAAGACGATAAAGAACACTGGCGAGGGATTCTACTCCGAGAAACGGAGCAAGTTCCTCGCCTTCGCCCATCACGTTGAGACTGTCGACGAGGTGAAACAGCTGATTGACGGCTATCGGAAGAAGTACTACGATGCCCGCCACGTCTGCTATGCCTATATGCTTGGCCCGGAGCGCAAGGAGTTTCGTGCCAACGACGACGGCGAGCCTTCGAGTACGGCCGGAAAGCCTATCCTCGGACAGATCAACTCCAACGAGCTGACGGACATTCTTATCGTCGTGGTGCGCTACTATGGCGGCGTCAACCTGGGTACCAGCGGACTGATCGTAGCTTATCGTGAGGCTGCCAGCGACGCTATTGCCCATTGTGAGGTGGTAACGCGCCAGGTGGAGGAAGTCGTCAGTTACCAGTTTGCTTATCCTATGATGAATGATGTGATGCGCGTGGTGAAGGAAATGTCGCCGCGTATTGTCAGCCAGACCTACGACAACACCTGTGAGATAAAGCTTAGTATCCGTAAGTCGGAGGCTGAACAGCTGCGCCAGCGGCTGGCCAAGCTGGCCTTCCTGTTGGCTTTCCTACTGTCGTTTACGGCTTCCTCGGCCCAGATGACGTGGAACAGCCGTTATCAGCAGTACATTGACCAGTATAAGGACATCGCCATCGAGCAGATGCACCGGTGGAAGATTCCGGCCTCCATCACGTTGGCTCAGGGTATCTTTGAGAGTGGGGCAGGGCAGAGCGAACTCGTTCTCCGCTCGAATAACCACTTCGGTATCAAGTGTCACGGGTGGACGGGGCGCACGGTCTATAAGGACGATGATGCCAGAAACGAGTGCTTCCGCGCCTACGACTCGGCTTTTGAATCCTTCGAGGACCATTCGCGTTTCTTGGCCACTGGGCAGCGCTACCGTAGCCTGTTCCAGCTGAAGACCACCGACTACAAAGGGTGGGCTCGCGGCTTGAAGGCGGCTGGCTATGCTACCAATCCGCAGTATGCTCAGCGGCTGATAGACCTCATACAGCTTTACAAGCTTTATGAACTCGATACTGCCAAGGGGTATGATAAGTTCATGGCTCAGCATGCTAAGGATCATAGCGTGGGCGGTCAGTTGCTGCACCCCATCAAGATCTACAACAAGAACTACTACCTCTATGCCCGTCGCGGCGATACGTTCCGCATGATAGGCGAGGAGATAGGCATCTCGTACAAGAAGATTGCAAAGTATAACGAGCGCGATCGCAATGACCAGCTTCAGGAAGGCGAGATTATCTGGCTGAAGAAGAAGCAGAAGCGTGCGCCGAAGGACTACAAGGGCCGCCTGCACTACGTCCGTCAGGGCGAATCGATGTACACCATTGCCCAGACTTACGGCATCCGCCTGAAATCGCTTTATAAGATGAACCACCTGAAACCCGATTACGAGATACAGGTGGGCGACGCACTAAGACTGCGATAACCGACTACAATAGGTGAACATATCAGGAAAGTGTTCACCTATTTTTATTTCCTCACGGAACAGACCGAACACGGAACTGCCACTGCCCGTCATGGCGGCATAGACGGCACCGAGGTCGTAGAGTCGCTCCTTGATGGCTCCTATCTCCGGATGCAAGGTAAAGACACTCTGCTCGAAGTCGTTGGTCAGTTCGTTGCGCCACGTCTCAACGGGCTGCATCACGATGTCGCGGCAGTTGCGGGCGGGCTTCACGGGCTTGATGAGCGAGAAGGCCTCCTTTGTCGATACGGGAATGTCGGGACGCACGACGGCAATATAATAGCTGCTCAGGTCGAGGCTGATGGGCTGCAGGCGCTCGCCGATGCCTTCGGCATAAGCCGGACGGCTGAGGATGAAGAAGGAACAGTCGGCGCCCAGTCGTGCGGCATATTGTATCATCCGCTCGTCTGAAAGCCCCAAGGTGAACATCTCGTTCAGCAGCCTGATCATGTAGGCGCAGTCGCTGGAACCGCCTCCCATTCCTGCCTGCGTGGGAATCCCTTTATACAAATGAGCATGCACGCGGGGCAGTTGAGGGAAGTCCTCTTTCAGTAACTTGTAGGCCTTCACCACGAGGTTCTTCTGCTCGTCGCCCTCGATGTGCAGGTTTGTCACCTTGATGTCGCAGTCGACGGCTGACGGGAATTGCGTGTTCATCATCGTCAGCTCGAGCGCATCCTTGATATAAACAGGATAGAACACCGTCTCGAGGTTATGATAACCATCGGGACGGCGTTCTACTACGTTCAGTCCTAAATTGATTTTTGCTATCGGGAATGTTATCATGGCGCAAAGGTACAAAAATTCTCGCGCCCGTCAAACATTTCTGCCGTTTTTATTTGAAAATCAGCTGTGCAAACTGATAGAGGCTGCGGCGCCAGGTGTGCCACTCGTGGGCAGTACCGGGAGATTCGTAGCCAACGGCATTCATACCAAGCTGGTCGTGGATGCTCTTGGCGGCTGCCTCACAACCCATGTTCTCCTTGCCGCCACCGCTCATGAAGAGCAGCTTGACGTTCTTGGCGAAACCTTCAGAAGCCTTCACCTGGTCAACGTTCCACGCGCCGCTGCTGAATGAGCCCACGTAAGCGAACTTCTCGGGATTGGCAAGCGTAATCTCACGGGCCTGCATGCCACCCATTGACAGACCGGCGTAAGCACGGTGCTGAGGATCGGCAATCACGCGATAGTTCTTCTCGACCATCGGGATGATATCGTTGAAGAGCACGTTCTTGAAGCCCTCAGAGAAGCCGCCGAAACCACCGCGACGAGGACCACCCTGACCGGGAGCACCCTGCGGACGCTGGCCCTGCGGACGCTGACCGCCGAAGCCGCCGAAACCACCCTGCTCACCAGGACGGCTAGTGTTCAGACCATTGTCCATCACGATGATGCAAGGAACGGCCTTACCCTCGGCAATCAGGTTGTCGAGAATCTGGGCGGTATGACCCTGCTCGGCCCATCCGTACTCGTTCTCGCCCATACCGTGCTGCAGATACAGAACGGGGAACTTCTTGGTTGGATTGGTAAAATACTCATTGGGCAGATATACATGACAACGACGCATCTTCTCTGTATAGGTTGACCAGTAGAAGACCTCGCCCATAGAGCCCTGCGGAACATTCTTCACCTGCCAGAAATCCTGGTCGGCTGAGGGAATCTCGATACCGCTGCCCCAACGGCTGGCACCATAGTAATAGAGGCTGCCCGGATCGGGTACTGAGGCACCGTCAATGTTCAGCTGATAGTAGTGGAAACCTTCGTCCTGAGGTTCGGAAGTTCCAGTCCACACACCTTTCTCGTCCTTGGTCATCGTGTAGATCTTGCCTGCGATGTCGAGGCCGACGAATTTGGCATCAGGAGCCGAAATCTGAGCACGAACCATGCGCTGAGAGTTTACCATCGGGTACTGCTTGTTGTCCTGATTACTGGATGCAGGCTTGAAGTCTTCCGTAACATTATCAGTAACTGAGGGAACAATGGGGTTCTGGCGAGGAGCGCCAAACTGTGCCGACGCCGTCAAACTTACAAGCGCCAGCAATGAAAGAATAGTTTTTTTCATAAGGTATGAATACATTTGGTTGATAATACTTTAACTTTACCTTTGACGGCGCTGGCCGAAGGAAGTAAAAAGCATAGTGGCGATAGTTAAGGAAGATTAACATTTGCAACTTCTTCGGAAATCGTTTTTTTGTGTATCTTTGCAGTCCCAAACAACGTTACTATGCCCGACAATAAAAATACCAACCGCCGCCAGCGCACTCCACAGCCCATCGACAATACCTACGGCCACTTGCAGCCGCAGGCCCTTGACGTGGAGAAAATCGTGCTGGGAGCCCTTATGATTGACAAGGACGCCTATTCCGTCGTCTGCGAAATACTCTTTCCCGAGAGCTTCTATGAACCCCGCAACCAGAAGGTCTATGCCGCCATACGCGACCTCGCTATGGCTGAGAAACCCGTCGACATCATTACCGTCACCGACCAGCTGGCCAAGTCTGGTACGCTTGAGGACGTAGGCGGACCTGTCTATATTGCCGAGTTGTCAGGACGAGTGGCTTCGTCGGCCAACATCGAGTACCACGCCCGCATCATTGCCCAGAAGTTCCTGGCCCGACAGCTCATTCAGTTTGCCAGCGACGTCGAGACCAAGGCCTTCGACGAGACCATCGACGTGGACGACCTGATGCAGCATGCCGAGGGTGCCCTCTTCGAGCTGTCGCAGAAGAATATGAAGAAGGACTACACCCAGATTGATCCTGTCATCAAGAATGCGCTCGACGTCATCAACAAGGCGGCGCAGAACAAGGACGGACTGACGGGTGTACCAACGGGCTACTACAAACTCGACGATATCACCTCAGGCTGGCAGGCTTCCGACCTTGTCATTATTGCCGGGCGTCCTGCAATGGGTAAGACGTCGTTTGCACTCTCGATGGCGAAGAATATTGCCGCCGACTACAAAGTGCCCCTGGCCTTCTTCTCGCTTGAAATGTCGAACGTGCAGCTGGTGAACCGCCTGATCTCCAACGCTTGCGAGATTCAGGGTTCCAAGATTCTTAACGGACAACTCCATCCTGATGAGTGGGACCGTCTGGACAAACGTGTAAACACGCTTTTGGGAGCACCTCTTTATGTGGATGATACGCCCGGCCTTTCTGTTTTCGAACTGCGCACTAAGGCTCGCCGACTTGTTCGTGAGCATGGTGTTAAGATTATCATGATTGACTACCTGCAGCTGATGAATGCCAACGGTATGCGCTTCTCTTCCCGTCAGGAAGAGGTGAGTACCATTAGCCGTTCGTTGAAGGGGTTGGCCAAGGAGCTCGATGTTCCCATTTTGGCGCTTAGTCAGCTGAACCGTGGCGTAGAGTCGCGTGAAGGTCTGGAGGGCAAGCGTCCCCAGTTGAGCGATCTCCGTGAGTCGGGAGCTATTGAGCAGGATGCCGATATGGTGCTCTTCGTCCACCGTCCTGAATACTACCATATCTATCAGGACGACAACGGTCACGATCTGCATGGTATGGCCCAGATTATCATTGCTAAGCATCGTAAGGGTGCTACGGGTGACGTTCTCCTTACTTTCCGCGGCGAGTTTACCCGCTTTGAGAATCCTGAGGACAACCGCATTTCCAGCCGTTCGTCATCCCCTGAAGGCGGCGAGATTATCGGTTCGCGCATGAATGGTGAGAACCAGGTCTCTCCGTTCGTTCCAGGTCAGACCGACCCGTTTGCCGGGGGCGATTCCATGCAGCAGGCTCCCGACGGTCCTCTCCCGTTCTGACACCTTAGCTATTTCAGTTCCAGTTCCTGCTGCAGGCGGATGATTTCGTCGCGGTACTGGGCTGCCTGTAGGAAGTCGAGATTCTTGGCGGCTTCCTTCATCAGTCGCGTGGTGTTGAGAATACTCTTCTCCAACTGCTGACGGGTCATGCGCTCCACAATAGGATCGGCAGCCATATCGATTGATGATTTGTGAGTGGGGCTGGACGATATGCCAGCACGTTGCAGTTCTTTGATATCGGGTGGAGTGTCTTGTCGTAAGGTACTCTGACTGAGAGTTTTGACAATCTGCGTTGGAGTAATACCGTGAGCCTCGTTATAGTGCAACTGCTTGGTGCGGCGGCGAAGGGTTTCGTCGATGGTGAGCTGCATGGAGGCTGTGATGGTGTCGGCATACATGATGACCTTTCCGTTGACATTGCGGGCTGCACGGCCTGCCGTCTGGGTTAGCGAACGGTGACTTCGCAAGAAACCCTCCTTGTCGGCATCGAGAATGGCGACGAGCGATACTTCGGGCAGGTCGAGACCCTCACGAAGCAGGTTGACGCCTACCAACACGTCGTAGACTCCCCTGCGCAGGTCTTCCAGTATCTTTACTCGGTCGAGGGTGGCGACGTCGCTATGGATATAGGCGGTCTGGATGTTGTGGTTCAGCAGGTATTCGGTCAGTTCCTCAGCCATTCGCTTGGTGAGGGTAGTGACAAGTACGCGCTCATGACGCTCTGAACGCTGCACAATCTCTTCCATCAAGTCGTCAATCT
>Ga0310696_10005114_pt1 | contig 15896 bp, 13 predicted proteins | sample AusTroGonzalo_MG_4_FD_203885 | JGI IMG/M metagenome (GOLD analysis project Ga0310696, IMG submission 203885) | Bovine rumen microbial communities from tropical cattle in Woodstock, Queensland, Australia - Gonzalo_02 (v2) (version 2) | ecosystem: Host-associated > Mammals > Digestive system >...
AGGTTGAATGCGCGGGGCTTGGTCCAGTCGGTCTTGCCGCAGGTCGGGCATTCAATCTTGTTGTCCATCATCATCTGGTGGACTTCGTCAAAGTTCTTGCCGGCGCAGCAGCCTTCGCCGAGCTTGTCTTCCAAAAGCTGGTCGGCACGGAAACGTTCGTGGCAAGCGAGGCAGTCGACCAGCGGGTCAGAGAAGTTGCCCACGTGGCCGGAGGCCTTCCAAACGCGGGGGTTCAAGAGAATAGAGCTGTCGAGACCGAGCACGTCCTGGCGGCTGGTCACAAACTTCTTCCACCAGAGGTTCTTGATGTTGCGCTTCAGTTCCACGCCATACGGACCGTAGTCCCAAGTGTTGGCGAGGCCGTCGTAAATTTCGGAGCCCGGGAAAATGAATCCGCGGCGCTTGCAGAGGGAGATGATGTCCTTGAGGGCATCCTGAACTTTCTTTGCCATTTTCTATCCTTTGTTTTTATGGGCCCAAATATAGAAAAAAGAACGCCCCCGAAGGAGCGCTCTTGTTGAAATGGATTTGCTTTTTACTAATCGTCGAATTCGGCGAGATCTTCTTCCGCTTCCTTCAAGTCGGCGGCGTCCGGTCCTTCGAAATCCTCGTCATCCGCCTCGTCCAGAGAATCGCCACCCATGGAACCGAGCGTGTACTCGACCTTGCGGGCTTCCTTCGACTGGCCCAACTTGAGGATCATAGCGCATTCTTCGCAATAGCCCAGGTGCTTGTCGACCCAGAATTCCGGAGAAACCAGATTACGGTTGCAACGCGTACACATCTGCGTAGCGGCCTCGCGCGTAAAGGCGGCATTCTGTTCCTCGAGTTCCTTGAGAATTCGTTCCGTCAGTTCTTCCTGCGTCTCTTCGGCGAGGGAAATCTTGTGGCGAATCGCCATCGTTGGCTTCTTTTCGGCCTTGCTGGTTTCGGAGGACACCTTCTTCTGGTTCGTATGATCCGATTCATCCTTCGCTTCGCTGAAAAGGAGCGTCTTGGTAAGTTTCTTGCCACCTTGTAGCAATAGCGCGAAGGCTACAACCTTCTTGCCCGGTGCAGGAGCGGGGGCCGGAGGAGGAACCGGAGTTTCGACACCGCCATTTCCAGACGGATCCGACGGCTGAGGGTTTGGCTTAGGAGCGGGCTTCTTGCCGCCATTGTCCTTACCCTTGCCCTTGCCCTTACCATTGTCCGGCTTTACATCATTCTTGCCGTCATCCTTACCCTTGCCCGACTTTACATCATTTCCACCCTTCTTGCCGCCAGTCTTACCATCCTTCGGCAGTTCAGACTTATTGGTTTTCTTGTTCTTATCGGAACCGGCAGTCGGCTTTGTGGAAATCTTGGATCCGGCGGCATTCTTGCCAGAACCGGCCTTTTTCGTATCCTTATCGTCCTTCACGGAAGACTTGGTCGTCTTGGTATTTTTTGCCGGCGTCTTCGTGGAATTGGTCTTCGATGACTGCGCCTTCGTCTCGACGGCTTTCGACGTCTTGGACTTGGCACCGTTCTTTGCAGAGCCCTTTGCAGGCTTTGCCGTAGATTTCGCGGTAGACTTGGCCGGTTGGACCTTGGATACAGGAGCCTTCTTCTCGACCTTATTTTCCGCCTTCGCGGAAGACTTCGGAGCCGGCTTCGCAGCCTGTTTCTTGGCAGCTGTTTTTGCAGCGGGCTTCTTCGTTTCGGCAGGCTTCTTTGCCGGAGCAGCCTTCTTGGCAGGAGCGGCCGGCTTCTTGGCAGCAGACTTTGCGGCGGCTTTCTTTGCCGGTGCAGTAGACTTCTTTGCCGGAGACTTGGTTGCCTTGGACACTACTTTCTTAGAACTCATAGATTACTTCTTTTCCACGATTTTGATGTTAATAATAGGGTCAAAAGGTTCGATGCGGCAAACGACATCCATGCCGCTGATGACCTTTCCGAAAACAGTGTGCTTGCCATCCAGGTGAGGCTGGGGCATCTGCGTGATGAAGAACTGCGAGCCACCAGTATCCGGTCCACGGTTCGCCATGGAAATCACGCCGGCATCATGCTTCAATTCGTTCTGTTCGTTGTCGATGGTATAGCCCGGACCGCCCTGTCCATTGCCTTCGGGATCGCCACCCTGAATCATGAACCCGTTTATGACGCGGTGGAACATGAGTCCATCGTAAAAGCCCTTGTTCGCCAGGTCGACAAAGTTCGCGACCGTATTCGGGGCAGCCTTGAAATCAAGGTCAACGACGATAACGCCCTCGTGAGTCGTAATCGTCGCCTCGATGGCGGTTATGCCCGTATAATCCTTGTTGAAGACCTTTCCTTCGGCAAAGCTCAAACAGAACATGCCGGCCAGAGTCAGTATGAACAAAATTTTCTTTAGCACTTTAACACTTCCAATTAGTTATCGTGAAAGTTTTCTAGAATGTCAAAAGAATATAGTTATTTTTTCGGGCTTTGTCGCTTCGCAAATATAAAAATAGCGCAGGATTTCTATATTTGGACTCGTAAAAAAGTAAACAGATAAAGATTCTATGCCGCAAAACGACAATATCCGAAATTTCAGCATTATTGCCCACATTGACCACGGCAAGTCCACCCTCGCCGACCGCATGATCGAACTGACCAAGACGGTTGCGAAAAACGAGATGACAAACCAGCTCCTGGACGACATGGACCTGGAACGCGAGAGGGGCATCACCATCAAGGCGCACGCCATCCGCATGGTGTACGAGAAAGACGGCAAGGAATACATCCTGAACATGATCGACACGCCGGGGCACGTGGACTTCACGTACGAAGTGAGCCGCTCGCTAGCCGCCTGCGAAGGAGCAATCCTCGTGGTGGACGCAAGCCAGGGCATCGAGGCGCAGACGCTCAGCAACCTCTACCTCGCCATCGAAAACGACCTCACGATTATCCCGGTTTTGAACAAGGTGGACCTGCCGGGCGCACAGCCCGACCACGTCGCCGAACTCGTGGGCGACCTCCTGGGCTACGACCCCGACAAGATCCCGCGCATCTCGGCCAAGACGGGCCTGAACGTGGAGCAGGTGCTCGACAAGATTGTGGACGAAATCCCCGCCCCCACGGGCGACAGCGGCAAGCCTCTCAAGGCGCTGATCTTCGACTCGGTGTACGACAGCTACCGCGGCGTCATCAACTACATCCGCATCGTGGAAGGCACGCTCAAGGCGGGCATGAAGATTAAGATGATGAAGACCGGCGCCGAATACATGGTGACTGAAGTCGGCACGTTCAGCATGCGCCGCGACCCGCGCGAAGAACTCTCCGAAGGCATGGTGGGCTATGTGCTCGCGAACGTGAAGACCATCAGCGACGTGAAAATCGGCGATACGCTGACCGACCCGGCAAACCCTGCCGCCGAGCCGCTCCCGGGCTACAAGGACATTTTGCCGATGATCTATTCCGGCATCTACCCCATCAACCCGGAAGACTACAAGGATTTGCGCGAAGCCCTCGAAAAGCTCCGCCTGAACGACTCCGCCATCAGCTGGGAACCGGAAACTTCCGAAGCGCTGGGATTCGGTTTCCGTACCGGATTCCTCGGGCTGTTGCACATGGAAATTGTGCAGGAACGCCTCGACCGCGAATTCAACGTGGACATCATCACGACCGTGCCGAACGTGGAATACCACGTGTACATGAGCGACGGCACGATGGTGAAAATCGAAAGCCCTTCCAAGCTCCCCGACGCAAGCCGCTACGACCACATCGAAGAACCCTACGTAAAGGCGCAGATATTTACGCCCAAGGAGTACGTGGGTGCGCTCATGACGCTCTGCGACGAGAAGCGAGGCGAATTCGAGACGATGGAATACATCGACGAGGCGAAGGTCATCCTCAAGTACGACCTACCGCTCGCCGAAATCATGTTCGACTTCTACGACCGCCTCAAGTCCGTGAGCCGCGGCTACGCGGGCCTCGACTACGCTCCGAGCGAATACCGCAGGAACAACCTGGTGAAGCTCGACATCCTCTTGAATGGTGACCCGGTGGACGCCTTCTCGGTGATTATCCACCGCGACAAGGCGCACACCTACGCGAACGCCATCTGCGTGAAGCTCAAGGACCTCATTCCGCGCCAGCAGTTCGACGTGGCCATCCAGGGTGCTATCGGCGGGAAGATTATCAGCCGCTCTACCGTGAAGGCCGTGCGCAAGGACGTGCTCGCCAAGTGCTACGGCGGCGACATCACCCGCAAGCGCAAACTCCTCGAAAAGCAGAAGGAAGGCAAGAAGCGCATGAAGAGCATCGGCTCGGTCGAAGTGCCGCAGAAGGCGTTCCTCGCCGTGCTTTCCTTGAGCGACGATTCCAACAGCAGCGGCGACTAAATTCTACATCGTGTAACAAACTGCGACGGCAACTAAATGGCGAACCTGAAACGAAAAGTCAAGAGATTGCAATGGAAGAACTCCAAGGCGTGCATTGTCTTGCTGGTGTTTATCCTTGTTGCCGCCTTTGCCTTCGCCATGACGCTTAGAATCCGCGTTCTGGAGCCGTTGCAGATTTCAGACAGTTCCATGTTCCCGAGGCACAAGGAGAAAGAAATCCTCTGGATGTGCAAACTCCCGCAATGTACAGACAACGTTGCCTACAATGAGACCGTATGGGCGACGCTCCGAAACGGCGAGAGCATTATCCGCAAAGTGATTGGCCTACCCGGTGATAAAATTGGTTTTTCGGACAAAGGGCGCGTACTTACGCCTCACGGCAAATTCAAGTGGAAAGACGAAACCGCGTTCATCCAGAGCAGGCAGCTTCATATTCCCCGCAAGGGTGACACGCTCCACTTTGCTCAGCTGAACGACATCGAAGAAGACTATATGATAAACCTGCTGATCGAATCGGGCAGGAAATTCTATGTGAAGACCTCGCTTTGGCAGGGTAACCACGAAATCAATAAGGAAAGGCTCGGCTCCACAAAACTCGGGAACCGTCAGGTAAGCCTGCAAGAGGTTGACTTTCTCCCCTGGCAGGACCGCTACCTGCTGGAAGAACAGATATTCCATTCCGAACCGGGAGACTCCCCCATCCAGATCCGGCGCGAGTTCTTTGACGAAATCGATTCCACACAAATTACAGAACTTGTCGTACATGAGGACTGCTATTTCCTCGCCTGCGTCAAGGGCGCGTTCTGCCTGGACAGCCGCGAGGCGGGCTACTTTACCAAGAGTCACATTCGCGGGCGCTACGTGAAGGAACCGCGCATAGCCATAAACACCGTGACCCGGCTCACCAAAAGCGTTCTCTCGCACATCGTGCTAAGCAAGAAATCCCCAAAAAAAGAGGCCGCGCAACCGGAAACCGAAGCGCAGCCACAAAAAACGGATTCAACAAAGAACTAGACGCCCTTGCGCTCCAGGTCGAGCAAAAGAGCCTGCAGGGAATCTTCCACGGAATCGCGGAAATTGGCTGCACCGAGACTGCAGCTTGCGACGACATCGCCGTCCTTGGAAATGCGAATGACGGCATAGCCATTCTCGTTGGAAAAAGTGACGACAAGACCTTTCTTCAGGGCTTTTTCGAGCAAGTCGCGCATAAGAACTCCTTTTCTCTTGCTTTCTGATGGATACAAAATCTGTAAAACGCGGAAACATATACCCGCGACCCTTAAACTAGGCTTTTTCCGCAAAAAAAACAAGCACTTTTTTGAAAAAAACGTATTTTATTTGAAAAATGGCGATTTTTGACTCACATTTGCACCTGACGAGGCTCCCCCAGCCCCTGGAAGTGGCCCGTGAACTCCACGAACGCGGCTACAGGTACAGAGCCATAGCCTGCGAACCGTGGGAATGGACCGCCATGCGGGATTTGTGGGAGAAGGCGTCTTCCGAGGGGTGGATGGAAGGCTGCGGGCTCTCGTTCGGGCTACACCCCGAAATTGCAGTTCAAGTTACGGAAGAATCGGTCGCCGGGGGCACAAAAGATTTGTGGACAGAACTGCGCCGGCTGCTGGAAGCATTCCCGGAGGCACAGGTTGGCGAAGCGGGCCTGGACCGGAGATTTGCGGGTTACGAACCGGGAGGCGTGCAACAAACCGTCTTCCGCAGGCAGGCGAAAATGGCACTTGAATTCGGGCGGGACTTGCAAATACATTGCGTCGGGGATTATGGGCGCATTGTTGCCTTATTGCGCGATGTTGGCTTTACAAGTGTCCGCGCGGATGTAAAATGTGCGCAGTCCGATGCGGGCGTTAAACAGCCGCGGCCCGTGTTCCACAGGTTCGGCGGCGACGCGGGCATCGTAAAAGCAGGCCTTTCGCTGGGCGCCCTCTTCTCGATTCACGTCGATTCCCTGCGCAAAAAAGCAACGCGGGAAGCACTCGCGCTTATACCCGCAGAAGCGATGCAGTTCGAGACAGATGCCGACGAGACGTTTGTTACGGATGCAAACGAAACGCCACAACAAGTCGCCGACAGGCTCGTCGAGACGCTTTCAGGCGTATTAAACGGCCCGCCGTCACGCTAACAGCCATCAATTCAAGATATTCGTGTCTTGGAAGAGCGGGTTCGCGGGCTCGGCGCGGGAAGGCGTCGGCGTAATGTCCGCAAAGCCGCGGAACAGTTCCGCAATCTTTTCCGCCTGACTCTCGGCAGGGGCAACCCCCAGCTCGAAAACCGCCTGCAGGGGCGACGTGCCTACGTAACGCATGGGGAAACAGCTCTTGCCGGCAATTTCCCCCAGAACACGCGTTTCTACGGGCGGGAACTCCACGAACGTCGCCACCAGGATTCCCTTGCGCTGCTGCAGGCCCTGCATGCGCAACCTGCCGGCGTGCAGCCCGATTTCTGTGACCAGAAGGAGCATGTTTGCGGGTACAGGCAGTTCCCCGAAGCGGTCCACAAGTTCCTGGCGGATGCTTTCCACCTCGGCAGAACTTGTAATGCGGGCAATCCGCTGGTACATCCCGATTCGCGTGAGACCATCCTGAATGTAGTCCTCGGGAAGGTACGCATCCACCCCGATTTCCACTCGCGGCTGTATCGGTTTCTCGGTAGTGCCTCCCCGGAGAGCCTCCACCGCCTCGCGTACCAGGCGCACATACGTTTCGAACCCGACCTCGGCAATAAACCCGTGCTGTTCCTGGCCCAGCAAGTTGCCCGCACCGCGTATTTCCAGGTCGCGCATGGCGAGCTGGTATCCGCTCCCGAGGTCGCTGAACTGTTCCAGCGCCTTGAGCCTGCGCATGGATTCCAGCGAAATCTCGCTCCTTGCGGGAATCACGAGGAAGGCCTTCGCCAGCACATCGCTACGCCCCACACGCCCGCGCATCTGGTAAAGTTGGCTAATGCCAAAGTGGTGCGCGTTCATGATGATTATCGTATTCGCATTCGGCACGTCGAGACCTGACTCAATAATGCTCGTGCTCACGAGAATATCGAACTCACGCGATAGGAAGCTTTCCATCACGCGTTCCAGGTCACGGTCGTTCATCTGGCCGTGAGCAACCGCGACACGGGCCTCCGGGACCCAGGATTCCACATCTTCTGCCAGCAGGTTGATATTCTGCACGCGGTCGTTCACCACAAAGACCTGCCCCCCGCGGGCCAGTTCATCACGGATGGCGCCCGCGAGAACCATATCGTCGCGCTTCAAGAGCTTTGTCTCTACCGGCAGGCGGTTCATCGGCGGTGTGTTGATGAGCGAGATATCGCGCACGCCCGTCATGCTCAGGTGCAGCGAACGCGGAATCGGCGTTGCACTCATGCTGAGCGTATCGACCGTCATGCGCATCTCGCGCAATTTTTCCTTCTGCTTCACGCCGAATTTCTGTTCCTCGTCAATGATAAGCAGGCCCAGGTCCTTGAACTGGTTCTTGTCGCTCAGGAGGGCATGCGTGCCCACCACGATATCGACCGCTCCTTCCGAAATCTTCTGGAAGATTTCCTTCTTTTCCTTCGCGGTCTTGTAGCGGTTCACGAGAGCGATATTTACCGGGAAGGCGGCAAACCTGTCGCGAAAATTTTCATAATGCTGGGCAGCCAAAATGGTTGTCGGCACGAGAATCGCCACCTGCTTCTTGGCGACAATGCATTTGAACGCGGCCCGCATGGCGACTTCCGTCTTGCCAAACCCGACATCGCCGCACACGAGGCGGTCCATGGGTTTTCGGCTTTCCATATCGCGCTTGATGTCGGCTGTCGCCTTTACCTGGTCCGGAGTCGGCTCGTACTCGAAGGCTTCCTCGAATTCCTTCTGCATCTTTCCATCGGGCGGGAATCCGAAACCCTCAATAAGTTCGCGCTTGGCATAAAGTTCCACGAGGTCGCGGGCAATCTTGACGACCTTTTCCTTTACACGCTTCTTGAGCGTTTCCCATGACCTGCCCCCCAGGCGATCGAGTTTAGGAGTATGCTCGTCGGAAGTCTCCAGGCGCTCAATTTTCTGCAGGTCCGATACCGGGAACTTGAGGCGGTCGCCACCATCGTATTCCAACAGGGCGCAGTCCACCATACCGCCGTTTACTTCTACGCGCACCAGCCCGAGATAGCGGCCCACGCCGTGATCTTCATGTGCAACGAAGTCCCCGCGGTTAAGCGATTCGACCATCAACGCATTGGTCACGGAACCCGCAATCTGGCGCTTGCGGGTCTTGGTCGCATGGCGGTTGAATATGCGGGTCTCCGTCAGAAAGGCGACCTTCTCGTCGTCAAGCCAGAAGCCTTCAGAAAGATTACCAACAAAGTAATCTTCTACGTGAAGGCCTTCAAAAACATGCTTGAGGCGCGCCAGGGCGCCCGGAGTCGGCGCCACGACATAAACGGAACCGCCTTCCGCACAAAAATTCTCGATTTTCCGGGCCACTTCCTCGGTCCCGGCACTTGCAAAATCTTGCGGGCGCAAATTGACCTTGAACCAGTTCGAGGCTTCGGTTTCCACACGGGTAATATCCATCGAGGCATGCCCCGGGAACAGCATCGAGAGTTCATTAAACTTGAACCAGATATCGCTTGCGGGCACAACATCGCTCACCGTTTCGCGAAGTTCCCCGAATGTCGATTCATAGGAGGCATTCATCCGCGATGCGCTTTCAGACAATGCAGAAAGTTCCTCGAAAACCAGGCTTGCGCCCGGCAAGTAATCGAGCAGGCTGGAATCGAGTTTTTCGTACCGGGAACGCTTCCACCATAGCCCGGCAAAATCGCCATTGTATTTTGCAAGTTCAACATTGGGCAAGGTCCATTCACCCATCGGGTAAAGCGTCACGCGCTCCATCGCAGTTACGGAACGCTGCGTGAAAATATCGAAACTGCGGATGGATTCAATCTCGTCGCCAAAGAACTCTATGCGGATAGGGTGCGGGTACAAAAAGCAGTTCACGTCCACGATGCAGCCACGTACCGAGAACTCGCCTACCGAGCTCACCACCGGCTGTTCCACAAAACCGTGATCCAAGAACCAGGGACGAAGCGTCGACGGTTCAAGCACATCGCCCACCTTGAGCGTGCGCATGTTGCGCAAAAGTCCGCCCGGAGCGGGCAACTTCATGAGCAAGGCATCAACCGCACACACCGCGACAATCGGCTTTTGCGGGTTACCCGCATCGCGGAAAAACTTGAGGCGCTCCTCGACAACGCCCTCGAAGGGTACCTTCTGCTCGTAGGGTTTAAGCCCTATCGAAGGGAAAAAGCGAACAAAGTCCTCGCCTATGAGGCTCTGCAGGTTTTCCATCCATGTCTCGGCGCTCTTGAAATCTTTCGCGACAACGAGCATATTGCCTGGCTTGTCAAAAAAGCGCCTTGCAGCCATCATGGAGGCAAGCGGAATAGATGCGCCGTTTACGTGTATGGCCTCGTTACCCGCATCCGCAAAAAGCGAAAGCGACGGAAAATTTCTCTCCTGCAAAAACTCGCTCAGTTCCATCGACTAGGACTTATCCTTTTCCTGCGTGGCCTTCTTCACTGCCTCCTTGGCCAGCGAATCCACGAGTTCGTTCCACTTGACTCCCGTGTGGGCAGCAACCTTTTCGAACTTCACGCGGAAAAGCAGCGGCTTTACCGCCGCCACGTACTGCTGTGCGATATGGCTTTTGGCCTGCCATTCGCCGCGCGCCCAGCGGGCGATTCCCTCGTAGTCGTGGCAAATGGTCGCATACTTGTCGTTCAGGTCAAGCCAGCGCATTGCCTGGTAGCTCGCCATGCATTCGCCATCGATGTTCCTGCTTTCGGCAGCAAAGGCGGTAAAGCCCGAACCGCGGGCAATTTCCTTACCGTCTTCAATGACGACAAACGCCCAACCCGCCTTGTCGCAACCGGGCATAAAAGATCCGTCCACATAGACACGGACACCTTTGGGCTCTTCGGCTTCCACGCCGTTCAACCAGGCCTCCGCCTCGAGGCGCGACGAAAAAGATTTGTACTTGACGCCTTTCTCTCCACGGACCAGTGTTTCGCAAACTTCCCAGGAATCTACGATTTGCCCCCCCTCGGGGCGCTTGATTGCATAAAACTTTTGCTTTGGCATAATTACAAATTTATATATTTCTCCCAAACATTGGAGTTACCTTGAAGCAGTCGCCATACTTTGCTGACCAGTTCCGCTTTTTCCTTAAACGATTCTCTAGCAAGGATTCGTTGTTCAAGTGGTTTCTGAACAAGGCGGGCGAAGACTCCCCGGCATTTGATTTCCCCGGCGTGTTCAAGGACAATCCCAAGACTCTCGTCATTCTACCGCGCGACATGGAAAACGCGGCCGGATTCCTGCACAAGATGCCGAACACGTGGTTTGCAAACGTACTGTGCGTTGCCCACGAGTCCCTGCATGCGCTGATTTCCGCCAAACGCGCACACGCCATCTACTTCAGCGATACCGAATGCCGGTTCGGCGAGAGGGTATTCGAAGAACTCGAAACCAAGATTGTAGAATTCGCCCCCACCGTATGCATCTACCTGGGCCAGCCGTTCCTCCCGCGGCTCTACCTTGCCAAAAAGAGCGGGGCAAACCTTCGTATCGGGTTCAACTGCGAATCGGTGTATCCTTTCCTGAATATGAGCCTGCACCCCGACCAGCTTAGCGAAGCGGAACTCATCAGCGGCTACTACGGGGTAACCAAGTGATCCGAGGGACAATCATAACCGAAAGCGGAGGTTATGCGGACCTGCACCTGCACACGCGCCTTTCGGACGGGACTCTTTCCGTCGAGGAACTTCTCGCACTCAGCAAGCGAAAAGGGCTCCGGTGCATCTCCATCACGGACCACGACAACCTGGACTCCTTCAAAATTGCCGAGGGGCCGGCACGCGAAATCGGGCTCGAGCTCATTCCGGGCATCGAGATTTCAGCCGTGTGGCAGGGCAAGGACATCCACATTCTCGGGTATTTCTGCGACCCCACGAACCTCGCGCTCAACATGGAACTCGAGGATTTCGCCAAGCAGCGCATCGCCCGCGTGAAGGCGATTATCAAAAAGCTAAATGCCCTCGGCATCGAGATCACCTACGAGAAGGTGCATTCCTACTGCAAGGGAAAAGTCATCGGGCGCCCGCATATCGCCATGTCGATGGTCGATGAAGAATATATCGGGAATTTCGCAGAAGCATTCACCAAGTACCTGGGTGATGGCTGCGTCGCCTTTGTGGAAAAGAAGGGGCTCAACCCGCAGCAAACCATCCGCCTCATCGAGAACGCAGGCGGCATCGCGGTTCTCGCCCACCCCTACAAGTCGGGGCTTTCCGACGAATTCGTCGAAAGCATGGTGGAATGGGGAATCAAGGGTATCGAGGTCTACAGCCCCGCACAGAAGGGAGCCGTGGGCCGCAAGTACAAAGAGATGGCGCAGCGCTTCGGGCTCGTGGGGACCGGCGGGTCGGACTTCCACACCGAAGGGGGCGCCTACCCGCCCGGCTGCATGAAGATGCCCTACACCGTGGTACAGGCACTCAAGGAATGCCGCGAGAAATCCCGTGCGGAATGGTTCTAGCATGAAGTTCTGCCGGATTATCGCAGCCACGCTCATCGCCCTCGCGAACTTGACCTCGACAGTTGCCGCGCAGGTCATGAACCCCACGCCCTACGAGCAGCCAAAGCGGCAGGATTCCGTGTGGTATGCGCCCGACCGGCCAAGCCCCTCCGTACGCGAGAACGATGCCGGACGCTGGGGAACCGCCCATACCGAAGTCATGGAGCGCCTCTACGACGTCTCGGGCCAAAAGTCGGAATGGCTGCTCGGGACCTCCATCCTCGGGAACCCGGAACTCGACCCGTTCTCGATGGGAATTGCAAGCGTGAGCCAGCGCTACCCCTCCATGCTCTCGGGCATCTACACCACGCGCCTCGGGTACGACCCCTCCCGCCTATCGCTCAACGGCGAGAACGGCATTCTCTTCGAGGAACGGCACGGCATTCCCGTAGACACGCCGGTGACCGACCTCGCCTGGGAACGCGGCGCCTTCGACGGCAACGCGCTGCACCTCGATTTCAGGAGGCTCGTCACCGATTCCGTAACGCTTGACTTTGGCGTACAGAGCAGGTCAAACAAGAATTCCAAGGAATACGAATACCAGAACGTCACGAGTTCGCCGTACTTTGCCCTCGGGCGAGATTCCACGAGCATCCCGTTTGGAGGCAGGAACATCGCCGTGAACACAATGCACGTGCAGCCTATGCTCACCTGGCGATTCGGAATCGGCAAGGCGTTCTTCAAGATGAACTACTTCTCGCTCGAGAACGCAGACAACACGAGCTACAAGGTTTTGACTGACACGCTCGACCTTTCCAAGCGCACGTTCCAGAAGCCTTACTACACCATCGACGAAAAGGCTGTCACCTACGGCAGTGGCGTGGAATTCTACCCCATCAAGAACCTGAACTTCGGGACAAGCATCCATTACGGCACACACGAAGTTGAACTTGACTCGCTCGCCGGCGTCGCCTACGGAGCAAAGACATGGACCGACACGCTCGGATACGAGCAGACCGACAGCCTCTACTACGACTCCTCTTGGACTTTCACCTACAACACTGTCCTAGGCGATGCCTTTGTACGCTACGGGACCCTATTGAACCCGACAATACGATTTACCTATGAATTCGTAAACACCGACGAGGACCACACCGATTCCTCAAGAACGCACTACCAGGACAGGGAAATCGGCTATGGAGAGATTTCCGACACCATCGGGTTCGCCATGTTCCGCGTGCAGGCGGGCATGCAGCGCAACAGTTCAGTCCGGAACATTGTGGATTTTGCACCGGCCTTCTCTGCCGACATGAGCCTGTTCCTGCCCTATAACCTGCAGTTCAACGCCATGTTCCGCCACGACAACAAGTTCCCCGAAGTACGGCAACTGAGATTCAACGAAACCGGCAGGCTCTCATTTGCAAACAAGGAGCTCGATTTCGAAAAACGGAACCGCACGGCAGCCACCCTCGGCTGGTACTCGAAGGAAGTGTATTACGGGCTCGGCATGCGCTACGAAAGCGCCAAAGACCTCATAAAGCAGCGTTGGGTGCTAGGAGACAGCACAGAATCAATACCGCAAGCGTTCCAGTGGATAAACCTCGACGAGGCATCTACCCTCGACTGGATTATGAAGGTCGGGTTTAGGCTCGGGAACTGGAAATTCTACCTGGAACGCGGGCAGGTTCTTGACCGCGACGACAAGATTCTCGATGTGCAGGAACTCTACTACAAGGGTTCCATCCACTGGCAGAACCGCTTTGTGCGCGACAGGCTCGGCGTGAGCGTACGCGTGGACTGGCAATGGTTCGGCACGCACTACGACTGCACCGTAAACGAGGAAGGCCTCCCCGAAATCGAGGAGATGAAGAAATACCTCGCTCTCGATTTCGAGGCACGCATGCAGATTCTCACCTTCGAGCTGTACAGCCGCATCGAGAACTTCAACCACAGCATCTACATGCCCGGCTCCGGATATACGCCCGAGGGGCTACGCTTCGCCTACGGCATCGTGTGGACCTTCGGGAACTGACGCTTTGCGTCATCCTGAGCACAAAGTGCGAAGGATCCAGTCCCTAATTGTCATCCCCGACTTGTTCGGGGATCGCCATTTTTAACCAGGTTTTTGTATATGGCGTTCATTCGGAACGCATATAGCTCGGCTCAGCCATGCCAAAACATAAATTTTTGTCGCGGCACTCGCCTTTTGCTATATTGTAACCATGAAGTTTTTTGAATTCTTTGCATCTGTATTCATGCTCTGCGTGGCGGTGGTCTGCATTCCGGTTGCTTTTGCCGCACGCGCCGCGAAAGCCTACGCGAAAAAACTCAACTGGTTCGTACTCATCGGCATCGCCCTCTTCTGCATCATCCTCGCCGTCGTGAACAACATCCGCGTAGGCGAAGGCAAGTCCGTCGAATGGATTGGCACCCAGGACGTGATGGAAAAACCGGCGGACATTCTGTAGGGGGCGCACGATGATTGAATGTTTTGAATCGAAAAATATCAAGCGCACCATCGGCTCAGCGGTTCTCCTCCTCATAGCAAGCCTGTTTGTCGCCTTCGGTGTCGCCGAAATCAGTTTCCCCGAAAGTTTCCTCACCTTCACCGACCAGGACTGGCTCCTGGACATCTGGCCGAAGGCTTACCGCTACAACATCCACCTGGGTGTCGGCGCCTGCGCTATCTGCGCCCTGCTCATCATTCCGGCCTACAAGCTCCAGAAGGATTTCGCCATCCGCGCATTGGAAGTACTCTGCCGTATAGGCATCGGTGGCATGTTCATCTTCGCCTCCATCTTCAAGATTCAGGACCCGCACCAGTTTGCGACCCTCGTGGCGCAATACCAGTTCTTCTCGGCATTGCACGTGGATTTCGTAAACAACTTCTTTGCGCTAGTTTATCCGCAATTCGAGCTCTGGTTCGGGCTTGCGATGATTTTCACGCCTTTCGTGAAGGAATCCGCATTCGCCATCTTCTGGATGTTCGTGAGTTTCATCATCGCGCTCGCATGGGCGCTCTGGAACGACCTCGGCATTACCTGCGGGTGTTTTGAACTCGAAGGCGCACAAGACAAGGCAGAAGCCTGGACAAGCCTCATCCGCGACCTGATTCTCATCTGGCCCACGCTCTGGCTCGCCCTCAGCAAGAACCGCAGCTTGATAGGAATTTGGAAGAAGTAAATTACTTCTGTCCTTCGCTCGTACTTAGCAAGTACGCATCAATGAACGGACGAATTTTCCCGTCTAGAACGCCTGCAGTATCGGAGGTCTCGACGCCCGTACGCAGGTCCTTCACCATCTGGTAAGGCTGCAGCACGTAGCTGCGGATCTGGCTACCCCACTCGACCTTCTTCTTCTCGGCCATGCGGGCATCGCGCTTGGCTTCTTCTTCCAGGCGGTAATGTTCCGCAACCATCGTCTTGAGCATCTTGTAGCAGGTCTCGCGGTTCTGTATCTGGCTGCGCTCCGTCTGGCAGCTCGCCATGATACCCGTGGGCAAGTGCGTCATGCGCACCGCGGAATCCGTCTTATTGATGTACTGTCCGCCGGCGCCGCTACTGCGGTAAGTGTCTACGCGAACTTCGGACATGTCCAAATCAAACTCGATGTCCTCGTGTTCAGGGTACAGGTACACGGCGGTAAAGCTCGTGTGGCGGCGCGCATTCGCATCAAACGGGCTGATACGTACCAGGCGGTGCACCCCAATCTCCGAACGGAGCAGGCCATACGCGTTCTCGCAGGTCACCTCGATGGTCGCGCTCTTGAGGCCGGCATCTTCTGCCTCCTGGAAGTCCACCACCTTAAAATCCATGTTCTCGCGCTCAAAGAAATGCGTGTACATGCGGAAAAGCATCAACGCCCAGTCTTGCGACTCGGTACCGCCCGCCCCCGGATGGATGGACATGAGGCATGCACAGGCATCGTCAGGCCCGTTCAGCATCTTCTTGAATTCCATCTTCTCGACACGCGCCCTAAGGTCAGCGATATCGCTCTCGAT
>Ga0310696_10005115_pt1 | contig 15895 bp, 15 predicted proteins | sample AusTroGonzalo_MG_4_FD_203885 | JGI IMG/M metagenome (GOLD analysis project Ga0310696, IMG submission 203885) | Bovine rumen microbial communities from tropical cattle in Woodstock, Queensland, Australia - Gonzalo_02 (v2) (version 2) | ecosystem: Host-associated > Mammals > Digestive system >...
CGATTTATTTTGCCATTCAGACAGCCGTCGTTTCGATATACGGATCGGTCGCCGTCGCAGGCAAGATTTACGATATGATGCTCGTTCGGGATATCGATTTCAGCGAGATCACCGAAATCTTATACAAAGCGGTGAACGAAAACGCGGTGATCCTCACCGTCATAACAAATATTTTGCTCGTTCTGACGGTATTCATAATTTTCAAAGTCAGAAAGAAAAACTTTTTCCGCGAAGTCGGGTTCATGAAGCCCGACCCGAAGTTCATCCTGCCCGTTATGGCGATCGGCGCGTCGCTGAACGTCATCATCTCCGTCGTGTTTTCCGCGATCCCGTTCCCGGAGTCGTGGTGGGAGGCGTATTATCAGGCGACGGTATCGATGGACGAGATGAACGCGCTGACGGTCGTCGCCGCCGTTCTGATCGGGCCTTTGACCGAGGAGATACTGTTCCGAGGGCTCGTGTTCACGCGCGTGTCGCGCGGATTCGGCGTGACGGTCGGAATACTTGCGTCGGCGCTCGCTTTCGGCGTATTGCACGGGACGATGATTTGGGGACTTTACACGTTTTTGTTCGGACTCGTCCTCGCGTTCGTGTTCGTGCGCTCGCGCTCGATCGTGTTCCCGATATTGCTCCATCTTTCGTTTAATCTCGCGGGCGTACTGCTCTCGGACGGGATGCCGACCGTCTTTGTCGTGATCTCGTTTATCGTATTTTTCGCAGCGGCGGCGGATTTTCTCATCGTATCGGGCAAAAACGGAGTGCGCCGAGCCGAAGCGTCGGATGCTCCCGAAAAATCCGAAGGGGAAGAAAAGAAAGACGAATGAAAATAAAAAAGACTTCCGAGGAAGTCTTTTTTGATTATCGTTGACAAAGCCGCGCGTTTAGGTTATAATTACAATGTAAATAAATATAAGGAGCGCTTATATGAACAACGACAAAAAAGAATTTCTTGCCGAGAAGGCAAGGCAGATACGCGTTGACGCGGTGAAAGCCGTACACGCCGCAAAATCGGGCCACCCGGGCGGCGCGCTTTCGATCGCCGACATCCTCGCGTATTTATATTTCGATGAAATGAACGTCGATCCGAAAGACCCGAAAAAAGCTGACCGCGACCGCCTCGTGCTCTCGAAAGGTCACGCTTGCCCCGCGCTTTACGCGGCGCTCTCTGAAAAGGGATTCTTCCCGAAAGACGTGCTGTGGACGTTTCGCAAATACGGCAGTATCCTCCAGGGCCACCCCGACATGAAGCACATCCCCGGCGTCGATATGTCGACGGGCTCGCTCGGTCAGGGAGTTTCCGCCGCGTGCGGCATGGCGCTGTCGGGCAAGATATCGGGTGAAAAATACCGCGTATACGCGATCCTCGGCGACGGCGAGATCGAAGAAGGGCAGGTATGGGAGGCAGCGATGTTCGCGCACCACTACAGTCTCGACAATCTCACGATCTTCGTCGACTTCAACGGACTTCAGGTCGACGGAACGGTCGAGGAAGTCATCGATCCCGCGCCGATCGACGAAAAATTCAAAGCGTTCGGCTGGAACGTAGTTGTAATCGACGGCCACGACCTCGAGCAGATCGAGAGCGCCGTAAAATGCGCGAAAGCGACGAAGGATCGTCCGACGGCGATCATCGCCAAGACCGTCAAAGGCAAAGGCGTATCGTATATGGAGAACGCGGTCGGCTGGCACGGAAAAGCGCCAAACGACGAGGAATTTGCCGTAGCCATGAAAGAGCTCGGCGAGAAGGCGTAAGGAGGGTATCATGGCAGATAAGATAGCTACAAGAGAAGCATACGGCGCGGCGCTTGCCGAGCTCGGCGAGAAATACGATTTCGTCGTTCTCGACGCGGACCTTGCCGCCGCCACAAAGACGGGCACATTCAAAAAGAAATTCCCGGAGAGATTTTTCGACTGCGGCATCGCCGAATCGAACATGATGTCCGTTGCCGCCGGAATCGCGACGACGGGCAAGATCCCGTTCGTTTCGACGTTTGCGATGTTCGCCGCGGGACGTGCGTTCGAGCAGGTCAGAAACTCCGTCGGTTATCCGCATCTCAACGTAAAAATAGGCGCGACGCACGCGGGCGTTTCCGTCGGCGAAGACGGCGCGACGCACCAGTGCAACGAGGACATCGCGCTCATGCGCACGATCCCCGGCATGACGATACTTAACCCCGCGGACGGGTATTCCGCGCGCGCGGCGGTCGAGGCGGCGATCCTTCACGACGGCCCCGTATACATGCGTTTCGGCCGCCTTGCGGTGCCTTATCTCTATGAGGCCGACATGAAATTTGAGATCGGCAAAGGAATTCTCCTTAAAGAAGGCAAAGACGTTTCGATCGTCGCGACGGGACTCACCGTTTACATGGCGCTCGAAGCGGCGAAGCTCCTTGAAAACGAGGGCATTTCCGCCGAGGTCATCGACATGCACACGATAAAACCGATCGACAGCGAGCTCCTTATCGCGACGGCGAGAAAAACGGGCGCCGTCGTGACGTGCGAGGAGCACAACGTCATCGGCGGGCTCGGCGGCGCTGTTTGCGAGGTGCTTTCCGGAGCGTGCCCGACGCCCGTTGTCAGAGTCGGCATCGAGGATACGTACGGCAAATCAGGCACTGGCGCCGAACTGCTCGGCATCTACGGCCTGTCGCCCGAGAATTTTGCCGCGAAGGCAAAAGCGGCGATCGCGCTGAAAAAATAAGACTCAACACATATCTGACATTATACGGGCGGCAGTTTTGTCGCCCGTAAATTCAAAAGGGAGGGGGAAAGAGCCGTGAAAATACTGATCACGACGATGAAAATGGGCATCGGCGGCGCGGAAACGCACATCATCGAGCTTTGCCGCGCGCTGAAAGCTCACGGGCACAGCGTCGCCGTCGCGTCGGCGGGCGGGTGCCTTGCAGAAGAGATCACAAAGCTCGGCGCGCGGCACATCACGCTCCCCCTCGACAAAAAAGACCCCGTGTCGCTCATGCGTTCGCGCCGCGAGCTGAAGAAGATCATCAAAGGCGGAAAATTCGATATCGTTCACGCCCACGCGCGCATCCCCGCGTTCGTGTGCGAGCCGATCTGCCGTAAATATAACGTCCGATTCGTCACGACGGCGCACTACGACTTCAAGGTGAGCCCGATCCTGAAAAAGCTGACGAGATGGGGCGAGCACACGTTCGCCGTCAGCGAGGACATCACGCGGTATCTCGAAAAGAACTACCGCATCGAGCGGCGCAATATTTCGTTCGTGCCGAACGGCATCGACATGGAAAAATTCGTCCGCGACGACGATATCGGCGCGAATATGCGGCGCTCGCTCGGCGCGCGCGGCAAAAAACTGATACTCCACGTGTCGCGGCTTGACAGCGCCGTGTCGCACTGCGCCGAGGAATTCATCGGCGCGGCGGACAAACTTTCGGCGGAGCGGGACGACGTGATGTTCGTTATCGTCGGAGGCGGCGACGCGTTCGACGAAGTGAAAAGCAAAGCCGACAGACTTAACGAGCGGCGCGGCAGGCGCGTCGTATGGCTCACGGGCGGCGTGAGCGACGTGCGCCCGTATCTTTTCGCTGCCGACGTTTTTGTCGGCCCGTCGCGCGCCGCGCTCGAAGCGATGGCGTCGGGACTGCCGGTCGTGATCTCCGGCTCGGAGGGGCACCTCGGTCAGCTGACGCGCTCGAATTTCGACTACGCGCTTGAAACGAACCTCTGCTGTCGCTCGTCGGAACTGCCGACGGCAGCTATCCTTTACCGCTCGATCGTCGACATGCTGGGAATGACGGACAGGGAACTCCGCGCGCTGAACGCGATCCAGCGCGAGCTGCTCGAAAACTACACCGTCGACAAAATGGTCGAGATTTACGAGCGCGAGTACGAGCGCATTTCAAAGATAAAAACGGGCGTGAGGCCCGCCGCCGTCATCTGCGGATACTACGGATACGGCAACGCGGGCGACCGCGCGATGATGTTCGCTCTTGTCGAGGGTCTGCGTCGTGCGCGCGAGGCGGCGCCGCTGTGCATAATGTCCTCGCACCCGAAAAAAACGGCGCGCGAATGCGTCGCCGATTCGGTGCACAGGTATGATCTTATTTCTGTTTACAAGCAAATAAAGCGTTCGGGCGTGCTGATCTTCGGCGGAGGGAATCTGCTTCAGGATCAGACGAGCCGGCGATCGCTTTGGTATTATCTTTTCGTTCTAAAAACGGCGAAGCGCCTCGGCGCGAAGATCATCGTCTACGCAAACGGCATCGGGCCGCTTGGGAAAGAGTCGGTCGGGAAAGTGCTCCGCGCGCTTGCCGACGCCGATTACGTCTCGATCAGGGACAAGGCGTCGTACGATTTCTGCATCAGCCACGGAATCGCGGCGCGCCCTGCCGCCGACCCCGCGTTTTTGCTTGACACCGGCGCCGTGCCCGACACGCGCGGCGGATATTTCGTCGTCGTGCCGCGGAGATCGTCGAACGAGGAATTCTGGTCGCTCTGCGCGCTGACGCGCTGGGCAAGTGAAAAATATGCGCTCCGCCCGCTCGTGATCTCGATGTTTCCGTCCGAGGACGGCGCCGTCGCACGCTCGCTCGCAAAGGCGACGGACGCGCTGATAATCGAGGAGGGCGTGACCGACTTCGGCGTGCTGTATTCGGCGCTCTGCGGCGCTGAATTCGTCATCGGCGCGAGACTTCACGCACTCGTTTGCGCCACCGCCGCGGGCTGCCCGCCTATCGCCGCGAAAAACGAGAAAAACGAAGCGTTCATGAAAGGACTCAGGCTCGAATACTGCTATCTTTCGTCGTACGAAAAGGGGCGCGAGGTCATCGAGATCGTGATGAAAAATCCCGTCGAGATAAGGCGCTCGCTCGGCGCCGCCGCGCTGAAATTCCGAACGCTCGCGCTAGCGGACATGGAAAACGTGGCAAATATAGTATTTGGATAAAAAAACGCGCTGCGGCGCGTTTTTTTAGTGAGGAGTTAGGAGTTAGGAGTGAGGAGTTAAGGTGTGTTTGCATAGCAAACACGGAATTATTATAATTGTAGGGGCGATTCACGAATCGCCCGTTTTTTCTCTCCCGCGTTCAGCGGGAGATGTCGCACCCGCAGGGTTCCCGCGTGCGAACGGATGTGAGTGCGTGGGGGTTCGGGCGTGTCGACAGAGGGCTCCGCCTTTTCGCGCGTATTAAACACCCTCTCCGTCACGCTGTGCGTGACACCTCTCCCAAGGGGGAAGGCTAATAAAATGAAAAACGCGCTACGGCGCGTTTTTCTATACCTTAACTCCTAACTCCTCACTTCTCATTCCTAACTCAAAAACGCCCTTTCGGGCGTTTTTCATTTCTCGTAAACCGATCTCTTCAGTATTCCCACGTAAGGCAGGGCGCGGTAGTTTTCGTCGTAGTCGAGTCCGTAGCCGACGACGAACTCGTCGGGGATCTCGTGGCCGACGTAGTCGGGCTCAAAATCGACCTCGCGGCGCGAGGGCTTGTCGAGCATCGTGCAAGTTCTCACGCTGCGCGCGCCTTTGTTTTTCAGATAATTCATCAGATACGAAAGCGTGTTTCCGCTGTCGATGATGTCCTCAACGACGAGGATATCGCACGTGTCGATGTCGTTGCGTAACAGGTCGAGCATGATGTTGATGCGCCCCGACGACACCGTCCCGTGTCCGTACGACGACACGCGCATGAAATCTATCTGCACGGGGATCGATATGCGCTTCATGAGATCGCCCATGAAAACGACCGAGCCCTTCAAAATCCCGAGCAGGAGCAGGTTTTTGCCTTCGTAGTCGCGGCTGATCTGTGCCGCCAGGCGATCGACCGTTTTTTCGATCTCCTCCTCGGAAATAAGTACTTTTTCAATTTCGTCAATCATTTTTCCACCTCAAAAGATTTTTTCGATATAGTAAACGGCGGTGTCGCCGCCTGCGATTTTGTCGGATTTAGGGAAGCCGGGATACCAGACGATCTCGCCGCCGTATTCGAGCACGGGGCGCCGCCCGCGCGCGTCGAACGGGACGTTCGTCGTCAGTTTTTTTATCGTTTTCGTCATGCCCGACGCGTGATATTTGTCTCCCGCGCGCCTGTCGCGCACCGTGAGCGCGCTTGCGATCTCGCTTGGCAGCGTCACGCGGTAAACGCGCGCGCTTTTGTCGCTTTCCGGCTTTTCAAACGAAACGCGGTAGCCGAGATCGATGTTTTCGATGCCGCAGGGCGTCAGCGCGAGCGAATACTCGCCGTCGGCTTTGACGCGCGCCGCTCCGCCCTTGACAAAGCGGAGTTTCCCGTCCGCGACGAGCGCCTCGGCACCGCCGGGGAGGCTTATTGCGTCGCCGCTTTTGCCCGACGAGATCAACTCCTCGACTGCCTCGATGTGAACGAGCGAGAGCGTTGCCGCGCCCGCCGCGTGCGCCGCTTTCATTATCACGCGGCAGCGCACCGCCGAGTGAAGCGCGCGGAGGTTTTTGATCTCCGTCGCGTCGGCTCGCGAGATATATTCGCGCGCGAATCCGTCGATGAAATCCTCGTCGACGCGCGCCCGCTCCGATAGCGACGATATGTTTTTTTGCGCCTGCGAGTTGACTTTTTCAAGACATGGCACGATGTTTTGCCTTATGAAATTGCGCGTGTATTTAACGTCGAAATTCGTCTTGTCCGTGACGAACGAAAGGCCTTTTTCATCGAGATACTTAAGCACGTCGCCGCGCGACGCGAGGATGAGCGGGCGGATGATCTTTATTCCGTCCTCCTCGCGCACGGGCGGGATGCCGAGCCCCGAAATGCCGCACCCGCGCGACATATTGAACAGCGCCGTCTCGGCGTTGTCGCCCGACGTGTGCGCGAGAGCGATCGCGTCGGCGCCTTCGTCGCGCGCCGCTTTGATGAGCGCCGCGTAGCGCATTTTCCGCGCCGTTTCCTCGATCGCCGCGTCGCCGCATTCGGCGCGCACGTCGATGTGTACGGCGATAAATTTAATGTTTTCTTTTTCGCAGAACTCGCGGCAGAACTTTTCGTCCGCGTCCGCGTCCGCACCGCGAAGCCCGTGATTTACGTGTACCGCGACGACGTTATCCGCGCCGAGCGTTTCAGTCATGAAACGGAGCAGCGCCGTCGAATCGGCGCCTCCGGAAAACCCGACGACGACGCGCCTATACTCCATGCCGAATTTTTGTGTCGCGAGTTTCGCTTTCTTTTCAAGGGCGGTCGCCCCGCGAAATGCTTTATTCATCGTGCGTCTTGTCGAGTTCCGTGAACTTGGTGTATGCGCCTATCCAGCCGAGCTTGACCGTTTTCGCTTCGCCGTGGCGGTTCTTTGCGATTATGCATTCCGCCTCGCTCTGCACGGTAGGATCGTTCTTGTAGTATTCTTCTCTGTAAAGGAACATAACGACGTCGGCGTCCTGCTCGATCGCGCCTGAGTCGCGCAGGTCGGAAAGCATCGGGCGTTTGTCCGTTCGCTGTTCGTTTGCACGCGAGAGCTGTGCGCAGCAGACGACGGGCACGCCGAGGTCCTTTGCGAGCATTTTCAGTCCGCGCGAGATGTCGCCGACTTCGAGCACGCGGTTGTCCATGTGGCGCTCGCCCTGAATGAGCTGCAGATAGTCGATGACGACGAGGCCGACGTCTTTGATCTTGCGGAGTTTTGCCTTCATCGACGTGACGGTGATGCCCGTCGTGTCGTCGATGAATATCTTTGCTTCGGAAAGCTCCGCCGCCTTTTGCGAGATGACGTTCCAGTCGTCGGGCGAGAGATTGCCAGAGCGGATGCTCTTCGAGTCGATCATCGCTTCGCTCGATATAAGTCGCGCCGCGAGCTGCTCGCACGTCATTTCGAGCGAGAAGATGCAGACCGACTTTTTCGTCGACTTGGCGACGTTGAGCGCGATGTTCATCGCAAAGCTCGTCTTGCCCATGCCGGGGCGCGCGCCGATGAGGACAAGGTCGCCCTTGCCCATTCCGACGAGCACGTCGTCGAGCGATTTGAATTTTGTCTGCACGCCCGCCGCCGCTTCGGGATCGCGGGCGATGTTCTGCAGGTTGATGTACGTCTTTGCGAGCGCGTCGGAAAGCGGCACGAACGTTTTGAGCTCGTTGCCGTTCGCGACGTTGTATATCTTAGATTCCGCGTTGTCGACGATGAATCTCACTTCGCCCTTGGCCGCGTACGCCTCTTCGCGTATCTCGTCAGCCGCCTCGATGAGCGCGCGGAGCGTCGATTTTTCCTTGACTATCGTCATATAGTCCTTGAGGTTTGTCGACGCGGGCACCGTCTCGGCGATGACGCGAATGTACTTGCTCCCGTTTTCTTTGTCGTACGTGCCGCGCGAGACGAGCATGTCGATGAGCGTTACGATATCGATCTGCCTGCTCTGGATGAAAAGGTCGCGCATCGCGGCGTATATCTCGCGGTGCTCGGGGAGGTAAAAATCGTCCTCCGTCAGAACTTCCGCGACCTGATTTATCTTTTCGGGGCTGAGAAGTATCGCGCCGAGCACGGACTGCTCCGCTTCGAGCGCAAAGGGCATTGTTCTTTCTATTTCAGCCATTTTTAGTCTCCTTGAGATTTTTTTCGCTGTCGTATGATCTTACATTAAATTGAACGGCAGATGATCACGATGATAGTATTTTCCTTGGTAAAGGAATGCCGTGCCGTATATAAATTGATTGCACCAACGGCACTTGTGATCTCCCATTGAATGTTCGGTCTGGTAATTTTCGTCTTTTCCGCCGGAAACTTTTTCCGCTTCAGTGTCGGTCAGTTCGTTTTTTTTGAGATTTTTATTTTCTTCCATTTTGAGCGCCTTTCCAACTTATTCGTTCGTTACGATGACGTTGACTTTCCCGACGATCTCGGGGTAAAGCTTCGCGTCGACGGTGTACGCGCCGAACGATTTTATCGTGTCGGGCAAAACGAGTTTTTTCTTGTCGATCTCGATGCCGTGCTGTGCGGCGAGCTGTTCGGAAATGTCCTTGCCCGTGACGGAGCCGTAGAATTTCCCGTCCGCGCCCGCGACGACTTTGATCTTGACGACGACGCTCTCGAGCTTTTTCGCCGTGTCTTTTGCGTTCTGCTTTTCGACTTCCTGCTGATGACGTTTCGCGTCGTCCTTGCTCTTCAGCTCGCTCATTACCTGCGCGCCCGCCTCAACGGCGAGTTTTTTCGGAAAGAGGAAGTTGCGCGCGTATCCCTCGGATGCGTTCACGAGCTCTCCTTTTTTACCGAGTGCCTTTACGTCCTGCAAAAGTACGACTTTCATATATTTTACCTCCGATAAAGTTTGAGTTGATATTTATACAGTATAATATTATCATAGTTAGGGCGGCAAGTCAAGAAAAATCCGCGCTTTTGTAAAAAAAGCGCGGAAAAAAGCCTTACCCGAGCCGCAGCGAGACGGGGAGCGACGCTTTGCGCGGGTGAGGGGGTGTCGTAGGGGCGGCCCTGTGTGGTCGCCCGTAAAATTTGCAATTTATTCTGTCAGCATTTGTAGGGGCGAAACACGCGAACCCCAAAAAGCGCAGGCGCTTTTCGGGAACCCCTGCCGAATCGCCCGCCTCTCCCGCGTCGCCGCTAAAGCTACCCAAGGGAGAGCCTAATAAAATGAAAAACGCGCCGCAGCGCGTTTTTTCAGTCGGCTTTTTTTGCCATCAGCGGCAAGAGATCGTATATCGTTTTGACCGGTATCACGCTGACGCCTGTCGGCACGCTCGCGATGCGATCGACGCAACGCTCGGGCACCGCGATCCGCGTGAATCCGAGGCGCGCCGCTTCGCAGACACGCTGATCGACGCGGCTGACCGCGCGCACCTCGCCCGCGAGCCCGATCTCGCCGAAGCATATCAGATCGTCAGGCACGGGCAGATCGCGCACCGACGAAATGAGACAGAGCGCCGTCGCGGCGTCGCTCGCCGTTTCTTCGATGTGTATCCCGCCGATGACGTTGACGTACACGTCGAGATTTGAAAAATGAAGTCCGAGCCGCTTTTCGATCACGGCGATGATGAGCGAGAGGCGGTTGTAGTCGATGCCCGTCGACATGCGCCGCGGCGACGGGAACACCGTCGGCGACGTCAGCGCCTGTATCTCTGCGATGAGCGGGCGCGTGCCCTCCATGACGCACACGGCGCAGTTGCCCGACACGTTCTTCGGGCGGTCGGCGATCAGCATTTCGGACGGGTTGTCCACCTCACAAAGTCCCTTTTCCGTCATCTCGAAAACGCCGATCTCGTTCGTTGAGCCGAAGCGGTTTTTCATCGCGCGGATGAGGCGGAAATTCTGCCGTCTCTCGCCCTCGAAATAAAGCACGGTGTCGACCATGTGCTCGAGTATCTTAGGGCCGGCGATGCCGCCCTCTTTGTTGACGTGGCCGACGAGGAGCACCGCCGTGCCGTCGGTTTTCGCCTTGTTTATGAACATCGCGGAGCTCTCGCGTATCTGAGTCACAGACCCCGGTATCGTCGCGCTTTCGGAGTGGTACATCGTCTGTATCGAGTCGACGACGAGCACGTCGGGCGCGAGCTTTTCCGCTTTTTTTAAGACCTTTTCGGCGTCAGTTTCCGTCAGCACCCACAAATTCGCGCTTTTGATCCCGAGGCGCTTTGCGCGCATCGATATCTGCGCCGCCGATTCCTCGCCCGAGACGTAGAGCACCTTTTTATCGTTTGCGAGGCACGCGCAGATCTGTAAGAGAAGAGTCGATTTGCCTATCCCCGGCTCGCCCGAAAGGAGCACGACGGAGCCCGCGACGAGCCCGCCGCCGAGCACGCGGTCGAATTCCGCCATCCCCGTCGTCGAGCGCATATATTCGGGTATCTCGCCGCCCGTGAGCAGTTCGGCCTCGCTCTCGCCGTAATCGCGCGCGAGCATGATGCGCCTGACGCTCTTCTTGTCGGCCGCGGGCGCGCTTTCCTCATACGTTTCTTCTTCAAACGTGTTCCAAGCGCCGCACGAGGGGCATCTTCCGAGCCAGCTCGACGTCTGATAGTCGCATGCTTTGCAGACAAAAACAGATTTTTTCTTCATTTTCTCGTCCTTTTTATGTTTGATTTATGTATTCCATGACCGTTATCGCGATGACCGTCGCAAGCTTATTTCGGTATTCTTCCGTTTTCAGCAGCTCAAGCTCCTCGGGATTTGACAAAAACCCGCACTCGACAAGCACCGCGGGGCAGGTGAGCTTTGACAAAAGATATATCTCGTCGCCCGCCGCTTTCGTCTGCCGCGTGTTGCCCGGCTGAATAAACGATGCGGCGGCGCTTTGCAAAGCGTCGGCGAGCGGCTTGCTTTCGTCGTTGTTTTTCGAGTAATAAACCTGCAGTCCGCTGTATTTCCGCACGGGAAACTTGTTCATGTGGATGCTGACAAAGACGCATTCGCCCGCGCCGTCGACCGTGCCGATCCGATGCGTCAGATCGTCGAGCTTTTTGTGCGTCGACGACGGCTCGGCGTACATCACGTCCTCCGTCCGCGTCATGACGACTTTCGCGCCGAGCGACAAAAGCACTCTTTCGACGCTTTTTGCCAGCGCGAGATTAAGATCCTTTTCAAGCGTGCCGTCGTCGGCGACGGCCCCGCCGTCGATGCCGCCGTGTCCCGCGTCGATGACGATCGCGGTCTCTGTTTCGTCAACGCCGTCGGACGACGCCGTTTTCGTCACCGTCGAGCCGAGCCGGACGGAGATCATCGCGATCGCGACGGAAAACGCCGCGAATTTAAGGAGAAACGAAAGCGGACCGTGTTTTGCGTTCAAAAAATCACCGCCAATGTGTTTTTTGTAAATGATATGACGCGGCGGTGATCTTTATGCTTTTCAGTTTTGCTTTTTGTGGCGCGCGGGCGGCTTTAAGAACGGGGAATTTATCAGCCCGAGCCAGTACGTCAGCCCCGAAAACGCGATCGGGAGAAGCGGCGCGATAAGATACACGAGCGGCACCCCGCCGCCGAAAAGCACCCTGTCCGTGCCGAGATACATTCCGTTCCAGATGAACGTCACGCACCACGTGATTATCTTCGCACCTGCGAGCGCGCTGCCCGCGGGGTACGCCTGATAGTATGCGTAAAGCATCGACACGACGGCGTATATCACGCCCACGACGATCGACGGTATCTCCGCGATAAGCGCGATCAAAAATCCCTTGCCGACGTTGCGCTTCTGCCGTCCCGCGTCGACGCGTAGCTTGTCCTCGGCGCCGACGTACCACATGTCGACGTCGATGAGGAACATGTAAAGCAGGATCGCGACGACGCTGCCCGCGATGAGAAACGCTTTCATCGACATGTCGTCCTTGTTGAACGGGATGAACACCATCATGCCGAACATCGTCATGACGAGGTGCGTCAAAATGAGCTTTACGATTATTTTTTTGTTTTCCTTGAAAAATGTCATCGTTTTTCTCCGATTATAATTTCTGTCTTAATTATAAACCAAAAACGCGATTTCTTCAATACTCGACGAAAAATTTTTCTTTGCGTCAGAAAAAAGTTTACAAAATCCGCCGTTTGATGTATAATGAATGTGTAAAAACACAGGCGGTGATGATATGTCAAACCAAAATCACATAGAAACGTCGGAGCTTATCGAGAGATATCTTCAGTATAAGCTCGTCGTGCAGGAGCGCTCGGAAAAGACGGTCGACGAATATCGGCTCGATCTTCGTCAGTTTTTCCGTTTTCTCGTCGCGAAGAAACACCGTATCGACACGGAAAGCGACGAATACGAAGAGCTGTCGATCGAAGAGGTCGACGCGGACTTCGTTCGTTCCGTCACGGCCGTCGACATACTCGAATTCCTCGCGTACGAGCGCAACAAGCGAGGCAATCAGCCGAGCGCGCGTGCGCGCAAGCTCTCCGCGATCAAGTCGTTTTTCAAGTACGTGACGGTGCGCGAGCGCATCACCGAGGAGAACGTCGCCGCCGACATTGAGGGGCCCAAACTAAAAAAAGCGCTCCCGAAATTCCTCACGGAAGAGGAGAGCGTCGACCTGCTCCGCGCCATTGCGGACGACAAAAATTCGAAGTCGCGCGTGCGCGACTACTGCATGGTAACGCTGTTCCTCAACTGCGGGATGCGTCTTTCGGAGCTCGTCGGGATCAACCTTTCCGATATCGCGACCGACCTTTCCTCGCTCCGCGTCGTCGGAAAAGGGAACAAGGAGCGCATCGTCTACCTCAACGACGCGTGCCGCATCGCGATCTCGGAATGGATCGTCGTGCGCATGAACGACAAGGACGTAAAGGACAAAAACGCGCTGTTCATCTCGAACCGCGGGACGCGGATCAGCAACCAGATGGTGCAGAAAACGGTCGAAAAATACCTCAAAGCCGCGGGACTCGGCAACAGGAAGTTGTCGACACATAAACTCCGCCACACCGCCGCGACGCTCCTTTATCAAAAGGGCGGCGTCGACGTGCTGACGCTCAAAGAGATCCTCGGCCACGAGCAGCTTTCGACGACGCAGATCTACACGCACGTGTCGAACAAAGAGGTCGAAAAGGCGGCGAGTCAGCACCCGCTCGCCTCTCTCTCCCGCCGTGATATCGAAGCGGAAGAAAAAGAAGAAGAGGAATAAAAAGGCGTTGCGGTCATCGCAACGCTTTTTCCATTTTCCTGTGCTCGATTCCCGCGTCGAGAAAGACGTCGGAAACGACGGAAAATCCGCACTTTTCGTAAAACGGTATCGCCGAACACTGCGCGCCGAGCGTGAGCTTTTCGTAACCGCGCGCGGCGTAATATTTTTCGATAAATTCAAGGGCCGCGCGGCCGTATCCTTTGCCGCGGCGGCTTTTTTTGACGCACAGCCGCCCGACGTGCACCGCGTCGCCCTCGAATATGCACCTGAACGTGCCGACGTTATCATCTCTGTCGACGATCAAAAAATGATCGCACGGCGCGCCGGGCGCGTCAAAGCCGTCGACTTCAAGCTCCGGCGGCACGTGCTGCTCATTTACAAACACTTCGGTGCGGATCTTCACGCACTCGCCGATTTTGTCGTTTGCAAAAATGATATCCATACCGCACCTCCGTTTTTTGATAAGTATAAACGAAAAACGGGGAAAAGTCAATAAAAAAATCCTCCGCCGCGGCGGAGGATATTTTATTTGTTTTCTTATTTCTTCATTGCTTCCTCAACTGCAACTGCAACTGCAACAGTAGCACCGACCATCGGGTTGTTGCCCATGCCGATAAGTCCCATCATTTCAACGTGAGCAGGAACGGAGGACGAGCCCGCGAACTGCGCGTCGGAGTGCATACGTCCCATCGTGTCGGTCATGCCGTACGAGGACGGGCCTGCCGCCATGTTGTCGGGGTGAAGCGTACGGCCTGTGCCGCCGCCAGATGCAACGGAGAAGTACTTGATTCCGTTTTCAACGCACCATTTCTTGTACGTGCCGGCAACGGGGTGCTGGAATCTCGTCGGGTTGGTCGAGTTGCCCGTGATGGAAACGCCGACCTTTTCGAGCTTCATGATCGCAACGCCCTCGGGGACGTTGTCAGCGCCGTAGCAGCGGACTGCCGCGCGCGGTCCCTTCGAGTACGGCGTTTCGGAAACGATCTTGACAGTCTCCGTGAACGGATCGAACTCTGTCTTTACGTACGTGAAGCCGTTGATACGCGAAATGATGAACGCCGCGTCTTTGCCGAGACCGTTAAGGATAACGCGGAGCGGTTTCGTTCTTACCTTGTTTGCGTTGAGCGCGATCTTGATAGCGCCTTCGGCAGCCGCGAACGACTCGTGGCCCGCGAGGAAGCAGAAGCATTCCGTCTCTTCGGAGAGGAGCATTTTTCCGAGGTTGCCGTGGCCGAGGCCGACTTTGCGGTTTTCGGCGACGGAGCCGGGGATGCAGAACGACTGAAGTCCGATACCGATGTCGGCAGCCGCGTCTGCGGCCTTCTTCGAGCCCTTCTTGATGGCGATAGCCGCGCCGACGGTGTACGCCCAAACGGCGTTTTCAAAGCAGATCGGCTGTGTCTCGCGAACGATCTTGTCGCAGTCGATGCCTTTTGCAAGCGTTATTTCCTTGCACTCTTCAACAGACTTGATCCCGTATTCGGCCAAAACGGCGCTGATCTTGTCAATTCTTCTTTCATAACCTTCAAATAATGCCATTTTCGCGCCTCCTTACTGCTTTCTCGGATCGATATATTTTGCCGCTTCGGCAAATCTGCCGTACGTGCCTTTTGCTTTTTCGTACGCTTCGTTAGGCTCCATGCCTTTTTTGATGAAGTCTGTCATCTTGCCGAGCGATACGAATTCGTAACCGATGACCTGATCGTCTTCGTCAAGAGCCATTCTCGTGCAGTAGCCCTCTGTCATTTCGAGGTAGCGGACGCCCTTTTCGACAGTGCCGTACATCGTGCCGACCATCGAGCGAGCGCCTTTGCCGAGGTCTTCCATGCCGGCGCCGATGACAAGGCCGCCTTCGGAGAACGCCGACTGCGTGCGTCCGTAAACGATCTGGAGGAAGAGTTCTCTCATCGCCGTGTTGATGGCGTCGCACACGAGGTCCGTGTTGAGCGCTTCGAGGATCGTTTTGCCCGGGAGGATCTCAGCCGCCATAGCCGCCGAGTGAGTCATGCCGGAGCATCCGATCGTTTCGACGAGCGCTTCCTCTATCACGCCGTCCTTAACGTTGAGCGAGAGCTTGCACGCGCCCTGCTGAGGTGCGCACCAGCCGATACCGTGCGTGTAGCCCGATATGTCTGTGATCTGTTTTGCCTGGATCCATTTGCCTTCTTCGGGGATCGGCGCCGGGCCGTGATCCGGGCCTTTAGCCACGCAGCACATGGATTCGACTTCTTTTGAAAACTTGATATCTGCCATTGTTTATCTCCTTTTTGGTGTGAATTGTTTTCCGATTACATAGTATAACATTTTTTATTTATTTTTGCAATAGGGAAAACCTGATTTTTTAC